>Ga0116148_1001928_pt1 | contig 21388 bp, 14 predicted proteins | sample AD_UKC055_MetaG_FD_89786 | JGI IMG/M metagenome (GOLD analysis project Ga0116148, IMG submission 89786) | Active sludge microbial communities of municipal wastewater-treating anaerobic digesters from USA - AD_UKC055_MetaG | ecosystem: Engineered > Bioreactor > Anaerobic > Digestate | place: USA... | reverse complement strand
TGCGTGTGCCACTGGCCGAACACCACCGTCGAATTGAAGCCCACGTACGCCGCCGCCAGCACCGCCGCCAGAGGCCCGCTCCAATACACGGGCCACAAGGCCGCCACCACCGCCACGGCCAGCCCCGCCAGCACGATCACCGCCACGTTCAGCTTCCGCGGCGCCTCATCGAGGAACGTGCCCGACAGGATCGTCTCCAGCACGTTCGCGTGAACCGCCACCCCCGGCGTCCGCTTGGCCAGCGGCGTCGGCACGAAGTCCGCCGCCGACGTCGCCGACGAGCCGATCAGCACCACCTTGCCCGCCACCTGGGCCCGAAGCGAGGCCACCATGGAGGCGATCCGCTCCCGGATCACCGGCTGCTCCGTCTCCAGCGCCGCCAGCGTCGACCGCAGCCACGCCACGTGATCGAACAGCCGACGCTCGTTCTCGTACGCCTCGCGTACCCGCGCCGCGTCCGCCGGGCGCGTCGCCGCCAGCACCGGCTCAACCAGGCGAACCGAACCCAGCAACTCCCGCAGCTTGCGGCAGGCAGCCTCGATCCGGGTCTCGACTTCCCGCTCCCGCCCCTGCAACTCGTCCGGCGGAGCCGGGACGTTGCCCGGGTCGAACAGGAGCGCCCGCTGACGCCGCACGAGAACGTCTTGAAGCCGGGCGTCGATCTCGTCCGCCTCGGCGTAGAGCTTCCGCATCGTCTCGCGGACCTCCACCAGCGACCAGCCGAACTCCTCCGCCTGCGGGCCCGGCAGCTCCGGCCGGAAGTTCGCCAGCTTGTCCGCCAGGTCCACGTGGAGCAGTCGCGAGAGCCGTCGGTTGTTCTCCAGGCTTTGGCGCTCGCGGAAGACCGCCTCCACCGCCGCCGCCGCGATCTGCGGGTAACCCTCAAGCGGGACCCACCGCACGAGCATGTTGCCCTCGTGGTCGAGCGGAATCCGCCGCACCACGCCCCGACCATCACGAAGGGTCACCGCGGCCGCATCCGCGCGAATTTCCAGAGGTCCGTGCTCGCGCTCGAGTTCGCTCAGGGCAGCCGCAAACGCGAGCTGGGGGTAGAACTTGCCGCCCCCCTGTCGCAACAGTCTCACCCGCCGGGCCACCCCGTCGTCGTCGGGCTTGAAGTCGACGAACCCCACGTGCCCCGCCGCCTCGACGAAATGCACCAGCGGCGGGACGGGGGCGGCCGGCTCGCGAGGAAAGTCCGACGTCGCCTCGACCGCCAGGGCATGGCGCTCGAGCGCCTCGGCGGAGCGCACCCGCAGATAGGCCTGGCGGGCCAGGTCCAGGGGCCGCCCGTGCCGGTCCGGCTCGTGGCCGTCCAGCACCAGCGGCACAATGGCCTGGAAGTCGGTCTCGGGCTGCTTGGCCAGCACCTGGGCCACGCGGTCGTGGATCGCCTGCTCCTGGGCCCAGCGATACTCGAAACGGACGGCGTCCGGCTTTCGCCCCACCGCGGCTGCCGCCTCGCCCAGATCCATCGTCGTCCGCTTCAGCAGCACATCGTGCAGGGCCCGCTCCACCAACGTCGCCGCTGCGCCAGGCTTGAGGTGCATGGCCAGGAAGATGTTCGGATACCGGCGCAGGGTGTCGGCCAAGGCCAGGTCGTCGAACACCGGCTTCGGCGCCGCCCCGACGGCTTCGCCGGCCGGCGAGTTCAGGTCCAGGTTCGGCGCGTCGAACCGCACCCGCTGCGGGTCCGGAAAGACGATGTCCATGACGATGCTTCCCGCGCCCGCCTCCTCCAGCGCCTCCAGGATGCCCGCGAGCTGGAGGTTCGGCCAGGGCCACTGGCCCACCTCCTGGATGCTGTTGTCGTCGATATAGACATGGACGATGCGGTCGCTGGCTGAACGAACGGGGAAGTGCCTCAATCGCAGGTCCAGCGCGTGGAGTTCCGCCCGCTGATCGAGTTGTGACAGGTGCACCGCTGTCACCGCCAGGGTGGCCGCCAGTCCCATCAGGATCGCCGAAAACGGACGAGATGTCTTGATCGAATGCTCGGCCATGTCCGCAGTGTACCCGATCGCCGGGGGAAGGGACCAGAGGTTCGCCACAGGCCCCGCGGGCGGCGTACCGCCCTGTCTGAACGCCTCGTGGACGGGCTATTGACGTTTACGATCCGCAGGCCTTGCCGGACCCGGTCCGGCCTGGCGTCGGAACTCCGTCTCCATCGCCTGCCACTTCGCCTGCATCTCCCGTACGCGCTGCGGGTGCAGGGCTGCCACGTCCTTCCGCTCGCCCCGGTCCGTGGCCAGGTCGAACAACTCCCAGCGGTCCTGGTCTTCCCGGGCCGAGACGAGTTTCCAGTCCCCCATCCGCAGGGCGCGGTTGCCCTCGTGATGGAAGAACAGGCAGTCGCGCGTTAGCGTACGCTCCCGGGCAAAGGCTGGGGAGAGGCTCAGGCCGGGCAACGGCGGCGTCCCCGCCGGCGGGTCGGCCTTGCCGCCCGCCAGGTCCAACACCGTCGGCGCCAGGTCGATCACGTGCCCCACGGCCTGCCGCAACTCGCCCCGTGCCGCGATGCCATTGGGCCAGTGCACGATCAGCGGCGTCGAGACGCCCCCTTCGCTGACCCAGACCTTGTGGCGGCGGAAGGGTGAATTGCACGCGCTGGCCCACCCGGGCCCCAGGCACAGGAAGCTCCGCCACGAGCCCGGCTCGGCTGCGGGGTCGTGCCCCTCGCCCCGGACGATCAGCGTGGCGTCGGCCCCGTTGTCGGAGAGGAAGAAGAGGACCGTGTTCTCCAGCGCGTTCATGGCCCGCAGTTGCTCGACGACCCGCCCGATCTCGCGATCCATCCGGTGGACCATGGCGGCGTGGATGGCCATCTTCGTCGCCTGGAAACGACGCTGGAGGTCGCTCAGGCTGTCCCACGCGACGGCATAGCGGCTCTCGCCGGGGCCGAGTTTGTCCAGCACGTCCGGCCTGAAGTACCGCGGCGAAAGCCGCTCGTCCCGCCGGGCTATCTCGCAGTTGACGACCCCCATCTCCCGCAGCCGCCGCCAGCGGCGCTCTCGGACGACGTCCCAGCCCTCCAGGTACTTGTCGCGGTACTGGGCAATGTCCTCCCGGGGCGCGTGCAGCGGGAAATGGGGCGAGATGAACGCGAGGTAGAGAAAGAACGGCTGGGACGCCCGCCTTTCGGCGTGCTCCTTGAGGAAGGCGATGGCCCGATCGGCCATCGCGGTAGTGGCATAGTAGCCGCTGTCAGGTTTGACCGGGGGGGCCTGCACGTCGTCGAGGTAGTGCTTGGCCGGCGAGAAGTAGCGGTCCCAGTCCTCGAACCAGTAGGAGCGGTCGAATCCGCCGTCGGCGACCGGGCGGGGCAGGCCCAGCACGTGCCACTTGCCCACGTGATAGCTGCGGTAGCCCAGCGGCCTGAGACGGTGCGACAGCAACCGGGCCCAGTCGGGCATCCGCCCGCGAGGCGGATCCATGCGGATCTGCTGGGGGTAGTAGCCGCTCAACAGGCACGATCGCGTCGGCCAGCAGCGGGCCGTGTTGTAGAATTGCGTGAAGCGCAACCCCCCGGCGGCCAGCCGGTCCAGGTTTGGCGTGGCAATCTCCCCGCCGTAGCAGCCGGCGTCCGAAAAGCCCATATCGTCGGCCAGGATGATCACAACGTTGGGCGGCGCGGCGTGGGCGAACAACGCCGCGAGCAGAAGGCAGCCTGGAACAACACAAGCTCGGAGGATCATCGCGTTCTCCTGAATTCGGGCGATCGCCGCTCTACCCGAAGGCCTCTCGCACCGCCTGGTTGAGAACGTTCCCCCCGCGGATGTTCAACGCGGCGGCGTGGCCGGGGGCCGCGGCGAGAAAGCCGTCCAGCCCCAGTCCGGCCAGTTCGCGAACGTAGGGCAGGCTGGCGTTGCACAGGGCGCGTGCGGACGTGCGCGGAACGGCGCCGGGAATGTTGGCGACGCAGTAGTGGACGACGCCCTCGGCCACATACGTGGGTTCGCGGTGGGTGGTGGGCCGGCTGGTCTCGCTGCAGCCGCCCTGGTCGATGGCGACGTCGACGAAGACGCTGCCGCCCGGCACGCTGGCCATGGCGGCGCGGTCGATGAGCACGGGACAGCGCGACCCCCGGACGTGAACGGCGCCGATCACCAGGTCGGCTTCCGCCAGGCATTCCTGGAGCACGCCGGGGCCGCTGTAGACCGTGGCGACGTTGTGAGGCATGACGTCGGCCAGGTAGCGCAGGCGGTCGAGGTTGAGGTCGAGGATGCGGACGCTCGCCCCCATTCCGGCGGCCACCTGAGCGGCGTTCTCGCCTACCACCCCCCCGCCGATGATCACCACGAGGCCGGGGGCGACCCCGGGCACGCCGCCCAACAGCACCCCCCGTCCGCCGGCGGGTCGCTCCAGGCACTTGGCCCCTTCCTGCACCGACATCTTTCCCGCGATCTCGCTCATGGGCGTCAGCAGGGGCAGGCGGCCCTGGACGTCGGTCAGCGTTTCGTACGCCATTGCCGCGATCCCCGCTGCCGCACACCTCTCGGTCAGCTCGCGCGAGGCCGCGAAGTGGAAGAAGCAGAAGACGATCTGCCCATGCCGCAGCCGTCCGTACTCGGTCGGCTGGGGTTCCTTCACCTTGACCACCAACTCCGCCCGCCGGTACAGCACGTCGGCGGAGTCCACCAGCTCTGCGCCGGCGGCGGCATAGGCGTTGTCGTCGAAGCCGCTGGCGAGCCCCGCCCCATGCTCGACCAGCACGACATGCCCGTCCTGCGTCAGCCCTTTCGCCCCCGAAGGCAACAGGGCGACACGGTACTCGTCCGTCTTGATCTCCCGCGGCACGCCGACGATCATGGGGAGTCCTCTGATTGTTGTTGCTGGTTGTTGGTTGTTCGTTTCTGGTCGCGCAGCCTTGGCGTCTTGGCAAGGTATTGTAGTTACCGCGGATGCCCAGCGCAAGCTTCTTCCCAGAGAACGTGCGGACTGGAACCGCGCCGCTCGACCGCCAACAGGCGACCTAGCAAGAAGACCCGTCCTTTCGGGCGGGTCTTCTCTTTCTTCAATGGTCGATTGTCAATGATCAATGGGCAGTTCAAGTCCCTTCGTGCACTTCGACTTCATGAAGGTCGGCGGCCGGCTCCCGGTCTTCCGCTTCGAAGTACAGGTGCTTCTTCTTGGACTCGTCGGCCTCGCCTTCGCCCTCGCGGACGGAGACGACGATCTTTCTCTTGCCCTTGTAGGCCCCGCGGAGGATATCCTCGCTGATGGGGTCCTCGACGTGCTGCTCGATCGCCCGCCGCAGCGGCCGGGCGCCAAAGTCCGGGTTGTAGCCTTTTTCGATAAGGAACTCGCGGGCCTCATCGGTCAGTTCCAGTTCCAGCTCGCGCTCGGCCAGCCGGCCGCGGACCTTTCGCAACTCGTAGTCCACGATGATTTCGAGGTCCTTCCGCGAGAGCGGCTTGAAGACGATGATGTCGTCCAGGCGGTTGAGGAACTCGGGGCGGAAGTACCGCTCGACTTCCTTGTGGAGCATGTCCTTCATCTTCTCGTAGTTGGCCTGCTCGTCCCGCTTGCCGAAGCCGAAGCCGCCCTTGTTCTTGATCAGCTCGGCGCCGATGTTGGTGGTCAGGATAAGCACGGTGTTGCGGAAGTCCACCCGGCGTCCGAACGAGTCGGTGAGCTGCCCCTCTTCCATGATCTGGAGGAGCATATTGAACACGTCGGGGTGGGCCTTCTCGATCTCGTCCAGCAGGACCACGGCGTAGGGACGACGGCGGATGCGTTCGGTGAGCTGCCCGCCTTCTTCGTACCCCACGTAGCCCGGAGGGGCGCCGATCAACCGAGACACGTTGTGCTTCTCCATGTACTCGGACATGTCGATCTGGACCAGCGCTTCTTCGTCGCCGAACATGAACTCGGCCAGCGCCTTGCTCAGCAGGGTCTTGCCCACGCCGCTGGGCCCGGCGAAGATGAAGCTGCCCATGGGCCGCCGCGGGTCCTTCATGCCGCTGCGGGCTCGCCGGATGGACTTGGAGACCACCCGGATCGCCTCGTCCTGGCTGACCACGCGCTTGTGCAGCTCCTTCTCCAACTCCAGCAGCCGCTGGGCCTCTTCCTTCTCCAGACGCGTCAGCGGGACGCCGGTCATCTTGCTGACGACCTCGGCCACCACTTCCTCGTCGACCACGCCGGCCACCTCGGCCGAGCGGTCCTTCCACGCCCGCTGGAGCTGTTCCTTCTTGGCCCGGAGTTGCTCGGCCTGATCGCGAAGCTCGGCGGCCCGCTCGTAATCGGCCACCTTCACCGCCTCGTCCTTGTCGGCCTGGAGCTTCTCGATCTGCAGTTCCAGGCTGGCCAGGTCCGGGGGCTTGGTCATGGTCTTGAGCCGCACCCGGGCGCCCGCCTCGTCGATGACGTCGATGGCCTTGTCGGGCTGGACGCGCCCGGTGATGTAGCGACTGGAGAACTCCACCGCCTGCTCCAGGGCCGGATCGGTGATCTGGACGCGGTGGTGGGCCTCGTAGCGGTCCCGCAGGCCGCGGAGGATCTCGAGGGTCTGGTCCTTGTTGGGCGGGTTGACGATGATGGTCTGGAAGCGGCGCTCCAGGGCGCCGTCCTTCTCGATGTACTTTCGGTACTCGTCCATCGTGGTGGCGCCGATGCACTGGATCTCGCCTCGCGACAGGGAGGGCTTGAGCACGTTGGCGGCGTCGATGGCGCCCTCGGCCCCGCCGGCCCCGACCAGTGTGTGCAACTCGTCGATGAACAGGATGACGTTGCGGGCGCGACGGACCTCGTTCATGACGGCCTTGATCCGCTCTTCGAACTGCCCGCGGTACTTGGTGCCCGCCACCATCATCGCCAGGTCCAGCGCCACGATCCGCCGCTCGTGCAGGATCTCCGGCACGTCATTGGAGACGATCTTCTGTGCCAGGCCCTCCACGATGGCGGTCTTGCCGACGCCGGCCTCGCCCAGCAGCACGGGGTTGTTCTTGGTCCGGCGGCAGAGCACCTGGACCACGCGCTCGATCTCGTCACAGCGGCCGATCACCGGGTCGAGCTGGCCCTGGCGGGCCAGGTCGGTCAGGTCGCGCCCGAAGCTGTCCAGCGCGGGGGTCTTGCTCTTGCCCCGGCGGGTCGGCTGGTCGCCGGTAGCCGGTTGGGCGGTCTCTTCCTGCTCGACGCCCGCTCCCAGGAGGTTGAGGACCTCCTCGCGGACCTCTTCGAGCTTGAGACCCAGGTTCATCAGGACCTGGGCGGCCACCCCGTCGTGCTCGCGGAGCAGCCCCAGCAGGAGGTGCTCGGTGCCGACGTAATTGTGGTTGAGGTTGCGCGCTTCCTCGATGGAGTACTCGATGACCTTCTTGGCCCGCGGGGTCTGGGGCAGCTTGCCCATGGTGACCATGTCGGGGCCCGGCTTGACCAGCTTCTCGATCTCCATGCGGACCTTGGGCAGGTCCACGCCGAGATTGCGCAGCACGTTGGCGCCCACGCCCGAGCCTTCCTTGACCAGGCCCAGCAGCATGTGCTCGGTACCGATGTATTCGTGGTTGAACCGCTGGGCCTCCTGGTTGGCCAAGGCCATCACCTTACGGGCCCGCTCCGTGAATCTTTCAAACATTTCTTTTGGCTCTCCCCGGCTCCCGTCCCGGGGCCGGTATGGGGGGATCATCGGTGGGCAATCACCCATCGGTCTATACCATCTTACGTAAATCCATGAGCACGATCAAGCCGTCCCGCCTGGGTATATTATCGACCGAACCCCCGCGACGGTTCAGAAGTCATGCCCGCGGGCCGGTTGGCGCGAAGCGTCCCGAGTCGAAGGGCCCTCCCTCAGCGGGCCTGCTGCCCGGACTTGGCGCGTTTGGCGGGCGCATCGGCCGGCGCGGTCTGCGTCTGAGGCGCGGCCTGGGCCTGGATGTTCGCCCAGGCCCGCACGTTATGGCGGACAATCCCGATCCGCGCCACCTGCCCCGCCCGGACGTCTTCCAGCACCGTTCCCAGCGTTTCCAGGTCCAGCGTGTAGAACTGCCCCACCTGGAACAGCACGTCGCCCAGCTTGAGGCCCAGGCGATGGGCCGGTCCGTCCGCCTCCAGGCCCACCACCAGCAGCCCGCGGTCCACCGTCAGTCGCAGGTCGCGGGCCAACTCGGGCGTCACCTCGCGCAGCGTCATGCCGAACCACCGATGGGCCAGCTCCTTGCCGTTGGGGCGGGGCTTCGCCTTGACCCGCACAGCCGCCGCCACGTCCTTGCCCCCCCGCTGAAGCGTCAGCCTGACCACCTGGTCGGCCCGCTTGTCCAACATGCCGCAGGTGTAGTCCACGATCTGGCCCACCTTCCGATCATCCACCTGGACGACGCGGTCGCCGGTCCGCAGAAGCTGGGCCGCCGGCGTGCCGGCTCGGACGGCCGTCACGAACACCATGTCGCCCGCCTCGGTGTGGCGCTGGGCGACCTCGGCCCCGAAGATCAGGCGATTGATCCTCTCGAAGTCCAGCAGAGCCGGCAATTCCCTCGCCAGCGCGTCAACCGGAATAGCGAAGCCTATGTTCTGGGCGTCGGCCCGGATGGCCGTGTTGATGCCGATGAACTCCCCGTGGATGTTGAGCAGGGGCCCGCCGCTGTTGCCCGGGTTGATCGGGGCGTCGGTCTGGATCAGTCCGGTGTAGGAGACGTCCTCGCCGAACTCCAGCGTGCGATCCAGGGCGCTGATGACGCCGGTAGTCAGCGAGTTCGCGTAGCCCAGCGGGTTGCCGATCGCGATCACGGTCTCGCCCGGCATGAGATCGTCGCTGCGGCCCAGGGGCAGGTAAGGCAGCGAATGGCCCGCCTTGGGCTCCACTTTCAGCACGGCCAGGTCGTGGCGCGGATCGGCGCTGATGACTTTCGCCTCGTATTGCGTCTTGTCCTGAAGCGTGACAGTGATCTTGTCGGCCCGGCGGACGACGTGGGCGTTGGTGACGATGTAGCCGCCGGGATGAATGATCGCCCCGCTGCCCAGACTCTGGACCGGCACGCGCCGCCGCAGCGGGCTGGGGAAGATGTCTTCGAACGGGTCCGACCCGCCGAACAACCCGAACGTCTGCTGCACAAGCTTCTGGCTGGAGATGTTCACCACGGCCGGCTGGACCTTGCGGTACGCCGTCACCACCGGGTTGACGCGGGTCTTCTGGGCCTCGCTGAGCGCGGGTGGCACGAGCGAGGCCGGCTGGGTCGTCTGGGCCCACGCCCCCACCGCCAGCGCCGCCACAACCGCCCCCGCCGCGATCCGCCCCGCAATCCGTCCGCCAAACGATTCCGCTCTCATAGACGTTCCTCGTCTCATCCAGGGTACGAACGCATCCAGACCTTCATCGGCCAATCTCGCCGGCCACCTTGTGCCCGCTGGAGGTTATTCGTTTCGACGGGCTGCCTGGTTCGGACTACACCTCCAGCACCTCCAGCCGCTTGTCCACATACGTGCTGCCGATATTGATCACCGCCAGGTGCTCGACCTGGGCCCGGCAGGGCCAGTGCGAGTGCCCGCAGTACACGTGCGTGAGCCTCGGACAGTCCAGCAGCACCCGCCCCAGACGGGATGACCCCATGAAGGCGGCCGCGAAGGCGAAGCGGTCTGGCCGGTCCTGCGGCACGAGCTCGGCGAAGGGCAGATGGTGCAGGAAGGCGACAATGCGTTCCACGCGTGGGTGCAGATCGTCCAGTTGGCGCCGCAGCTTGTCGGCCAGCAGGTCCACGAACGCCTCGTCGGTCATGCCCAGGCGGACGTGCACGGCGTCCATCCAGCGTGCTGCGATAGCCAAGTGGCGGTCTGTCAACTCGTCGCGGTAGGCCTCCAGCAGCTCGGGGTTCCGACCGTAGTACTCGGCCGCCCCCGGAGCGATCTTGGCCTCGTAGAATGCCCGGGGGATGCCCAGTTCCGCGTGGGCGAGGGAGTAGTCGTACCACCCGACCGAACCGACCAGTCCGGTGGATCCCAGCGCATGGGGCTGGTGGTCCAGCAGGGTGAAACCCTCCTCGGCGGCCCACCCTGCCAGCAGGCGATTGTAGCGGTCAAGCGAGTTCTCGCCCTCGCGACACCACAGACAGTGGTTGCCGGGCACGAACAGTCTGAGCCCGCCGAAGTCGCTGAACAGGCGCAGGCACTCCCGCAGGGGGGCGGGGTCCCTGCCGGCCGTGTCGCCCACCAGGACCAGCGCGTCGCCGCCCTCTCGCCGCACCTGGCGGGCGAGTTGGTCGGCCCCGGGGCGGCTGCGAGCGATGTCGTAATGCAGGTCGGCCGTGATGAGGATTCTCATGTCCACCATGATAAGCATTTGCCCCTTCCACCGCACGAGCGACGGCGGTAGTATGGGCTCTGCGGAAATTTCCCCCGGAAGCTTTCGGTTGGACTACAATAGTCTCGTGCGCGAGGCGCCTTTTGATTTGACAACCCCGCGCGACGGATTAAGATGCGAATTCCGATCTGGCCCGATCTGGCCGATGCCGCCCCAGAATTGCCGGCCGGTGAACCGATCATGGCAACCAGTACGGACCGCGAGACATTCAGCGCCGACGAGTTGGCCATCTGTTTGAGCCACTACGATATCGGCATCATCAGCAGGATAGAGGAGTTTCCCCGGGGTTCGCGACGAGCGCCCAAGCTCATCGTGGACGCCGAAAAGGGCAAGTACCTCTTCAAGCGCCGCGCCCGCGGCAAGGACGACCTGCCCAAGGTCGCCTTCACGCACGACATCCAGCTCGCCCTGGCCGCCCAGAACTTTCCATTACCCCACCTGATCGGCACGCGCAAGGACAACAACTCCATGCTCGTGCGGAACAACCTGATCTACGAGCTGTTCGAGTACATCGAGGGCACCGGTTACGACGGCTCGTTGGAGTCGACCTTCTCGGCCGGGCGAATCCTGGGCCTCTACCACAAGCTGCTGCTGGACTTCCGCTCGTCGTACAAGCCGCCCACCGGAAGCTACCACAACGCCAAGGCGATCCACCAGGCGATCCACAACACCACCACCTCGCTGCCCATCGACACGCGTCCGGCGGCCGAGATCGTCACCAAGACCGTCCAGACGCTGGAAGAGACCTACCTGTTCTGCGCCGAGGAGACCAACGACCTGGGCCTCAAGGAATGGGGCGTCCAGATCGTTCACGGCGACTGGCACCCGGGCAACATGCTCTTTCGTGACCGTCACGTGGTGGCGGTGATCGATTACGACGCCGCCCGTCTCCAGCAGCGGGTGATCGACCTGGCCAACGGGGCCATCCAGTTCTCCATCATCGGAGGGGGCGAGGACCCCAGCAAGTGGCCCGACTATGTGGACAAGACCCGTTTCAAGCGGTTCATGCGGGGCTATGATTCGGTGAACGTGGTTTCGGTGGCGGAGATCAAGGCCGTGCCTTACCTCATGTGCGAGGCCATGATCGCCGAAGCCGTCCTGCCCATCGCCGCCACCGGCAGCTTCGGACGCATGGAAGGCTTCCCCTTCCTGCAGATGATCGAACGAAAGGTCAAGTGGGTCCTGGCTCACCGCCAGGAACTGTACGCGGTGCTGGAGGAGTAGTGCCCACCGCCCGGGAGCCTTGAGGACCCGGCGGGCCCGTTCCGACGCGAAACAAAAAAGTCGTGAGCCGACAGATGGCCGCCCCCAATCAAAACGCGCCGCTCGCTCCATGGCACTTGAACTCGCCGAATCAGTGCTTACACTACCGTTGGCACTCGTGCCGGACCCCCTGCGGGGCCGGCGACCGGCCGGACATGGGCGGCGGCCGATTTACTTCTGTTTTGACGCCAGGGCCGCCGGACCAGGATACCGGCGGAGGCTACAATATAACTGTGAAAACGAGAATTGACTGGAAAGGGGAACCGATGGTCACCTGGTTCAGCTTGCCTAAAGAGGCGTTGGAAGATCCGTTCCGCCCGCCCGACGAGGCGGAGCTTGTTCGCTGTCTTCACTGCGGCCAGGAGTACGCCAGCAGCGAGATCCTCTGGAGGCCCACGGCCGCGGGCGGACGGTGGGCCTGCCCCGTCCCGGAGTGCGACGGGGCTGGCTTCGGCTTCGACATCTTCCCTCTCGACTCCGACATCTGGGCCTCCGCGGTCGAGGATGACGACGAGGAGTTCGAGGAAGAGGAGGAAGACGACGAAGGACTCGACGAGGAGGAAGAGGAAGAGGAAGAGGATTTCGGATTCGATGAGGACGAGGACGAGGACGACGAGGACGAAGATGAGGAGGAGGAAGAATTCGACCTGATCGATGACGACGAAGAGGACGAAGACGAGGATGAGGACGAGGAAACCGATGAGTTCCTCGACGACGAGGACGAGGACCTGATGGAGGAAGAAGAAGACGACCTGCTGGATGAGGAAGACGAGGACGAAGACGACCTCGATGACGACGAGGACTTCCTGGAGGACGACCTCGACGAGGACTACGACGAGGACGAAGACGAAGACGAAGATGAGGACGCCGGCGAGGAGGAGGACGAAGAGGACTCGGACTTCGACGACGAGGAAGATAACACTCCCCGCCGCAAACGGAAACGGAAGGGCTGGTAGGGACCGATCCGTCTGACGACGAGCTTTCGGGCGATGCCCCGCGTGGGAGGGCATCGCCCGGTTTCTTGTGCCGGAGGGACGCGCGGCCGGATGCTTTTGCGATAACGCGCCCTGTGCCGGCTACAATGGTGCAATTGGCCGCCGTCCCCGGACGCGGCCTTCGGGAGTAGCCATGGACATCACCATTCGCGTGGCCGGCGAAGCCGGCCAAGGAGTCCAGACGACCGGCAACCTGCTGGTCGAGAGTCTCGCCCAACTGGGCATGTACGTGGTCTCGACTCAAAGCTACATGTCGCGAATCCGCGGCGGGCTGAACTGGTTCGACGTGCGGGCAGGTGACCAGCCGCTGCTGGGCGGCAGCGAAAGGGCGGATCTCCTGATCGCCCTGACGGAACAGGCCGTCGCGATCCTGCAAGAGCATACGACAGAGAACGCCTTGATCCTTTATGACGGCGAGCAATGCGAGCGCGACGGCGTCATCTGCATCCCCTTCACCAAGATCGCCAAGGAAACATCCCATTCGCCGGTGATGGCCAACGTCGTGGCCGCCGGGAGCGTACTGACCCTGCTGGACCTTGGCCTGAAGGACCTGGAAGGCTATCTGGAACGGCACTTCCAGAAGAAGGGCCCGGAGGTGGTGGCCCAGAACATCGCCTGCGCCCGCGAGGGGGCCAAGTGTGCAGCCCGGATCGAACGCAAGCTGGGGGCCCCGCGCCGCCGGAAGGCCCCCGCCAATCTGATCGCGGGGGCCGAGGCGCTGGGCCTGGGGGCCGCGACGGCCGGGCTGAAGTGCGTCTTCGCCTACCCCATGACACCGAGCACCGCCACCATGACCTACCTCGCCGGGGTCAGCGACCGCTACGGCATCGTGGTCGAGCAGGCCGAGGATGAGATCGCCGCCCTCAATATGGCCTGCGGGGCCGCCTTCGCGGGCGCTCCGGCCTTGGTCACCACCAGCGGAGGCGGGTTCGCCCTGATGGTCGAGGCCCTCTCCCTGGCCGGCATGTGCGAACTGCCCGTGGTAGTCGTGCTGGCCCAACGACCTGGCCCGGCCACCGGTCAGCCCACCCGCACTGCCCAGCAGGACCTGCTTTTTGCCATCCACGCCGGGCATGGGGAATTCCCGCGGGCCGTCTACGCCCCGGGGACGGTGCGACAATGCTACGACATCGCCCGCCAGGCCCTGGCGACCGCGCACAAATACCAGACGCCCGCCATCATCCTGACCGACCAGTTCCTCCAGGACCTCCAACAGAACATCAGTCCGCTTGACGCCGCCCTGCGCCCCATTGACTGCCGCGTCGTAGAAGGCGGCGATGACTACGCCCGCTACGCCCTCACCGACAGTGGCGTCTCGCCGCGGGCCATCCCCGGAGGGCCCGCAGCCGTCATCGTCGACAGCGACGAGCACGACCATCTCGGGCACCTCAGCGAGAGCTTCCAGGTCCGCATGGCTCAGCAAGACAAACGCCTGCGGAAGGGACGAGGCTTGACGAACGAGGCGCTGGCCCCCGAACTGGTCGGGCCGGAGGACGCCCGAACGCTTCTGATCGCCTGGGGCTCGACATACGGCCCCTGCCGCGAGGCGGTCGAGCGACTCAACGAGCAGGGCGGCTCCTTCGCGATGCTTCACTTCGCCCAGGTCTGGCCGCTCGACGCGAAAGCGGCCGCCAGACATCTGCGGGCCGACAGGCGAATGGTCAGCGTCGAGGGCAACAGCACCGCTTTGTTTGCCTCGTTGCTGCGGTCGGCCGGCCTGCCCGGTCCGACCGAAACGCTCCTCCGCTACGACGGGCAGGCCTTCACCAGCGACTACATCGTTTCGAGGATCCAGGAATGAACCTCACCCCCGCCGATACTACGCCAGCCTGGTGCCCGGGCTGCGGAAACTACCCCATCCTGAAGACCATTAACCAGGCCCTGGACGAGTGCGGAATCGATCCGCACCGGATCGTCCTGGTCAGCGGCATCGGCCAAGCCGCCAAGCTGCCCCACTACGTGGACAACCCGGTCAACGTCTTCAACGGCCTGCATGGGCGAGCCCTGCCGGTGGCCACGGGGATCAAGCTGGCCAACCACGAACTGACCGTCATTGTCACCAGCGGCGACGGCGACATGTACGGCGAGGGCGGCAACCACTTCATCCACGCCATCCGCCGCAACGTCTCGCTCAAGGTCTTCGTCCACAACAACCAGGTCTACGCCCTGACCAAGGGCCAGGCCTCCCCCACCAGCGAGATGGGCTTCGTCACCAAGATCCAGTCGCACGGCGTAACCTCGTCCCCGTTCAACCCGCTGGCGACAGCCATCATGGAAGACGCCGCCTTCGTCGCCCGCTCCTTCAGCGGCGACCAGGAGCACCTCAAGAAGATGATGCTCGACGCCATCGCCGTCCAAACCGGCTTCTGCCTGCTGGACATCCTCCAACCGTGCGTAACGTTCAACAAGCTCAACACCTTCCGTTGGTACAAGGACCGCGTGCGGAAGATCGACGACTCGCACGACGCCCACGACGGCCGCGCCGCCCTGGACCTGGCCTTCCAGTGGGGCGACACTATCCCCATCGGCGTGCTCTATCGCGGCAAACGCAAAGGCCTGGAGTCGCAGATCGGCGCCCTGAAGAAGGGGCCGCTGGTGAAGCAGGTGGAGCGGGAGAATGACCAGTGACCAATGTTGATTGGTCATTGCGTCATTGGTCATTGGTCATTACCATCCTCGCCATGGCGCTAGCCCTGCACGTGATCGACGCCCGGACCGACGAGGATATGCTCTGCGCCCTGGCCGACCTGGCCGGAACGGACGATGAGGTCGTCTCGGTCGGCCCCCCGCCGCCGGCTTGCCTGTCGCTTCCGATCCGCCCGATGCACCGCCCGTTCAACTCCGCCTTTCTGTGTGGCCGGCGGATGCAGGACTTGGCCGACCGCGCCCGAATCATCCACGCCTGGTCGCCGGTGGCCGCCCGCGCGGTGGCCGGACTCACCCGCTGCCACTGCGGGGTGGTTGTGTCGGTCCCCTCCGCCCGGCAGGCCGATGAGCTTGGCCTGTGGGGCCAGGAAGCCGACGCCTGGCCCAACAACCTCCTGCTGACCGTCCCGTCCGACTGTGCCCGGCAACTCGTGCTCTCCTGCGGATTGAGCGAACGGGCCGTTAAGGTCCTGCCGCCGCCCGGGCGGGCCGTCGACCACCAGCAGGCTGTGCGGGCCCGCGTACGGGCGGAGCTGGGCCTGAACGACGACCACGTCCTTCTGGCCGCTCCGCTCCCGATGGAGCGAGAAGCTGGACAGATCGAAGCGGCCTGGGTACATGCGATCGTCTGGCACATCCACAGCCACACCCGCCTGGTCTTGCCCGGCCTGGGGCCTGGCGAGCCGCACGCCCGACACTTCGCCAAGACCGTGCCCACCGCCGACTACGTCTACCTTACGGGTCGCAGCTACACCCGGCGCGAAGTCCTCGCCGCCGCCGACATCGCCCTGTTTCTGGCGCCCACGGAGTGCGGACTGGGCGGCCTGGCCGACGCGATGGCCGCCGGCGTGCCCATCGTCGCCACGAGAAACCCCGAGTACGACAGCCTTCTAGCCGACGGGCTCGATGCCGTCCTCGTGCCCCCTCGCGTTATCCGCACCATGGCGGACGGCGTCCTGCGAGTCCTGGACGACGGTGACTTCGCCCGCGGCCTCGCGGCGGCCGCCGCCCGGAAGGCGCGCCGCCTGTTCGACGTTTCCCTGGCACGCCAGGCGCTCGAGGATGTCTACCAGGCCGTCGCGCCTGCTCCGCAGTCCGTCCGCATCTAGTCCGCCCGCCTGCAACCCATGGCACTTTGCCGCGTTCGCGGTATAATCCCTGTTTCGCAACATGACCACGGACTCGCACAGACAGGTGTCCCCCGGCGGCAAGGTCCGCTTTGCCGACCCGTCCGCCCGCGCGCTGGTCGAGGGCCACCTCGGCGCCTTGTGCGACCCCGCGTCGGCCGGCTGGGAGTTAGTCAAACAGAACCCCTCGCGGAGCGTCTATCGCGGCCGGATCGGCCTGCAGGAAGTGTACGTCAAGCATTTCCATGGCCGCTCGCTCGCCCACCGCCTCGGCCGGCGCCTGGGCATTTCGCGGGCGTTGTGCGAACTGGGGTTCTCGCAGTACCTGACCTCTCACGGAGTGTCCACCCCGCCCGCGCTGGCCGCCCAGGCGGACGGGCAACTCGAGTGGTATGCCACTCGCGCCGTCGAACAGGCCGAGCCGGGCGACGCCTGGCACGAGCGTCTGCTCGCCCAGGGCCCCTCGGCCCGGGCCGCCATCGAGCGAGCCACGCTCGCCCTGGCGCAGACCGTCGCCCGCATGCACGGCTGCGGCGTCCTCCATCACGACCTGCACTGCGGGAACGTTCTGGTCCGCGGCCAAGGGCCCGAGCTTGAGTTGGCCATCACCGATCTGCACCGGATGCAGCGGAAACGCCGGCTCAGCCGGCGCCGCCGTGCCCGCAACCTCGCCCAACTGCTCCACGATCGTTATGAGTCCACCACCCGCACCCAGCGTCTGCGGTTTCTGAAACACTACCTTCGCCTCAGCGGCGGGCCGGGCACCCTCCGCGGCTGGCAACTCATGATCGAGGACTTCGCCCGTCGCCACCGCCGCAAGCAGTTCGCCAAACGCGACCGACGCGTCCTTGACCAGAACCGGTACTTCGCCCACCTGCGACTGCCTGGAGGCTGGCGGGGGCGGGCGATCCTGGCCTCCAAATGGGCCCCGCCCGGGAGCTATGCCGCCCACCTCGACTTCACCCGCGCCGACTGGGAGGAGGCCCTGGCGGACGTGGACGCCCTGCTCACCGGCCCCGGCGGGGAGGTCGTCAAGGACTCCCCCACCAGCTACGTCGTCCGGCGCCGCCTCACCGTCGCCGGGCGCGAACTGGATGTGTTCGTCAAGCAGCCGCGTCGCAAGAAGGGCTGGAAGATCCTCCTCGACTGCGTCCGCAGCGCGCGCCCCCTGCGGGCCTTCCGCATGGGTCATGCTCTGCTCACGCGGCGTATCGCCACCGCGATGCCGCTGGTTGCCATCGAGCGGCGGTCCGGCCCCCTGCTGCACCAGAGCATCCTGATCACCGAGGCCGTCGACGGCACTCAGCTCAACCACTTCCTTAATCTGCGGCTGGGCGGCGTCCGCGGCGGACAGGGGCTCGACGCCAACGAGCGCCGCCGCCTCGGACAGATCGTTCTCCGCGAGTTGGGCATCCTGCTCCAACGCCTCCACGACAACGATTTCGCCCACCGCGACCTCAAGACCAACAACATGATCGTCCGCTGGGACGGTCAGTCGTCTCCGCAACTGGTCCTGATCGACCTGGACGGGATGACTGCCCGCCGGCGCCTGTCGTTGCGAAGGCGCTTTCAGGGCCTGATGCGGCTGAACGTCTCGCTGCTGGAGTGCCCCGCCGTCACCCATGCCGGACGGTTGAGAATGCTCCTGGGCTACCTGCGGCGACCCGGCGCGGGGCGGATCAACTTCAAGCCGTACTGGCGGGAGTTGGAGCGGTGGTCGGCCCGCAAGCTGCGCCAGCAGATCCGCTCGCGCCGGCGCAAGCAACGGGCCGTGCGGAGGCCCGGACCATGAGCCAGCCCCCTTCGCCCCCGCCGCCGCAACGGGTGCTCATCATCAAGCCCAGTGCCCTGGGCGACGTCGTCACCGCCCTGCCCGTGCTGCGGGCCCTGCGGCGGGCGTTCCCCCGGGCCCACCTGGCCTGGCTGCTGGCCGACTCCTGCGCGCCGCTGCTGGCCCACGACAGCGAGCTTGACGAGGTCGTGCTCTTCGAACGCCGCCGCCTGGGGCGGGCCTGGCGATCCCCGCGAGCCCTGGTTGAACTCTGGCGGTTCCTGCGGCGTCTGCGACGCGGTCGCTACGACTGGAGCATCGACCTCCAGGGCTTGGCCCGCAGCGGGTGGTTCACCCGCGCGACCCGCTCGCCCGTGCGGGCCGGCTTCGCCGACGCCCGCGAGGGCGCCACCTGGTTCTACAGTCTTCGCGTCCAGCCGACGCAGGAGCACACGGTCGATCGCAACATCGAGCTAGCCAACGCACTGGGCCTCGACGCCCGCCCGCAGGACATGCGCCTTCAGGTAGCCCCGCACGCCCAAGCCTTCGCCGAGCGGGCGCTCGCCCGCTCGACCCTCCAGCCGGGCCGGTTCATCGTCTGCGTGCCGCCCACCCGCTGGACCACCAAGCTGTATCCCGTGCGCCACTGGCGTCGCGTGGTGGGCCAACTGGTCAATCGTTTCCCGGTCGTTCTGCTGGGCACGCCCGACGACCGCGAGCTGTGCGCCGCCATTGCAGCCGATCAATCCGCCGGCGTGCTGGACCTCTGCGGGCAGACCAGGATCCCCGAGATGGTCGCCCTGATCGCCGCCTCCGCGGGCGTCGTCTGCTGCGACTCCGCGGCCAAGTTCATCGCCCCCGCCGTCGACGTGCCCTGCGTCACGCTCATCGGGCCCACCCGACTGGAGCGCACCGGGCCCTACTTGAACGGACGGGCCGTTGTTGCCACAATACCCTGCCAGGGATGCCTGCGGCGCCGGTGCCGCCACGCTACCTGCATGGAATCGATCGAGCCGTCGGCCGTCGTCCACGCCGCCCTCGAGACTTTTTGCGGAAAGTGAACATGCCCCTGGCCAGGATCAACCGCCGACTCAGGGACTTCTTTGTCAATCGCGTCCTGGGCGTCCACGACACTCCCCACCGCATCGCGTTGGGGGTGGCTGTCGGCATCTTCGTCACCTGGATGCCGGTTATCGGCTTCCAGATGATCCTCATCGTGGCCTTCTCGATCCTTCTGCGGGCCAACAAGGTGGTCGGCGTCCCGTTCGCCTGGATCACCAACCCTGCCACCCTGTGGATCTACATTCCCAACTACTTCCTGGGCTGCTGGCTCCTCGGGAGCGCCTACGAACCGGGCAAGCTCATGCACGGGTTGATGTGCGCGTTCGGCCCCTCCGAGCGCGATCTGTGGGGGCGTCTGGATGGCATCCTGGAAACCCTGCGGGCCGTCGCCGTCCCGCTGTTCCTCGGCAGCGCCATTGTCGGAGCCGTCCTCGGCGCGATCACGTACTTCCTCGTCCGCCGGGCGGTCATCCAGTACCGTCGCTTCCGCCACGAGGACGTCATGACGGGCTACTCGCTGGAGCGCAAGGACGCACCCGCCAGCGACGCCGAGCCCGCCCCCACCGACGCCCGAGTCTGAAGGACGTCACGCAGCACCTGGAAGGGCGTCGTCCGCCGCCAGTCAGGGCGATACAGCCCTCAGGCCGTTCGTCGCCGGCGGAGGTATCCGCCAGCGCCCGTCACCGCCAAGCCCAGCAGGACCATCGTGGCCGGCTCGGGGACGGCCCGAATGTCCAGGCCGTTGAACATGATGATCCCGCTCACGTTCCCGCCCGAGTAGGCGTACGCGTCGGTGGCGGTCAGGGTGATGGACGAGGTGTCGGGGGTCAGAAGGAACGAGAAGGCCGCCTGGTCGCCCGTGTTGGCGTTGCCCATGTTCCACTGCATCGTGCGAATGATGTTGTTCGGATCGGCCAGGGCCGGATCGTTCAGATACCACTTGGACGCGGCGCCGCCGTTTCCGCCGGTGTCGCACGTGTAGACCGTGAAGAGATACTCCTTGCCGATCTCCAGACCGTCGATCTGCACATTGAGCAGGTCGTTGGCGAACACGAAGTCGCTGAGCAGGCTCTCGCCCGTGTTGTTGCGGTTTCGGGTGGGCTGGTCGCTCCGGTCGGTGGTAACCGAAACGGTGAAGCCCTTTGCCGTTACCGACCCGGTGCTGGGGCCGGTGTTCAGCGTCAGCCCCACGTAGCCGGGCTCCGTGGCGTTGACGGGGCCCTGGCCCGTGTTGGTGTTGTCCATGTCCACGAGAAGGAGGTACTCCGCCCCCGAGGGGTCGTACACTTCGACGCCATTGAGGTAAGCGATCGAGCCCCAGGACGTGCTGCCCCGCGTGCGGAGGACGATCTCGCCCGAGGAGGTGCTGGTCACGTTCACATCCAGATGACCCGTGACCGGGTGCGACTGGAGGCTCTGGAGCGTGCCCAGGAAGCCCGTATTCGTCCAGTTCCCGGTGGTGTTCCTGCCATCGAACCACAACCCCAGGCTGCGGTTGTTGTTGTCGGGGTCGTAGCCGGAAATGCGGACGACGTAATCGACATTGGGCTTGAGCCCGGTCAGTTGGGCCGTCATGAAGTTGGAGACGCTGCCGCCGGTGGTCTGCGTGAAACTGAAGTCCCTCAGAAGATCGCCCTGAGGATATCCGGTGAGGTTCCCGTCCACGAGGCGGTCGCGGTCGTCCCGCGTGTTCCACACCGACAGCGTCACGCCGTTCTGAGAAGCCGAGAACGTCGTCGCGGGAGGATTGACGGAACTGCCGTCGTTCAGGCCGGCAAAGCCGCCCTGTGTCGCGCCGGGATTGTCGCTGTCGTTGATGTCGAAAGCTGCCACGCGCGGCATCGTCGCCGCCTGGACGTGGGCGGGCATCAGCCAGCCTGCCGCCCCCGTCAGGGCCAGTACAAACACGAATGCGCGAACGGCCGACATGGGTGCAGAACTCAGTTCTCGGTTCATGGTCGCTCCCTTTCTTCTGCGGACCCTCGCCCGCGCTGTGCAGAAGGATGTCGAAGGCATGGCGATCCAGTGACGGCGCTGGCCGTTCCTCTGCTTTTGTCGTCCTATCAATTTTAGACGACTTCGCTTGTCCGTCAACCTGTTTGTGACGGACTGTCGTGCCACAGCGATTATGTCACCCCTTCGCCACAGCGATTATGTCATCCCTGTGCCTGGGGTCTTATACCAAGAGTCGATCCTTGCGTCGTGCGATTTTCTGGATTTCGAGTTGGCCGTA
>Ga0116148_1001923_pt1 | contig 21457 bp, 11 predicted proteins | sample AD_UKC055_MetaG_FD_89786 | JGI IMG/M metagenome (GOLD analysis project Ga0116148, IMG submission 89786) | Active sludge microbial communities of municipal wastewater-treating anaerobic digesters from USA - AD_UKC055_MetaG | ecosystem: Engineered > Bioreactor > Anaerobic > Digestate | place: USA... | reverse complement strand
TGTTGCCTTCCAGTATTACGACAAGGCAGCGGCTGGAGCACAGACCTTAAGTTGGACAGAATCAACCTCTGATGATTACGGAGCAATAGCAGCAGCATTTTATGAGTTAGCAGGTACTACCTCTTCTTTATCTTCTTATTTGAAAGGTAGAGACCAAAGCAATGGGCAAAACTCTGCATATCTAAGTGGCAAAGTATCGCTGACGAGTAGTAATTTACAATGCTATTTGACAGGACAAGTAGCAGGGAGTAATCAACGATGGCAAATACTATCGTAGCGCGTGGAAGAAAATACACCAAATGGTATGACGATGTTGCACAAGTATATCGTTACACGATAACAGTTCACGATCAGCATTACCAGGATGAAAATGGAGCCTGGCAACCGGTTAACGAATCGTTTGTTGACGATCCTGTTTATGGTGGAAAAAGTTGCAATACGGTGCAACATAAATTCCAGGTTGCCAATGGTGGTAAACGGCGGTGGTATCCAAGACGCAACATATCTGGCGAGTATTTGGAAATCACAGGAATCCAGTATTACTCGAACCGTTGGAGAACGCTGAACCTTCCCACTCCAGTTTGGCGTTCCAATTTTGTAGAATGGGACATGACAAAAAGTAATACTTCTGCCTATTTGACGGGAGAGATTTTATCTTCTTCGTCATTCTGCGCTTACTTGAGCGGCAGCGACTCACCTGTTGATTTAACATTCGTTTATTTGGAGGGGGCATCAGGATATGGTATAAGCAGTTCTGCGGCTTTCATTCGGGGAATTGGCACGGAAGCCTCGATTCAATCTGCTTATATTTGCAGTGAGGATATTCTGACCTCCTCAACCTCAGCGTATTTGGCCGGGGAACAATTTACCACACACCTGCGGCAAGCAGGAACAAAGTTGGTAAAATCGTTTCGTCCTCCAATTTCGCCACATCCTGACTATACCGCTTCTCAAGTCAATGCCTATCTTGGAGCGCAGAACGACGCAGAAGATAAAACCCCAATCTTTATTAGCGGTTCCTTTGCACACCGTGCAAACCAAATAGCCTGGCTTGCAGGGCTGGATTATAGCACGGACTCTATTCAGGCGTATTCTGTTGGGTCTTTAGTAAACACAAGTCAGATAACCGCTTATCTGGCAGGTGGTACATCAACGCAAGGTGCTATTTTTGCATTCATTTATGGAAAGGAGACAATTGGCACAACTGAGAATGGCTATCTCGCTGGTTCGGAAAATGCGCAAAGTTCAAAAACATCTTATTTACAAGGACAAGACTATGCTCAAAATTCTATTCCGGGCTATCTTAAATCTGAAGCGCAACTCGAAGGAAGCCAATTATCATTCACGGCTGGCGCGGATACAGCAGCGACAATACAGGGAGCCAGTACGTGGGAACAAGTACAGAGCGCATCATCACAAACATCCTATCTAAAAGGAGAATCGAGCACACTATCTTCTCTGTCTGCCTACATTCCGTCAGGTATCTCTGGGAATGATAATATTCCCGCATATACCAGTGGGCTGGGAAGTGAGATAGAAACATATCAAAAATCATGGACATGTGGAAAATTGCCTGTTGATTATGCGCTAGAAGGCAATTTAATTACTCAAAGTTCAATAAATGGGTCATTATTACCAGGCATGTCCCTTGAAGGGGATATGTATTTGGAGTACAATCTAAATGGAAGTATGACAATCAAATATGAAAAGAATGGGGAAATGAAATTGAGCAAAAGTTTGCTCGGCAGTCTTACATGACAATTAATGACATGGAATGTCAATGAACATGGCCGAATCATTATTCGCAACTAGGAGGATATACCATGTCTATTGTAGCGAGCCAACCTACAGTTCGATTCAATGCCGCAGGACCTTATGGCATTGAAGGTATCTCCTATGTTCCAAAAGTAATCACCGTCAAAAAAACTGTTACTACAGCAACCGAGAATGATGATTTTATGCTTGCTCCAACGGGCACATTCATCACTGAGGTTATTGCAGTCGTAACTGACGCTTGTGACGGAGATACTACGGTAACTCTTGGAACAGATGGAGATGCGGATGCGCTGATCAATGCTACCAATTTTTCTGTTGAGACCTTAGGGAATTTCTACAAATTCTCTACTGGCTATTACCTTCCATCAGGTGATACTTTACGGATCGCCGTTGGTGGCACTCCTGCTGCAGGAGAAGTCGAATTCTTGATCAGCTATTTTGAAATCCCATCAATGATGGGCAATGGAATTCATTTTGAACTGTAATTGAAAAGGACAAATTATCATGAATACAACTGACGATCAGAAATATGGTGATGAGGCGAAACCGGAAAGTGGTTCTACACCTACGGACGCTTCCCGCCAAACGACTGAGTCCCCCTCACCTTCGCAGAGCGGAAACCCATCGGGCTACGTTTCTGAGGATGCCTACAAGGGGTTACAACGAGCCGCCGAAAGACAAAAAGCAAAACTGGAAGCGGAACTGGCAGAAGCCCGCAAAAAAGCCGAAGAGCTTTCGACATCACTAGAAGAAACAAAGCTAGCCGTAGCTGAAAAAGAAAAGCTGGCAAAAGAGCGGGACGAATTGAATGCTGGTATTCAGGCTTTACAGCAAGAACGCGAGAAGCTGGCAATTCAATTACAGCAGCAGCAAATCGTATTGGAAAAATACCCAGACTTAGCCCCATTAGCGAATTACATTCCGCATGGTGTAAACCTTGAGGAATTTCAAGCAAATGCAGAAAATTTCAGAAAAGCCGTTGAGAGTTATCTGTCAATAAGGTTGCGTCAAGAATCGGCTGGCGCAACGCCTCCAATTGGCGGAGGCAACCAGGGAACTGATGCAGGAAAAACACAACGGCTCTGGGATAAGGTATATGCCCTTGCGGGAATTGAGGGCAAAGAACGGGAATTTGAAGAGGCCTATGAGGAACTTCTCAGGGCCATAAATCCGTAAGGAGGATAACATGACCGTAGGTGATTTCGATACCTTAGCAAAATAGGGTCTTTACGTGATAAGAGAAAGAATGGACAGGATATAAGTATAACGTTCTGGTGAGAGAAAGATAGAAGGATGGAGATTACCTTTAGAGGCATTACACCTGCGGCAAGCAGGAACAAAGTTGGTAAAATCGTTTCGTCCTCCAAGACTTTGGGGAATGAAATGATCGACTTCCAACTTTTCTGGCTTTCCGCAATAGACGCAAGTATTACCAAATGCGTCTATTATGTTTTGCCAATCCTTTCGGTTTATCCGTCCTCTCCCACTGCGGGAATTGTATTCTCGGTAAGTGATCTTTTGATGTTCTTTGTAATGTGGATGCTTTTGCCTCCATTTGCGCATATATTGATTGATAACTTGCCTACCTCCCCTGGACAACCACTCGTGGCGTCGTTGGTTTTCCTCAACGCGATTGCTTCTACGGGACTTGCGAATACATTCCTTACATTGGGTTGTCAGATAATTTCTACCATTCGCTTTACTTTTTCCCTTAGAGTAAAAAGCAGAGCGCGGCAAATCTCTCTTGCAATCAGGACAATGCTTAGTTTCTTTCATGTTCATTATTCCACTCCTTTCTCAAAAGCGTATCGAATAATCCACTCTGATCAATGGGGAAAAGCTGTGATGCCAACCCTCAACAAGCAAGCGAAAGCTGTGCAGTTGCAACGACTGAGTGAGTGGACATCCTGAAAAGGATGATGCGACAGTCTGCTCTCGTGGGAAAAAGAACCACGAGAGGCTGGCAGAAATGACCAGCCCGCTAGAAATAGCGTAACAAAAAGGATTATTCAGACAATCCGTGGACGGTTGTAGATAAGAATCAGCGGGTTTGGTATGATCCCGAACTGACAAGTCTCTACCGCCGCTCGGCTATCTTTACTCCAACGATCCAGTTTATGAAGAATCTGGGCGACATGCGCGCCACCAAAATGGTGATGACCCAGCTTCTTTCGCCACATCCTGACTATACCGCACTGGCGGTTCGTCAAATGTGGATGCCAGCGAGCCATATTGATTCGCGCTCCGTGGAAATTACCTTTAGCCGTTATGGTGGTAAGGTAGCTTACACGGTTTACGACGATATCGTGAGTTACTGGAAACAAAATGGAGTCGCTGGATTGCGCCGGATTATGCGCGGGGCATTGGGAGAACACATGATTGAGGTTCTCGATATGCTTGCTCGAAACGCTTATCTGGATGGAGCAATTGATTCGGGTTTTGTGTTGTATCAGGGTGGTGGTTCTGATTTCTCAGCAATTGGAACGGGTGACACCTTTGATATTAACGTCGGCCTTGATATTTGGCTCGGCATGACACAACGTGACGTTGCTCAGGTAATTGGCCCGAATGGTGCTGGTGGTTCTATTGTTTGCTATACCTCTCCTGGTGTTATTTATGACATCCAGAAGGGCACTGATGGCAAAGATGGCTGGGTGGCTATCAATCAATATGCCAATCCTGGTGCATTATTGAGGAACGAAGTTGGTTCCTTCAAGAACGTTCGTTTTGTTCAGTCTCCCAAACTTGTTTTGTGGAACTGCGGAACGATCATTGCTCAGGGTTCAGTCACTACTGCCATTAATGCCGGAGATGGTGCGCCAAATCCTGGTACCACCAAAGTGGACAATACCTACATGGTTGGGCAAACCACTGCTGGCGTGAAGAACTACATTGAGGTTGGCAGTTGGGGAACTGGAACGCTGGCAAGCATTAATGTTGGCGATATCATCACCATCCATGTGACCCGCACCAGTGCAAACGGTATTACCAATGGTGTCAATTTCCAGGAAGGCACCCTGCACAATCGCCGTGTTGTGTCCAAAACCGCTACTCCAGATCGTATCGTTCTTGACAAGCCAATCATGGTTGACATGAACACTGATCTTGGCGGTGGCGTGTATGCCTATGTCACCAAAGGACGCAATATTCATGGCTCCATCTTTGTTGGTGGGCCAAACGGTATTGTTTCAGGCGTTGCTGCTCCTCCGCGCATTCACACTCCTGCACCCGTTGACGACTACGAAATGATGCAGCGTTTCTCCTGGGACGCTTACCTTGGTTATCAGACCTATGATCCCAATGTGTTTGAAGTCGTGTTCAGTGCAGGAACAACTCGCGTAAAGGGTGACGCAACGGTGCAATAATGTTATACGGCGACTTACGTGATCGTATCCTTCGTTTACTCGGCAATCCTGATGGGGAAGGTATTGAGCCGGAGATCATTGTCGAGGCTATTGCAGCATCCCACGACGCCATTCTTCCGTGGGTTCCAAAACTTGCTCAAACTACCATCGTAGGAGATGGATCCTCTGTAGCATTTGATCTCCCATCAAACTTTTATGCAGTCGAAGCCGTTATTGTAAATGCAACAGGAGAGATTTTAGGTCGTTCCGTATTTACGCCGAATGCCTATTTCGGAACAAACACGCAGGCTACCAATAGCTGGATTTTGTTGCCCACAAATCATATCTCGTTCTCAAAGGCTCCCGGAACAAATGTTGTTTACAACCTCTATTACATGGCGACATGGAATAAACCGACAATTGGGGTGCGGGATGATGATGTGCTGGAACCACCAGATCACTTGATAACTGCGATGTCGTTCTATAGTACGGCATACTTACTCATACCAGATTCAATGAGTGTATCAACTGGTATTGCGCCATATAAAACCAAGGTAGATTCAGGAAACCCCGAACACAATCCGATTGAAAGATCCATTATGTTTATGTTGAATCTGTTCAATCAGGAAATGGGAAGACATCCTAAATATCAAAGGTCACAGGTATGACGACACTAGAAAATGATCGCATTCCAAGCTCCATAGTTCCAATGATCCTTTACAAGATCAAGGAGCATCTGGAAACGTCTCTTGTGTTTGACATACCGGACTCCACAGCAACGCGAGCGATGTTGGTAAAGATTGGACGTTTTAGCGACAATCCGCTTGATAACCCAATTCGGGTGGCAATATCCAGTGGAGACTTTGAAGACCCAAGCTATTTGGATGGCCGGATTGATAATCCAAAATTTGACAATCTGAAAATTCCTGGACTTCCTGTTGGTGAAATAGGTGGTGGAGTATATTGGTGGCGGCGAGGATCAATTGATTATCAATTGTACTTTGTGCGCCAACGATTACCAGAAGAAGTAACGATACAGTATGCCTATGAGTTCCAAAGTAGGCTAATCAAAGCCGTAGAATCAACGCCAATTGGAAGATTGCGCGATGATTGTAACGAACAAGCATTTGCTCCCATCTACGTTGAGTCCGTTTCTCTATTTGAGAGTGGTGGTGGGAATCAACGATTATGGCGGGGAAAATTGCTCTGGAGAATTTTAACGTGGAGACCATAGGAGGTTAACATGGCTGTAACTGCACAGGCTGGTGTATTTTCCTGGGGTCCACAGGCAGATAAAGGAACGGTAGCGGCAACGTTTTACCAGCATCGTGCTGGCAACATTGATCTTGCTCCGATTTCTGATGACCGTCTTGGACCGCCTGAGGTTGGCGGCCTGCCCACCGCCACTTTCCCGTATCGGGCAGGTGTAATGGCAGTGGGAGGCGCAACACTGTATCCGCGCCTTGAGAATACTTTCGGCTGGTTGCTGGAAGGTGTATCAGGCGCATGGTCTGTTACTACAAACCAGGATGTTTTGGATAACACCGTAACATCGTTCTATCATCATGAATTTACGTTTGCGACAAATGCGGGATACGTTCCGTGGATGTCCTTCCGAAAACTCATTCCAGGTAGCGATGCTGGTGGAACCGATCAGCTTGGCGAAACGTTTATTGACTGTAAGGTTATTGGATTGGCATTAGCTTTATCCAGCGAAGATCCAATCTCTGCTCGTATCGATGTATTAGGACGTACTCCTCAATTTTCGGATGGCACTGCCTTTACATATTCGAACACGGAGTTTGAGAGCTATGAAAGTATTCCAGTCGGATGTGTTCTGAATGGATACCTGAAAGTTCAAGGATTTAGTGCTACCGAATTGCCCGTTACTGCAGCGAATGTAACGATTGCCAATCAGCCATTAGATGTGCGTCAAGAGAAGGTATATGGTTCTCCGTATCTGGAGGATGTCACCATTATTGGTCGCCAGCTTACGGTGGACATGGTCGTCAAGTGGACTGATCCACAGTTATATCTTGATATTCTTACTGGATCAACCACTGGAACGGCCTGGAGTCCTTCACCCTGGGTAGAGGATCTTGATATTCTTGCGCTTTCAACTGGACTTGCTACTGGAACAACCCCGTGGCAATTACGGATTGAAGCTGCGGAAGTCATGTATCAGGTAGTGGGTGGTATTCGTCTTGCCGCGAATAATGCAGTAATGATGAGGATTCAGGGCACGGCTATTGCTCCTTCCTCTGGAAATTACTACACGATTCATCTTGGTAACGAGCATACAGCTTACACCTGGCCAACTTAGCGTATTCATTTAGGGGGAGGGAGTGGAAGGGCTCCCTCCCCCTTATGAGATTTTCTGATGTTCATGGAGAAAACAAATGCCTATTAAATTATCTTCACCGATCTACAAGACATTTGAGCTTGTACGTTCAGATGCCAAATATGGAAATGAAGGCGAGCCAACCATTGTTACCGTGCGACAGGCTAGCCAAGCGCAACATCGTCTAAGGCAAGATTTTTTTGCTACGCTGGAACGGCGATTTAGCAACAGTGAACCGGATGAAGTTTCCTTGATCCAAACACTTTCAATGGAAGAATTGAAAGAATTGGAAGTTTGGCTTTGTTTATGCGAGTGCAACATAGCGGATGAGAATGAACGTCTTCTATTTCCATCACGTATGGAAAATGATCATCCACGTCTCGCAATGAAACGCGAAGAGTTTCATAGCTCATGGGGCAAATTATTTCCAGATATTGCCAATGAGATTCATGAGAAGGTTCTAGAAGTCAACCCACTCTGGCGAGGGTCGGAGGGGGAAGAATTCTAGAGGGGGAAATACAAACACTTCGCGAAGAGTTACGAAATTACTATGGAGCACTGAATGAGCTTGAAGCTGGACTGCGTTCTAGCGCAAGGATACCGGAAAAGCCCGAAGCATTAATATTACTGGAACAGTGTGAGGCTCTGAATCTACCATTAGTAGCAGGAGGCCTCATGGACCAACCGCATATCTGGTTAATTTTGGTAGCCGTAATCCGAGAGGAAAAACGGCTATTCGAGTTGGCGAATAAGCGCAGTCAAGGAGCAGAACATGGCAAGGACAAATAATCCGGCGAATGATCCATTCGAACAATATGATCCAAATGTCCACAAAAGAAGTCCGCTTTGGGCCTTTGACCTTGAGACGAATCTTATTGGCGGCAGGAGTACAGATGATCTATTCCCACTTTCTATTTCATTTAGGCGTGTTAGACGTACTGGTTCTCGATTCAAACTTACAGACGAAGGATTAGACACGCTTGTTTATCCACCAGGCACGAATGAACAAAACTATCTGCCTGCATTGACAAGTATTCTCGATCAAAAGATTACAACCGGAAGAAACAAAGGACAAACACTTGGCGAGCTGCTTCATCTGACTCCAGAGACGTGGGCTCAGCAAGGTGCTATTACACAAGAAGAACTGGCTCAACGTGTCAATGAAATGCTTGAAAGTCGGGGGTCACGATCCCCCGTACTTATTGGCCATAACATCAATGAATTTGACACCAGAGTATTGTCCAATGTTCTTACCAGGGGAGGTCTTCCAGGATTAAGTGACCGCGGCGTTATGACGCTAGATACCTTGAAATTAGCGAGGGAAATTGATGCAGTCGGTGGAAGATTAGGGGAATTTGGAAATTACACCCTGGATAATCTTGCGGTAAGATTTAATATACGAGTTCCTGGTCTCTCGCATGCAGCTGCTCACGATGTTGAAGCATCTGTTGGCCTCGCTAACACGATACTTCCTTATTTACTTGGCAGAACTCCCGCACGATCCCAAAATCCAGTAGCGCAAGGACAATTGCCCAATCCGGGCGTGCTTCAACCATCCTCCAATGTAACTGTTCAAACGGCAATAGGAACACTGAATAATGCTACAAGGGCTGGTCAACCTACTATTGGCTCTTCTATCAATACGCAACCAGCACAGAAACCGCCAATAACAATTAGCAGCAATCCTGCAGTTAAGCCAATCTCTGGTATTCGCCTTTTTCGCCCATCAATGTCTCTTGAGCAACTCGAAGAGAGAGTAAAAGAAACACTCGCAGCAGCAAATATTCCACTTGCTGTGACTTCTCGAAGGTACGAAGAAGAAGGTTTTGTGCGTTTTGGGATTCAGAAGGGTAATGTCGCCAGTGCTGGTGGAGAAGAAGATGGTAGTGAAGTAGAACCGAATTTAATCAGTATAGATCTTATGCCCGGGCCCTTTGGCAGATTTGGAGAAGATACCCTTGCCATAAAATATCCAGGTGGATGGCACCGTTATTTCACGCCACAAATCATGGCAAAGTCAGAAAATGAAGCCGAATTGCTTCCGAGTGGATTTGACACACTGAAGAGAATAGTCGAAAGATCATATACGGATCCGAGTCTTTTAGCGGCATTTCCCAACAAGAGCGTATCAAGTGCCCAGCAAAGATTTGATACAGCCGTATATGCAAGTGGAACAGAAGTAACGCAGGGATATCCTCACTCCGAAAGAGTAATGGGACAAACTGTGTCGTCTATCACTGTAAATTATGGCGAAGACATTAAAGATCGTTCTTTAGCAAGTCAGAATATTTTCCAACGCATCAAGACAAGTTATATGGAAATTGCGGCTCCTGGCGGAGTTCTTGATCGCATGAGGGCTGGAGAAAAACTTTCCCAAATGACGCAAGCAGAACAAGAGGCATTCTATTGGGGCAGATTATTAGGCTTTGTTCCAACAAAAGACAACGATAATATTACACGATTAGCTCCATTGTTTGTACCATCTGGAGATAAGGATAATCCTTTGACCGTTTTAGGCATTGGCGGTAGCGAGTTAGTATCAACCATAAAACGCCGAACCCTTGTGGCTGGACGAGAAACAGCAAATCTCTATCAGCTTGAAACGATCGTGAATGCAGAAGGAAAAAAAGAGCAGCATTTGGTGTTGGCAGAACCTGGAGAAATTAGAGGGAAAAAACGAAGAGGGCGTGAAGGCTATTTAAGACCAGCAATAGCCGAATACGGAGAAACAAATCGGAATCCCAGCGTTGTTCAAAACGATGTTTTGTTAGTTCCTGGGACACCCTGGTCTGGAACTGGATATCTTTACCGCGATCCTCTTGCTGGACAAAACATTGTTACTGGTGGATATCCAACAACAGTAAGGGCTCCAATTGGTGAAAGGCTCGAAAATCTAGCAGAGGCCAGTTTTCAGTTTGGAATAATGAAAACAAACAAAAACAAGGAGACAGGAGAGATAACTTATGAAAAGGTTCGGGATCTAGAAGGCACTGTACTGGAGCCAAATAAAGAATATGTTGTTGGTCATTATACAATTGGAGGAGAAACGCAACAAAAGCCAATCAAAATTTCTACTGAAGGAGCACCTATAATCCTGGCTGGTCATCCATATATGGCGTTTCCCTCACATATGAATATTAGTGGTATGGCTGATCCTGGAGTTGGTATAGGAAGAAGGTTTTACTCAACGGATAAACTTCGAGAAAGGTTTCGCGCTAAAAATCCAAACCTTCAGTTGGTAACAGATAGGTTGGACACAGAATTATATTTTCCCACAGCGACTATTACTGGCGTTGCAGCCAAAGGACAAGGGCTCAAAGGCCTTTGGCACATGGCACCTTCAATTCAAGAACGAGGAAACAGAATAAACATTGAGCCATCAGTAATGGTAGAGGGAGAAGAGGCAATAGCAAAAGAATGGGCAGTCGGTGCAATCACTGGGACTGCAAAAGACTTAACGCAGGTTTTCTCTGCTTCTTTTCGTTTCACTGAACTAGAAACTCAAAAAAGGTGGCTTGGAGAGCTTTCAAGACTTCAAGGAAAAATTCCATCAAAAACACCTTGGGCAGAGGTCGCAGCTAAACTACAAAATTACTATACGGCTCAATTGAGTAGCGGCGATGAAATCCGTCCAGAGAGTTTGGCGGAAATTTACGCCAGAGCTACAACGGGTGAAGATAGAAGCTTTGCTCCTGGAGAACCCATGCACTATCGCGGTCAATTATATTGGACAGAATTGATGGGCAATTTGCGATATGCCACGGAAATGATGCCTGCGAATAAAGCCTATCAGAGATATGGATGGGCCAGAGTCGGAAGGCAAAGCGTTGATTATGCATTTGTTAATGATGCTGAGAAAAAACGTCTTGAACTAAATGCCCAAAGAGCGATGCATCTTTGGATGAGAAAAGAGAAGGGAATCGATTATCTTGATGAAGAAGGAAACGTAAGACCAGAGGGAGAAGCTTTGTTGCGAAAGATGCTTCCGGGTGGTATGGAGGATATTATATCTTTCAGGCCTTCTGGTGGGAAAAAGACTCCCTGGCTAATGTCCATCACAACTGGCGAAAATGCAATTTTGGCGAGAGTCGCATCGCATCTAGCCCCCGAATTTATCAGTGATTATCCACGTATTGGTTTTGAAGAGGCAGCAGGACTTGAAAAACAATTTCCTGGTATCTCTAATTTCACAGGAATTAGTTCTAAAGGGCCAGAAGCTCCAGTAGATACCAAATATGGATTCCGGGCAGGACGTGTATATGCTTATCAGCAAATGGCAAATATTGTTCGATATAGGGAAAGCGGAGAAAACTTTCCATCCATAGATGAATTTCCTGATGTTGAAGGTGTGGGTAGAGTATTTACGCCAGAAGAAGCTCAGCAAGAATTAGCATGGATGCAAACTCAAGAAGCGACAGGGTCTCTCACATTGGAAACGCTCAAAGCAAGATATGGTGATGCTCCACTTATTGCTCGCGGTAGAAATCAGACAGTTCTTGATAGGGAAGTTTCTTTGCCAGAAATGGTAATGATGAGTCCAGGAGCAATGTCGGCACTTTCTTACTCCAAGTTTTCGAAAGAATCTGAGTTTTACGAACCCGTCAGTAGAATGGGAAAAACATATACGCGTGCCCTAAAATCCTTTTTTGAATTTGCTGGTGGAAGACTACCAGATCCAACACTTCAGAGATTTTATGAAGAAGAAAGAAGCGTATTTAGAACCGCCACAGATACAATGAAAAATCAGCAAGCATCTCAAACAAGAACGTCATTTGGCGGACGATACGGATTGGCAACTGGCACCCCAACAAATATTTCGATTATTTCTGAAGACACTTATTCCAAGATGTTATCTGAGATAGCCGTAAACGCCGGAATGACTCCAAGAACATCGGAATATAGAAAATGGATGAAAGCGGCGCGGCAACAATTACTAAGAATTGGTGGCATGCCATTATTGAGTACGCGTTATCCGACTGAATCAAGAGAACATGCATGGCTTTTAACAATGGGAATGACGCCAAGAATGATTCAAAAACGATTTGGTTTGAGCATAGAAGAAGCCAGTAGATTGACAGGAAAAATAGTTCCTGGAAGTGTGTGGACGACTGGATTGGCTGCATTGTTGGGTCGTGGATCAGATATACAGTCTGGCGACTACGATGCAGATCCATTTGCTGGCATAGTACCGCTTAAGGGAAATCGAAAATTTGGAAAAAATAATCCTCCTATTATTCTTCCAGAAGAGACATTGCAATACATCAATCAAGGCCCGGAAAAATATCATGGAGAAATTGATGAAGCCCTTAGAAGTTTTTTGGGTACTTCCGGTGGAGTTCCAGGTGGAATATGGAATCCATCAGTTATAGCTATGGGAGACGTCATAGAAGGAGTTTTAGGATCTCCCAAAAAACAGCCAGCTGGCATTGTTTCGGGAAGTGCCGCTGAAGCGTATGAAACTGCAGGGGCGTTTCTAGAAGCTGGAAAAAATAGTATGGGTAGTGAATACAATATGCAGCGTGCTTTGACGGTTGGATCAGAATATTTAGGAATGGGTAATGCCGCTCGAAGCGCAACAAGCGTGCATTATCAAATGCCTTTGGATGCAATGTGGAAACAATATCTTAAGCGAGGCGGCCCTTCATACCTGCGGCAGCTTATTTCTAATGCATTTATTAGCAACCAGAACGTTACCAATCTTCAAGGAATTGGCAGAATGTCATCACTTAGTTTGATGAGCGTTTATGGCAAAGATCAGAAAACTGGCAAACCGCAGTATGTACGCCTTTGGGGACAGAGCGAATCCGCCGAAGGTATGTGGAGAAGTCTTGTTCCACTAATAGATCAAGATTATTTATCCTTTGAAGAATTTGTTGGACAAACGCCACCCACAGAAATGCTTGGATCTCTATTAGCCATGCGGAGCGAAGACATTAACTGGATTGGAGAAAGATACCTTGAAATTAAAGAACAGAGAAAAATGTTAGGCGATTCACAGAAAGACAACCCATTGGTGGAGGTAATAAGTGAATATGAGAAAATACTTGGACGAAATTACAATATATGGGAAACTCCTGTTGGTGTCGCTATAAGTGCAAGGGCATTGGCAAAAACAGCATATAAACCAGCTGAAGCAGGGAGCGAGTTAACACAATTGCAGGCATGGGGATCAATGCCTTATGGAGCACTTCCATTTCTTCCACAGGGAGAAAATGTCACTTTGAGGGAAGCAGTAGAACGAATGGGTGTGCCAAATGCAATGTATCAGCATCTTACAAGAAAGCCTGGTGATCCAAAAGGCATTGCACCATTAACACCAGAACAAGTGCGAGCAGTTTCGGCCCATTTTACCAGCAAAGGAATTGTGTCTCAAATAGCAGAAAACATTTCAAATATTTACGGAATGGATACCAACGCCAGACCGCAAAAACAATCCATTAGCCCTGCATTTGTTCCTAATCCTCCTAACGCGCAATATGAACTATCTTCTTCTAAATTGGCGACCATCTCATTTGCAGATAGACCAGAATACGTGAAAACTGCTATGGCGGGAATCTTATATGCCAATCTCCAACAAGCAGGAATGGGAGCAGTTCGTGTGTCAGAAGAACAAGCGATTCAAGCTGGACTTACCATCAATCAGAGTCTTAAAGAAAGAGGAATGGCAGCAGAACAAAGGGTACTGGAGCGTCTAAAGGCAACGGGAGAAGTTAGCGAAGATCTCACAAATGTGATTCATGGCATTCCATACGATCGGGGAGCCCAGATTCCACTTACTCACTTATATCGAGCAAGTGAACTTGAAGATCAGGGTCAATACATTGGGCAATTTTCAATGCACGTTACACCAGATATCATGGCTCTTGGTGGAACAGAAAAAGAACCGACAGTCAAACTTTGGGAAGTAAAAGCAGGGCCCAGCCAGAGAGCATCTGCTCCTCATCAGGTAGCCGGATATGCAATTATGATGTCTCGTTTGGCTGGGTTTGACTCATTGACCCAAAAACCACAGGGGGATAAAGAAGCTCATTGGAGAAAATTCAGGCCTGTTATTACCAATTATCTTCAGGCGAGCGGGGTTGAGGGTAATGAGCAAGAATTGAATCGTGTTGCAAGAGCGTACTTTGAAGCATTTCGGTCTGGACGAGTAGAGGCTTTTACAGCAATTGGCAATCAAGAATTTCAACCAGTTGATTGGAAGAGTCCTAAAATGGAAGAAGCGCACCTGAGAGCCGTGCGCGAGGGAATGTCTATACTGACAGTACCGGGAAGAACTGCAGAGGTGGCCACCAATCTATTTTCCAGGCTGAGGGATGCTGGGGTGCCATTAACATCTGAACAAGCGAGCTTTCTGGAAAACCAATCGCCTCAAAATCCGTTTGTGCCGTTTGTACAGAGAACTGGTGGTAACAATAGCGGAAATGCAGGTAGAGGTGGTAATAGCGGAAATAATGGCGGAAACAATAATGATGACAGAGACAATAACGATAATGGAAATGATAATGGTGGTAATGGAAGAAACTCTAGAAACGCGGGATCGCCTAATGATGATGTTACAAAGATCATCCAACAAATAATGGAGACACTAAAAGCGATACAAGACAAAGGTCTTCCAATCAAACTCAATACAGGCGCGACGGTCTCAGCATTTGCGTTGAATGATAATTTACAGGAATATCTGAATTTGAAGAAAACTGTATTGGCTGGAGAGCCATCGCCAAATGCGCCGCTAGAAGAAAGACAGAATTTTGTTGGCCCCAAATCGCTTGAAGCTCGTTTTCGGCAGCGATTTGCTTCAGATGCAAATATAAATGAGCCTATGGAAGATATATTGGCAAGAGTTAGCAAAAATAATCCAAGAGAATTGCAGGCATTTCTCACGGAGAATTGGGGTGATATACGTTCGATGGCAAGGATGCACGATCTTGCAGTTAGACTCGCCTCGAAAAGCACGGCATTGAGCATGGCTGGACGTGATGCATCTTTAATTCAAGAACTCCAGGCTGTTGCAACGGGAAAAGATACAGAAGGCGGTTTTGATGCATCGTTAATGGGTTTGCCTGGTTCTGCATTTCTGGCTTCACAATTAAAGAGATTTAACCAAGTAGAGAGGATTGTTAGTCCTTCGACTGGACTTCCGGTTACAACACCAATTTTCCCAGGAATTAGCAAAGAACTTCTTGCAAACTTATTCGTACAACAAAATGCGAATCAGCAGCTTTTCAAAAATGCGAACTATGGATTTCTCTCGCTAGGTGAGGCAGAACAAAAACTGGTTCAAACGACTACCAGAGTGTCTGCTTACAATGCAGCGATGGACTTCCATCAAAATAAGATGGACATACTGCTGAAAAAGAAAAATCTGACCCCAAAGGAACAGGAGGATCTAGATAAGACAGCGATAGCATACGCAAAAGCACAGGCCGCATACATGGGAGCATTGCGTGAACAGTCAAAAATACGTGATGAGATAGCATGGAAAGGTACCGAACGTGCCACGGAATACGTTACGGCTGGATTCGCAGAAGCAAGATATTCTTTATTTGATGAAAGAATGGCTGAATTGCGAAGCAGAAATCCATTGGCATCTGATCCTCTTCGCCGCATGGATATTGCTGAGCGTGAACGAACACAAGGGTATGAAGAAGCAAGAGACAAGGCCGCTGAGAGCGTCTTGAAAACGCAAGCCACGTTAAGAGCATTGGGGATTTCGCCAAAAAGATATCAAGGAGAAACACCAGAAGAAACTCTCAAATTACTTCGAGGACTGTCCGTAGAATCTGTTTTAGGGGAATCGTATTTTAATAGATTTCAATGGGAGTACGAAAGTATCAATAATCGATGGAAAAAACTTGAACGTCCCGAAGGCTTACAAACAGAAGGGGATATTGCTCAATGGGCTATCAAAGCTGTTGAACAGAGAATTGCAATTGAAGAAAAGAATCAGCGCAGAAGAGGACTTTCGGAAGAAAGAAAACAAGAAATTGGTCAAAGATTGGACAGTCTGCATGCATTAAAGCGTGCTATTCCATATGGCTTATCCGGTGAAACGGTTAAGGGCGGACTAGGGAAACAAATAACAGAAGGCGTGGAAGGTGCTCAAGCTATTATCGAGCTTGATATAAAGGACGAAGCATCTAAACAGCTATTTGAGTATGAGAGAGCACAACTCGAAATTCAACAAAGGGGAGAAAGAGCACTTACTCTTTCATCGGTCGAAAGTCGTGCCGCATTACTTGAAAGACAGGCAACTTATCAGGCAAAAAAGAAAAGGTTCCAGCTACCAGGCAGGGAGCTCAAGGAAAAATACGAGGAAGCGATTCAAGCATACGAAGATGCTCAAAAGCAACTTGATATAAGAGAAAGTACCCTACTGGAAAGTATTGAACAAACCAGCGGACTCGAAGATACTCTTGTCAGATATAGAGCCGCAAAAACTCCAGCGGAAAAAACGAAAGCGGCAACGGAGCTTCTTAGTAAAGTTCAAGCAATGGGAGCGGAAGCTCCTATGCAACTACAGCAGTCAACAAAAGAATTGACAGAACTCGCGCTTACCAGGCAGGAAACCGAACTTGGGCGTGCCAAAACAGAAGATGCCCTTGATGAGATGAGCACTCTTGGGGGCAAATTTGGTTCAATGGCTCGCAAGTTATTTGGTGGTTTTGGTTTGCTTTATATGCGTTCCATTGCTGGATTGGTAACGACTGGCGCATATACTGGATATCAGGAGCGTTTAGCTTACGAACAACAAATGGGTCAGCAGTTCTTGGGTCTCGGCGGGGGATTGCCATCAGCGGCGCCAGAGCGCATTCGTAGAATTGAGGCACTGCAATATGGTGGTAGCGGCGGACTTGGCTTGCAGCAGGCAAGAGAATATCTTATGGGCAATATGCAACCAGTCTATAACCTGGCTACCACGGCACTTGCTGGTGTTTCCGCTGGGGGCATGGCCACCTGGGCTCTGCAGGGATCGGTTGGCGATAAACTTGCCGGAAGAATTGGTGCTGGTGTAGGAGCTTCAATTGCACTGACAAACTCAATGCTCAATGTGGCTTCTGCTTATCAAGATATATCTGGTTCAGCGATAAGTCTTTCCACCAGGGAGGCAAAAGGCCAAAATCCATACGCCCAGCTTGCTTTATCCACTGCCGGAACAACAATTCTTGGGGGGGCTCTTGGGGGGGCTTTATTGGGTACGGCACTAGCTCCTGGGGTAGGTACTCTTATTGGTGGAGCGGCAGGATTAATCCTGGGAATTGGGTCAAATGCTCAGGCCTTTGCTGCTATAACCAATAAAGAAATCCGACAAGAAAAAGAACTCTTGAATCAATTAATAAATCGTGGGACACTGACATCCATAGGTGAAGTGCTTGCTCAAAATGAAATAACTCCGAACATGGCCAATCTTGCAAGATATGGACGCATGACGGCTCAGATCGTCTCTGGGCTTCCGGGATATGAAGGAATCACGCCTGAAGCCATTGCAGCCGTTGAAGCACAAGCAGCAAGATACGGCATGGGCATGACTGATGAAGAAAGAAAATTTCTTGCTGAGGCAAGGATGGCTGGAATAGATACGGGAGAAATTGCCAGCAATCTTATGACACTTGCGGGATATACCGTTAAAGAAGCCACACAGCAATACAGAACAAGAACGCCATATCTAAAACCAATGATAACCAGTTATGCCAGGTACGATCAAACTGGGTCCGAATGGGATCAGTGGGACGTGAAAGAATACGTTGCCTGGAAAGAGACTACAACATCGCTTCAGGAAAATGTGTATAAAGCATACACAGATTACATGATGCAATCTGGCAAGTCGAACGAGCAAATTGCTGAAGAATTGAAGGTTGGGGCATCTGCAATACAAGGATTAGGTCCTTCTATGCAGGCGAGATTGCGGAAGTTAATAGAAACTGGCGGAACTGGACGAGATATAGCAGCATTGATGGAAGAAGCAACAAAGATTGTAGAATCTGGATATGGAGAACAATATCTTACACAAGAGAAATTGCTGGCTATGCAGGCTGCAACTGGAATGCCAGTCTCTCCAAGAGTAGATTACACGACATTTGCGCCATTGAGTCTGGAGGCTCAACAAAGGGAAACAATGCGCTTGCAAGCTGAAGCGATCATTCCACAAATGCGCCAACAATTGATGGTACAGTACCAGGGATGGTATGGAACACCATTGACATTGTCTCCCGAAATGACGGCGGGACAATTAACAATGGCCGAAACGCAACTTAGCCTTGGACAAAAGATGGAGCAATCATTTTTACTTGCTGGAGCGCATCCGGTTCTGGCAAAGGCATTGACATCAGAAACCGTCAACATGCCAACCCAGGACTATCGCAATCTAAGCAGATTGATGATGGGTTCTCCGTTACAAAGAGCGGCGGCTTTATTAGCCAATCCAGAACTTGCCAAAACACTTGTGGGAACAGCTCTTCCTGGCTTGGCTGGATCAACAATACCAGGCCAATATATCGGAATGACTGACATTGGCTCGAATGGACAGCTTACGGGTTTGTCTTGGGGCACTACTTCCCTTGCTCTTCCTGCACAGGTTGCGGCGGGAATGAGCCCAATCGAATCATCCAGACAGGTTGCCCAAATGATTTTTGGGGCTCCATCGAGCCCTTATCAAGCTGGTTTATTTGAGGCTTATGCACAAGGCGGACAATTTGGAGCACAGGCATATCAACAAGTGGAAGCAGCAAAACTACAACTCGCTTCTTCTGGAATAGCCTTTGCCCATATTGCTTTGCAAGAGAAATATCAGCCGTTGTTCTGGCAACTTGAGGATCGTTCCCGACAGCTAGGATATCGTCAAACCGAATTTGGGTTTGCGCAGCAAGAAGCGCAACTGGCTATGCAACAACGATTCTTCCAACAGAACATGGCTTTACAAGCAGAACAAATGCAATTACAGCGTGGATGGACGCAGGAAGATTGGGCATACCAGGGTCAGATGCGGGAACTCCAATGGGGATGGAGACTTGAGGATTTCCAAGAACAATCCCGATTTATGACAGGTCGAGATCGCAGGATCGCTGAGCGTCAAATGCGCCGCGAAACGATTGTGCATGAAGCCGAAGAAGGACAAATTGAAAAACAGAAAAACCGTCAACAAGAATTGTGGCGGTTGGAAGACGAGCGTTTTTCAATTCAGAAGCAACAAAATCAGGAACAACTGAAATTCCAGCAGGAAGCACTGGAAAAACAACGGGAATTTTATGAAGAACGCAAGAAGATAGAAGAAGCTCACGTCAAATTGCAGCGAGAATATTGGAAAGAACAGATTGAATTACAAAAGCAATCTGCTGGTATTTCTGCGGCAAGCGCACGGCAAAACATTGAGAATGCTGAAGCGCAATTGAAACTTACACAATTCATGCAAGAAATGCTGGCAAAGGAAGGAAGTCTGTTCAGCGAAAAAACTCAATTAAGATTGGCTATCCTATTTCAGCAATCCACTACTTCCTTCGATGCATTTATACGCAAGTTTGAAGAACTGATGCGCAAGATGGGAAAAGAAATCCCTGCTCATCCAGAAGCTACAGGCGGACCAGGAATAGGACAGAGAGCAATCGTGGGTGATGCTGGGCCTGAGATTATTGATCTTCCAATTGGCTCTTCAGTCATTCCAAACAATGTGTTCAATGCCGAAAAACTTGGATACCAAAGGTTCAGAGATCCATGGGAGAACATTACGTTCGAGCGTTCCTTTGCACGGCGTGCAAACGAATCTGGGGCTCAAGTCATCAACATATACGTTGGCAACGAAAAGCTGGCTTCATTTGTAGTTGATACAATAAACAACGAATTGAGCGTGTAATATGGCGTCTAATCCTTACATTACTTTGACTTCTGGTTCGGCAAGCTACAAGTTCAGAGTTATTTTATCTGGCTATAAACAGTCCTACCAAAAGTCTTCCCGCAAATCTCCAACACTATCCAATCGACTGGATGTTAGTCATGGATCATCGTTTGAGATTCTCTCTATGGTAATTATGGTAAGAGAGACAGAAACTGAAGAGGGATATGGAACGCTTGAGACACTGCGAGGACTTTTTCGCAGAACGACTCATAGTGATAATTTGATGACGTTGACAAAGAATGATGGAACATCCATAACTTGTGTACCAATGGGCGAATCTGGCTTTCAGCCATTGTCTTATATTGTGGAAGGAAATACAGCCTGGATGCAAGTATCTGTTAACTTTATCGTTAATTGTGGAAGGAAATACAGCCTGGATGCAAGTATCTGTTAACTTTATCGTTATAGGTGCATAATGGCAAACTCCTATATAACAATCACATCAGGCGTACTGACAAGACGGTTTCGAGTTTTGTATGAAGGTTACGTAGAAACAATCATGAGGAATGTTTCTCAGGATCTCACTCTTGGAACTGCCATCGATATAACCGTTGGGGGAGTTTATGAAGCCCTGAATATGATTGTGAGAGCAAGGGATACAGAAACTGAAGCCAATTACGGAACAATCGATGAACTACGAACAATTATTTTGGCTACTGATCCTACGGCTGCTCGATGTACAATTACACTCAATGATGGACGAGTAATCAATGGCTGGTTTCTTGACCCAATTTCAGCAACGCCTCTTACCATACAGGTTGAAGGCGATACGGCCTGGAGTGTATTCCAACTAATATTCACAATAGACAAATATCAATCCAGTTCTTCTAGTAAAAGTGCATATCTAAATGGTCGCTATTCTGCGTCCAGTAGCATTCATGCAGTAATTTCCAGCGGAAGGGAATCAAACATTGGAGCTTATCTTCGTGGGGCTGGAACATCGAGCACGGGAAGAGCAGCATTTGTTCATGCTCTTATTGTGAAAGGGGTAATTGGTCCCCCCACCGATTCTATTCATGCTTATCTAGATGGAGACGTCATAGCGAGAGATAGTCATCATGCTTATCTAGATGGAGACGTCATAGCGAGAGATAGTCATCATGCTTATCT
>Ga0116148_1001919_pt1 | contig 21471 bp, 20 predicted proteins | sample AD_UKC055_MetaG_FD_89786 | JGI IMG/M metagenome (GOLD analysis project Ga0116148, IMG submission 89786) | Active sludge microbial communities of municipal wastewater-treating anaerobic digesters from USA - AD_UKC055_MetaG | ecosystem: Engineered > Bioreactor > Anaerobic > Digestate | place: USA... | reverse complement strand
CGTCCTGATTCGTATCGAAAACGGCCAACTCGGGACGACCGTGCGCATACTGCAAGAGAGAATCCGAAATGCCGTCATTGTTCCGATCTGAAAACACCGCACCCGAAAAATCGCCCAACCGCGAAAACAACAGGATTCTGGCCTCATCGGTGGCAACCAGCGAGAACAGAGTGCCGACGGCATCCAGATCGAGTATCGAATCAGCCGAACCGAACACCTCTGTGACTGCGTCCAGCTCGCCGATAATTCCGTACTCGAGCGCAAGAGCGGCAGCTTTCGGAGCGAGATCGGAATCCTTGGAATGCACCGAATCTGAAGATCCCATGCTCCGCCAGGTACGGATATTCCGATCTCTCACAGAAGGATCTGATTCAAACGGCACAGCCAGAAGCAACAGCGACCGATCCTCGTTTTCCCAGACATACAGCCGGGACAAAATCGTATGAGCGATCGATACGCCCCGTTCGTCGGCGGCAGCAGAAGCCGAACGCTCAAGGAACAAGCGAGGAAATCTGCTGTCGAACGGCCACCGGTCAAGCGCCGATGCGATAATTTCCCGGGCTTCGCCATTTTTCTTCTGTCCGTACAGACACCAGGCCCTGATAAAGTCTGCATCTGCCGAAGGATACTTTCCGAGCGACGCCAGAAGAGCCAGCGAGTCTGCATAGCGAAGGGTTTCGGCATACATACGGGCGCACAGAAGCACCGCTTCGGTCCGCTCGTAGACACGCCATTTGAGTCCGCGGGAAAGAGCCTGTTCAAGGCGTGCAATAGTTTCAGCGCGGGGTTTCCCGGAAGCGGCGGAGGTCAACGCCTCGATATACGGAAAATCGGCAAGGGTCGGATCGTAAGAAGCGCCTAACTGTGCTTCAAAGGAAGCCTGTTCCCACTCGCCTGCTCCGGCCAGCGACGAAGCGCGTTCCAGAGCGGCAACCGCAGCAGCGGCGTTGACCGACTGTACCTGTTCGGAAGCAGTTACCGCCCCGCACATAATTCCGGTACACAGAGCGAACAGCGCCCAACATGCGACTTTCCTGTCCGCAAGTATTCCAGGCCTTCGGTTCATTCAGCAGCTCCTCCGTTTTTCTCGGGCAGACCGAGCAGCTTGCGCACTTCGGAGTCCTCGAGCGTTTCACGAAGAAGCAACTCTTCGGAAAGACGGTCAAGCTCTTCGCGGTGAGATCGAATAACGGACTCGGCGAGAGCGCGACTCTGGTCGAGTATCGATTTCACCGCTGCATCGATTGTCCGTGCGGTTTCCTCCGAAAAGTCTTTTTTCCGGGCAATTTCCTTTCCGATGAATACAGGCTCGTCTTCCTGCCCCCAGGCAACGGGGCCGATTTCGGGCGACATGCCAAACTCGCAAACCATACGGCGGGCAATGTCGGTCGCAGTCTGAAGATCGGCTCGGGTGCCGGTCGTCGTCTCGCCGTACACCAGTGTTTCGGCAACGAAACCGCCGTAGCAGATGCATATCCGGTCGGAAAGCCAGCCCTTGGTGCGCGAATAGGAATCGGTTTCGGGAAGCGACACCGCAAGGCCGAGAGCCTGTCCGCGGGGCACAATGGTTACTTTATGGAGCGGGTCGGCGTTTTTAAGATAGTAGTGCAAAAGCGCATGGCCGGATTCATGGACAGCAGTCATGCGGCGGTCTTTCTCGGGCATAACCATCGAATGGCGGGCAATGCCCATCAGCAGCTTGTCGCGTGCTTCCTCGAAATCTCCGCTCTCCACTTTCTGGCGGTCCTTGCGGGCTGCAAACAGGGCTGCTTCATTGACAAGATTCGCAAGGTCGGCACCGCTCATGCCGCTCGTTGCGCGGGCAAAATGCTGTAGATCGACACTCTCGTCGAGCGGAATTTTCTGCGCATGGATGCGGAGAATCGCCTCGCGTTCCTTGATGTCGGGCATCGCCACGACTACCTGCCGGTCGAAGCGGCCGGGCCTGAGGAGCGCAGGATCGAGGACGTCGGGGCGGTTCGTCGCCGCAAGAATGATAACGCCGTCTTTCGTCTCGAAGCCGTCCATTTCAACGAGCATCTGGTTGAGTGTCTGTTCGCGCTCGTCGTGGCCGCCGCCGTAGCCGGCGCCGCGGGTACGCCCGACAGCGTCGAGCTCGTCGATAAAAATGATGCAGGGCGCGCTCTTGCGTCCCTGTTCGAACAGATCGCGGACGCGGCTTGCTCCGACGCCGACGAACATTTCGACAAAATCGCTTCCGGAAATGGAAAAATAGGCGACGTCGGCTTCGCCGGCTACGGCACGCGCAAGCATGGTTTTGCCGGTGCCCGGCATACCCACAAGAAGGACTCCCTTGGGAATTCGTGCGCCCATTTTGACAAATTTCTGGGGGTTTTTCAGAAATTCGACGACTTCCTGCAATTCATGCTTTGCTTCTTCCTGTCCGGCAACATCTGCAAAGGTGATTTTCTTTGCGCCCTCGTACCGGTGCGCACGAACTTTGCCAAACTGGAAAGCCCGGTTGCCCTGTCCCTGACTCTGACGCATCATGAAAAAAAAGAACACAATAATCAGCAACGTCGGAGCGAACTGGAGCACGTAATACCAGATGGATACGGTTTCAGGCCCGCCTGTCACCCTGACGCCGTGCTCTGAAAGCAGAGCCGGCAGAGCCGGATCCTGGAACGGAATCCAGGTATAAAAAAGGCCGTCTGTGGTCCTGACGTCTCTCAACACGCCCTGAATTTTGGAATTGCCGGTTATGCGGATCGAATCGACCTGGTTCTGGCCGACCCGGGCAAGAAACTCGGTATAGGACATTTCATTGGCAGAATTCGTTCCGGGCTGCAGAACAAACAGGACGAGCAGGACAACAAGGCCTGCAAGTACGAATGCAAAACTGAATTTCTTTTCTCCCGGTTTTATCGGTCGGGAGTGTTCCTTCTTGTCAGAGTCATTGTTAGCCATGAAATTCCTCATTGATCCAGTCGGGATATCCGAAAAGGCTCCCGTAAATTGCCAGTATGTCGCCGTTGCTTTCTATTATCGGCACAAGATCGCGATGTTTCGCGGAAACACCCCATTTTGAAAATAATTTCTTTACCGTGAGTGCATGAGCGCCGTATGCTGCAGCTGAGTGCTCAACGGATACGTCTTCAACCGCATTCTCGGCAGTGCGCCCGGACGCACGCGCCGACGGGCCCGTTGAAACGCAGTCGCCTGCAGCCCGCGACCGCAGAAGCAGCGGCGGAAACAATACCGCATCGAGACTGCCGACACGGATGCCGCGGCCTTCAGCCGACACGGTTACGCATCCGTCCGGCAGTTCGTACCGGCCGGGAGCGCATACCGATACAAGATAGCCGGTTTTACTGCGATGTACAATATCCGCTTTCCAGACAACAGTTTCGCCGTCGTCGGAGAATACCATGCCGGCGGAGGCAAGACGGCGTTTTCCGGTGGAATCCGCAAGCAGGCGGAGGTATCTGTATGGAATGCGTTCGCCGATCGAAAGCAGCGAAAGACCGTCCTGCAGCATCCGGAGCCGGAGCGCGGGGTGCAAGGCTGAAAAGGCCGTCGACGGGCAGGAAAGAGCGGCGCTTTGCGCTTCTCCTCTGTGCTCCCAGGTTGGCACCGGAAGCGACCGGATTGCCTCCTCGTCGCGGGCCGCTTTTTCGGCCGTTCCAAGCACCGCCGTCCGCCATCCGGGAAAATTTCTGTCAAGGCAGGGTACCAGCGTGTGCCGTATACGGTTGCGGAGGTACGACTCGTCCGAATTCGAAGCATCCTCGCGCCATCCGATATTTCTGGAAGAAAGCCAGTCTTCGATCTCCCCGCGGTCGACGTCGAGAAGGGGGCGCAGATACCGTCCGCGCGACACGGCGATGCCGGACAGGGGTGCGGTTCCTCCGCCCTGCAGAAACCGCATCAGAACCGTCTCCAGCTGGTCGTTGCGGGTATGCGCGGTGCAGATGCAGGTGCAGTCCAGGGCATCTGCCGTTCTCTCGAAGGCGGCGTACCGCAGGTGTCTGGCGGCTTCTTCCAGTCCCTTGCCACGCTCTTCGGCCGTACGGGACACTTCGCCCTCGGGAAGCTCAACGAGCGTGCAGGGAACAGGGGGAACCAGAGACGCGCACTGTTCCATGACGAATGAAGCATCTCCGGCGCTTTCCTGTTTAGGACGCATGCGGTGGTCCACGGTTACCGCATGCAGCTCGTAGTCGAGCTGAGACGAGAGGATATGAAGAATCGCAAGCAGACATACAGAATCTGCCCCGCCAGACACGGCGGCGAGAATTCGCCGGGGTGACTGTTCAGTCTCGAGAAAAAAATCCCGGATTTTCGCGGAAACCGAATCCTCTGGAAGTGATACCATGCGACCAGTGTACTCCATCATCAGACCAAAAAAAAAGCCGTCTCCGCAGCGATGCGGAAACGGCCTTGCTTATCCAACCGAAGAAAGCGGAAGGATTACTTTGCGGCAGCCGGAGCGGGTGCTGCAGTTTCAGCTGCTGCAGGAATGTCGTTCTTTGTGTACTTCAGGGTTACTACCGATATTTCACCATCGGTGTGCACCTTGACGCCCTCGGGAAGCTTGAGATCACGAACGTGGAGGGAATGATTCAGCTGGAGATCGCTGACATCAAGAACTACGCGCTCGGGCAGGTTTTTGGGGAGGCACTCAACATCGATTTCGTTGATTCCGTACTCAAGAACGCCGCCAAGACGCACGCCTTCGGGAGATCCGGTAATCTTGATGCGGATTTTAGTCCGGAGAACCTTGCCGGGTTCAACCTGATAAAAATCTACATGACGGATAGTATCGGAAATAATATCGTACTGTACATCCTTTACGAATGAAACATGTTCGGTTCCGTCAACCATTACGCTGACCAGAGTACTTTCGGTAATCGACTGGAAAAGCTTGTTGAATTCCTTCGCATCGATATCGAGAAGGACCGCCTTTCCGGTACCGTCATTCATTACTGCGGGAAGGCGTGCTGCCTTTCGCAGTGCTTTTGCCACGCCCTTGCCTGTGGCTGTGCGAAGCTTTGCAGAGAGTGTTCTTTGCTCCATTGTGGAACTCCTTTCATTGCGCGCCCCTTCCACCCAGAATAAACCGGCGGTCTGAACGTCGCATGTAAATACAAAACAGTTCCTGCACAACTGGTCTGCAAGAACTGTCCGTTGCTGGGACGGCAGGATTCGAACCTGCGGAATGACGGGATCAAAACCCGTTGTCTTACCGCTTGACGACGTCCCAAAAAGCTGTATCTAGACGCTGACTGCTTCCGGGACCAGGCAGAGAGAACAATCCGTTTACCGGACTGAACTCCTATTCATGCAAATCCGCGGGATCAGCAGCGACTGATTCCTCAATATTTCCTGCCTCGAATTCGGCAAGAACGCGATCCTGAAGTTTCGTACGGAAATCAGGACAGATCGGATGGGCCACATCCTTGTACTCGCCGGTGCGTATCTTCCGGCTTGGCATTGCGATAAACATTCCGGTTTTCCCTTCGATGATCTTGACGTTGTGGATCACGAAGCAGTTGTCAAATGTCACGGTCACATACGCTTTCAGCTTGCCTTCCGTTGTTACTTTCCTGATACGGATATCAGTAATTTCCATACTTTCATTCTCCTTTGCAGCAGAAACACCAGGCACAAAAACCTGCCATAATTGTACTACTGCATTGTCGGGGACGCAAGCAAAAGAAAATTCAAACAACAACCAGGCCCGGCAGAAAAAAGCTCCTGTGCCAGATCGGCCTGAACCGGATCGTCATACAGTCCGAAGACAGTTGATCCTGAACCTGTCATCGCAGCAAAGGACGCTCCGGAAACCTTAAACCGGTCAATTAAAGAACATATTTCCGGATACCGACGGCCAACCAGCACCTCGAAACTGTTCCGGAAATTCCAGATACGCGGAGAGCTTTCATAAACCGACTGGAGAGACCGTACATCCGGCCAGTCGACATCCTGTTCGCCTCCTTGCTCTATCCATTCATCCACCAGCCGATACGCTTCGGCGGTAGAACTATGTATATCGGGCCAGACCAGCACTCCGAAGAGATCTGTTCTGGACTGGATTGGGGTTATAACCTCCCCCCGTCCTTCAACAATCGCGGCGCCGCCAGTCAAAAAAAACGGCACATCGCTGCCGATTTTTTCGGCCATAGACAAAAGCGCACTCGCACCCAATCCTGCAGAAAAAAGCTCGTCAAGACAACGGAGCACGCAGGCAGCGTCTGTAGAGCCTCCGCCCAGACCGGCTCCTGCAGGAATGCGCTTGTCCAGCCGGATGGCAATCCCGTCAGTTATACCGGTCGCGATCCGAAACTGCTCAACAGCCTTTGAAACAGTATTGACTTCCGGAAGATCAAATCCCGGGCAGACAACGGAACAGCCCCCCCGATTGCCATCCAGCGAAACAGTCAGGGTATCGGAAAGAGATATCTGTTGAAAGATACTCTCAATCGAATGATATCCGTCATTCCGGCGTTCCCGCACCCTCAAATGAAGATTCAGTTTGCAAGGCGCCTCGGCTGTAACAGTGCGCTTCATAAAGGAACTGTATTATACAAATAATCGCCACTTTGTCAAAGGGAGGTGCTTTTTATACGCCTTTTCATCCGGAAAGCAGCAAGAACGCATCAAACTGGAAAAAACTTCGTCAGGATAGTTGACAGAGAATAACTGTCTCAATTATGTTTCAAGGGAACTACACAATCAAACCCCCCACATATAATTCAGAGGGAAACGGACGGAACTGAGCGAATGTTTACAGACACTGACCTAGAACAAGACACGTACTCCAGATCTTGGGCTTTTGAAGATGCCTACGACGATTACGAGGACGACGATTTCGAAGATGATTCGGAAGACGGTTTCGATGATTACGAGGAAGACGACGTGTTTGACGACGACAGCGATGTGGACGATGATTTCGACGATTTTGACGACGAAGGCGATTTCAGCGACGAAGATGAAGACTTCGATTATGAAGACGACGATCTGGAGTACGATGATTTCGACGAATGAGCGCACAAAACCCTGATTTCATGCGTAGAAAAACGCCTGTTCCGCGATTCCGGACAGGCGTTTTTTTTAACTTCCAGCGCGCGCACTAACCCGCGCGCGCACTACCCCGCGCGTTCAGCCAACCCGCGCGTTCAGCCAACCCGCGCGCGCACTAACCCGTGCGCTCAGCCTACCCGTGCGCGCACTACCCCGCGCGCTCGTTCTGCATCAGACAACAAGATTCGGCGCGCCGAACCACAGTTTTTCAAGATCATAAAAAGAACGGGCTGTTTCGGACATCAGATGTACAATCACATCCCCCAGATCGATCAGCACCCAATCATCACCATCGGGCAGTTTCCTGCGCGCAGGACGCACTTCAAGCCCAAGATCCTTTAGTGCCCCCAAAACCTGCTTCTGCAAGCCCTGCGACTGCGTCGCGCTTGCAGTGGTAGCGATCACAAAAAAATCCGCAAAGGAATTTTTTCCGGTAATGTCCAGAACAACTACATCCGAAGCTTTCCCTTCGCGCAACAATCTGCCGATCGCCACAGCGGCATCAGCCATTTTCGTGTTTGTTTCCATATAACCCCTATCGTACATACCTGCCGTCGAAATCCTTGCCAAGGATAATAGTAAAATCAACCGAAGCTTCGGTTCCAAAGCTGCCTGGATCCTCGCCCTCGAAGGATTCCAGACTTGCAGTCTGTATATTTTCGCATTGAATTACCTGCGCGATTGACTTTGACACCGCATCGTTTCCTATCCGGTCGATCAATACAGTTTCTTCATATTCCGCCGTATCGGCATTTCTGACAGCGATCACATCATAGCCAAAGCTCTGATACAATTCCGAAGTTTTTCTGGCAAGCCCCTGCTTTCGCGTACCGTTCAGAATTTCAAGCGCGTAAATCCGCTCCTGCGCCCCTGCAACCTCTGAAGCAAGACCACCAAGAGTCTGACGGACAATATCCTTCAAAAGCTGCCCATCGTAGAACGGAAACAGCAACTCCTTGCCGTCAACCTCGCGCAGAGAACCGGTTACGCGCTGAGGAACCAGGCGCTCTGCGTCGATCCTGGACAGTTCTGCAAGCAAATCCTTCTTCGATTTTTCCGGCACATTCGATTCGAGGCAGGAAGACAACACCGGAAAAATGCGGTCAGAAAAAACTTTCGACGAATTATCGTTCAGTTTCTTGAAAAAAGCGAGCACAGCACGCTGCTTCCTGGCGGCACTTTCACCCTCCTGATCCAGCGAATCGGTATACGTCATGTACGAAATAACTTTATCGCCATCAAGCGTCACTGCGCCGGAAGGCAAAAGAACGCGTTCGCTTCCGGACACTGTATCTACAGGAGTCGGGATAAAAACCTCAAGACCGCCTACCAGATCGGTCAAGCGCGCAAAATTGTCCAAGGTCGCCGTCAGATAAAAGGGAACGGATATACCGGTAATCCCTTCAATTTCCGTTTTATAATTGCGGATTCCTTTTTCTGCGAACACAGCATCAATCCGGTCAACGCGTCCCAGACTTTTAAGAATCAAACCAGTCTCGCCGGGAATATCGAACATTGCCGCACGGTTACTCCCGGGATAATAGGCCAGAATGTGCGACGATACCGGCATTTTCTCGTGCTCGATAACAACAAGCACCTTCAGCAGACTGTCCTGCGAAAGCGATTCCTGAAGCGGATCGGTTTTCATGGAGAAAATCAAAACAGCTCCCGTCACAAGCAGGACGGTAAAAATAATCAAAAGAAACAGAATACTGCGATCAAGCCTGATGGATTTCACAGCGTGCTCCTTGTTTAAGAGTTTCAAGCGTCAAAAGAGTCATCGAAGCCACTTCTTTCCCTTTTGCTTTCAGATAGGCAATATTATCTTCAATAACCAGCCGGGCCATCGCATCCAAATCCGATGCAAACACTTTTTCACGAAAGCCGGGATTGATACCGCTTCTGCCCGGTTCAACCTTGTCGGAAACAAAAACAACCTTGCCCAGTGCATCCATCCCCGGAGCGCCAAAAGTATGATTTTTAACAGCTTCAAGAATGGACAAGTCCGATACCCCATACTCGCCGGCAAGCAAAATGGCGGCTGCTCTCCCGTGCAATAACGACGGTTTTTCATTCTCGATCCGGCTGATCGGCGCATCATCCCGTGACGCCAACGCCAAAAGCCAGCGGTCTTTTCCCGACTTGCACATATCATGCGCGATACCCGCCAGATACCCGCAGCGCGGAGGCAAACCGAACTGTACGCATAATTCCTGAGCCATAACCGCAACCCGGACAGAATGTTCATAGCGCGAAGCGGACAACACTGCCGAACAGTACACATCGACGCGTACTATTGCTTCTTCAATTTGTTCGTCATTCATAGACACTGCAGGCTGTAATATACCGATATACGGGATCGGGTACAAGATAACGCCAGCTGCCCCCGTTGCGGATCGCTTCGCGTATCGCCGTGGACGATATCGAAAGTTCAGTATTGGACAGATGCGTGTGCGGCCAAAAGAACCCGCACCCGTGAACACACGATCCGGAGAGCGCCGGAGTGCCGAGTTTCCCGCCTGCCGGTACAGGAGCCACAGGACGCGACGCAAGTATAATATCTGCGGTTTCGGCAATCGCATCAGGATTCTTCCAGCGTGAAAACCCTGGAATCAAGTCTGCTCCGATCACCAGCCCCGGTTTTCCCTCCAGGACAGATTCAAATTTCTTTCGGACAGTGTTAAGCGTATCTATCGTATAGGAAACGCCGCCCCGCTCAAGCTCGCAGGGTTCAACAGCAAAACCGGAACTGCCTTCCAGTGCCCGTGAAAGCATATCCAGACGTATGGAAGCCGGGAGCGGTTTTTCGTCTGCTTTATGCGGCGAAATATATGCCGGTACAAAGAGTACCAAATCATAGCCAAGTTCTGTGCGTACGGCGTCGGCAAGGGCCAGATGACCGATGTGTACCGGATCGAACGATCCCCCGAAAACCGCAATTTTCACTTGCGCCGACCTTTTCGCTTTCGGTTCAGGCTCACTGTCGCCCCGTAATCGCCTTCCTCCGGTTGAACGTACGGAACATCTTCAAGATCTGCCTTCATGAAATCGTCAGGCGCAGAAGACTGTTCCGAAGCCAAGAACGGCCCGGTAGCCTGAAACAGCCCGGAGCCCGGAGAATCCTGCACGGGCTGCACATCGGCGGCGTTTACCATAGAGATAAACGCATCGCGTACGGCATCGAGTCCCCAGCGGTTGTGTATCGAAATTCCGAAAATTGTCAGGTCGGGATGCCGGGCTTTCAGCAGTTCAAATCGCTCGCCCGTTCCGGGAATATCGAGCTTGTTCGCAATAATGACGCGATTTTTCCTGGCCAGTTCCGGCGAAAAGTTCGCCAGTTCGCCCTGGAGTTTTTCGTAGGACTCAAGAAAATCGTCATCCGAAAGATCGATCATAAAAGCCAGGCCGACCGAACGCGAGACATGCTTGAGAAACCGGATACCAAGTCCCAGTCCTTCGGACGCACCTTCGATGATTCCGGGTATGTCCGCAAGGATAATATCCTGTTCGTCGTCAACCCGGAGAACGCCAAGGTTTGGTATTTTTGTGGTGAACGGATACGGGGCAATCTTGGGACGTGCATTGGTAAAGTAATCGAGTAGCGACGATTTTCCTGCATTCGGAAATCCGACGAAGCCTATATCTGCTATGATATTCAGTTCGACTTTTATGCGCCTCGTTTCGCCGCTCTGGCCAGGAAGCGCGGTACGGGGAGCCTGATTGACCGAAGTCTTGAAATGAACGTTTCCCCAGCCACCGTTTCCACCTTTGAGGAAAACGAAGCGGCCTTCTGTTTCCAGTCCAAAATCGTGGATAATGTCGTTGGTTTCAGCGTCGCGGATTATCGTACCCGGAGGCAGCGGGACGATACAGTCCTCGCCATCCTTGCCGTAACGTTTGCTTCCCATGCCGTCGCCGCCGTTTTTAGCCTTGAAGGTATGCGAATACCGCAGATGCACGAGCGTACGAAGGTTCCTCCTGATTTCAAATACCAGATCGCCTCCGCGTCCCCCGTCGCCGCCCGCCGGGCCGCCCAGCGGAACATACTTTTCCCGGCGGAAGGCAGCGCATCCGTTGCCGCCCTTGCCGGAGGCTACATCGATAACCGCCTCGTCCGCAAATTTAACCATACTGAAACTCCGCTACAAAGAAAAAAAAAGCCGGCGAACATGCGCCGGCCTACTTCCGCTACAGATCAAGCCTGAACCGGCTCGACGGATGCAAGGTTTCTGCCCTTGCGGCTGTGGTATTTTACCACACCGTCGATGGTCGAGAACAGGGTGTCGTCCCCGCCAAGACCTACGTTGTTGCCCGGGTGAATCTTTGTTCCCCGCTGGCGTACGAGAATTGAACCGGCGGTCACAACCTGGCCGCTGAACACTTTAACTCCGAGATATTTCGGATTTGACCTGCGGCCGTTCTTGGCACCGCTACCACCTTTACTGCGTCCCATATCAATCCTCCAAGATTAGCTTTGTGCGTTCAACCCGCATGAGTACCGCATCCGGATATTCTTTTTGCAAAGAGCCGATGCCCTCCAGCAAAAAAACCGCTGCGTATCGCAAAAGAGCGATTGTCTCTTCTGCTGCTGCCGGTGCGCGGAATGCGAGCGATCCGCGTCCGGTAGATGCGGCGGAGATTCCGGGGACAGCCCCTTCAAGCACCGCCAAGGTCGTCCGGAGAAGCACGGTCACGGCTGCGCATACAGGATCCGAACCGCGAACGCCTTTCCCGGCATGTCCGTTCGCTTCGACAGATGACAGGCATCCATCGGCGTCAAGGACAAGTACGACATCTATCACCTGTCAAACCCCGACAATATCCTCGACGGTTACCATCGTAAACTGCTGGCGGTGACCGATTGTCCGGTGATAGTCTTTCTTGCGCTTGTACTTATAGACAATCACTTTCGGATCGCGAACGTTATCCCCTACTACGATCTGGACTTTTGCGCCCTTGACGTAGGGAGTGCCTACGGTTGCCTTTCCGTCTCCGGAAACCATCAAAACGGAATCGATATCGATCTTGGAGCCCTTCTCGGCGTCGATGAGATCGACTTTGAGCTGGGCGCCTTTTTCGGCTTTATACTGTTTACCCTTATACTCGACAAGTGCGTACATCATGAACCTCTATAATAATAAATTACACGTTTCTTCGGCATATTAACGGGTGTACACCGAAGGCACATTACAACACGTATCAAATGTTATAGTATGGATCCGGGCAAAGAGTCAATAGAGCGTACACCGGGCGAAATTAGTCCGTTTGTATTCCCGGTCCACTGGAAACGCTTTCAGGACAAAATCGGTGTCCATCAAACAAAAAAGCCCGGACACACGTTCCGGGCTTCAGTACTCACACGCGAAAAAGCTGCGGGCAGTCGTCACAACCGGCCCGCCGGACAATCTCTACAGCCGCTACATCTGCCACAGCCGGACCGTGTTATCTGGCGGCTTTCAGCGCTTCCGCTGCAAGAGCTACTCCGGTGACATGAATTGAAGCACCCGATATTGCATCGGAATATCCGTCTGCCTTGACCGCAATTTTTGCCGGATCCTGCGCCTTGATTATGGCATCCTGCACAGCAGCAGCCTGAATATGCCATTCGCCCTTCTTTGCGGCTTTTGCCATTCCGTAGCGTCCCTCGACAGCTTCCACAAGCTTGGACTTTTTAGAGGCGTCTTTGCTGATTCCGTTCCACAGAACATCAACAACCGTTCCGTTTACCACGGTAACCAGTATGGTTTCTTTCCAGCCGCTCTTGGGATCGAAGTCGGCAGATTCCTTGTAATACCAGCCGTCTTTAGCATACATCCCCTTTGCAACCGGAGCGGAGGAGAGCGCTTTGTTCGCCAGCGTGAAAAACTCGGTAAGGGTGATAGAAGCTCCGGAGATTGCATCGGTTTTGCCGTCTTTGTTCAAACCCTTGAAACCGACATCCTGGGTTTTAACCAGCCAGGCCTCGGCAGCCGCCGCCTGCTTGTCCCATTCGCCCTGTTTTGCAGCCTTGGCCATACCGTAGTTTCCGGCTTTCGCCCAGCTTTTCTTGTCTGTAGCCCCCGCGATATTGGATACGCCGTTCCATTCAGCACGGACGATTTTCCCGCCCCTGACTTCAAGGACAACCTGCGACTTCCAGCCTGATGAGCCGAACGAGTCGCCCTGGGCAAAATATACGCCGTCTTTCGCTTTTACCTGGGCAAAAACAGAAACGACCGCAAGCAGAATCAGCGAACATACAACCGCACACCTTTTCATAGATTACTCCTGTACACAGCTTGAATACAATTTTCCGCGCGCATGTCGAGCATGCGAACAGATGCACTGCAGCCTCAGGATGTATTTCAAGCGAACATCCTGAAACCGATGCATACTCTAATTGTAATCAAACTGCAACAAAAGAGCAAGATTCTTGTACACAGCACGCACCAGAGCTGCTGCATTCGGAATCGGGATGGCTACATTACTTCAAGGAAGGGAACGAGCACCAGCTCCATCGCATTTTTCAGCACAATGCGGGTTGCCCGGACCAGATCAAGACGGGACCGTGCAAGCGAGGCTGTGCCGGCCGCAAGAATCGGGCAGTCGTGATAAAAACGGCTAAAGCAGCGCGAAACATCGTAGAGGTACGAGACCAGGACGCTCGGATCAAGATGCGCCGCGGCGCGTTCTGCCTGTTTTGGAAATTCCGACAACGTCTTAAGAAGTTCCCACTCGGCTTCGTGCACAAGTAAACCGGGATCTGCTGTTCCGGCTGCCAGAGCGGGATCGGATTCGGCTTTTCGCAAGATTGACGAAATACGCGCTCCCATGTACTGAAGATACGGTCCGGTATTCCCCTGGAACGACAGGGATTCCTTCGGATTGAAAATCATGTCCTTGGTAGGACTTACCTGCAACAGGAAATAATGCAGGGCGGCGAGCGCAATCTTTTCCGCGACTGCTTCCGGTTCGCCGACTTCTTCCTCGCGGCCCTTTGCCTGAATTTCTTCCAGAGCGCCGTCCCTGAGGCTGTTAATCAGATCGTCGCCGTCGACAACCGTCCCCTCGCGGCTTTTCATCTTTCCTTCCGGGAGATTCACCATACCGTAGGACAGATGGAACAAATCCTTCGACCAGTCGTAGCCGAGCTGCCTGAGCACGTAGAACAGCACCTTGAAGTGATACTGCTGCTCGCTTCCGACGACGTACACCAGCTGGTTGAACGCCCAGTCGCCATGACGGTAAATTGCCGTGCCGATATCCTGCGTCATATAGAGTGCGGTGCCGTCCTTGCGCAGCAGCACCTTTTTGTCAAGACCGATCGGTTCAAGATCCACCCAGACTGATCCGTCTTCTTCCCGGTAAAAGATACCCCGGTCAAGTCCGGCAAGGATTTCTTCCCTGCCTTTGAGATAGGTATCACTTTCGTAATAAATTTTATCGAATGAAATGCCCGTACGCACGTAGGTTTGCTGGATTCCCTTTTCGGCCCAGGCATTCATCTGTTTCCACAGAGCGAGGGTTTCATCGTCACCGGCTTCCCAGGCGCGCAGCATATCCTGGGCTTCGGCTTCGGCCTGCTCCGGATGCTCTTTGGAATAATTGTTGAACGCTACGTAGCAGTCGCCGACAAAGCGGTCGCTTTTGACGCCTTCAGATTCGGGTGTCTTGCCGGCGAAGAACTTGCGGTAGGCGAGCATGGATTTGCAAATGTGGATGCCGCGGTTGTTGATTATATTGACCTTGAATACATCGGCCCCGCAGAATTTGACGATGCGGGACACGCTTTCGCCGAGCGCGTCGTTTCGCAAATGCCCGAGGTGCAGCGGCTTGTTGGTGTTCGGACTGGAGAACTCGATCATTATGCGGCGGCCGGCCAGGCTGCCCGTCCTGCCCCAGGATTCGCCGGCGGCAAGAATGTCGGAGAGGATTTTCCCGGCAACTGTGCCTTTGGCAAGGAATACGTTGACATAGGGACCGACCGTTTTGACGCTGCCGATCACTGCGGTTTCAGGCTTTGCCTCCAGAATCCTGACGACTTCCGCTGCGATAGCCGGAGGCGCCATTTTGAGGCTCCTGGCGAACGAAAACATCGGAAAGCCGATATCGCCCATTTTGGGATCGGGAGGAACTTCCGCCGCAACCGACTCCGCGGAGACGGGCTCAGCACCGGGCAGCTTCGAAGCGATGATTTCGGTCAGTGCGGCGGCGACATGAGCGCGCCATTCGGTTCGTATATCAGACATAGTATGCTCCAGATTCGAAAATGATGTATCGGAAGGTGTGTTTCCGGGTGAATGATTGTACCCGAATAGAAGGGCTGTTTCAACACAGGGCAGCGGGCAAAAAAAAGCCGAGCGCGCCGCGAGCTGTGCATGCTGCGCAACCGGCGCAACCTGCTCCTTACAGACGGCGAATAAACGCCGCCATGTGTGTAAAGGAGTCGGCTCCTTCGCGCCGGTTCGATCCGAACCGTTCGTCGCAGGCAGTACACAGCCCGGTGTCGCAGATATGCTCTGCCGGAATCCCAAGCAATGCGCACAGAATTCGGTTCGCTTCGGCCAGGGACAGCCGGTAGGGCCAGGAAAAGCCAGCTTCCTGCAATGCTGGATCGAGCGCCACGCACGACGGTCCGAATTCTTTACTGAAATAGACAGCCCGCTCCTCATCTACCGTATAGCAGCAGGAGCGGATATGCGGACCCAGAATAACACGGAAATCGGTCACATCAGCGTTCCATTCGCAGGCAGCCAGCTCGATTGCCTGCCTGACAATACCGGTCCCGCGCCATCCGGAATGCAGAACGCCAAAACACCCGCTCTCCGGATCGTACAGCCAAACAGGCATACAATCCGCAACAGACACACAGGGCACCAGATCGGGATTAACGGTAAGCACTCCGTCGCATTCCGGAATTTCGTCCGCAAGATCGGGTAGATCAATTGCGATAACATCGCGGGAATGCACCTGCTTCGGAGAATATACCGATTCCGGCGCAATCCCGAGCGATTCAAACACACGGGCGCGATTTTGCGAATCTCGAACAGGCTTCATCGGACCGGCCGAACGAAGGGTCAAACCGCACTCCGGCGGACGCATCAAGGCACCGGAACTGCGGGAACTGCCCTGCGCACCATCGGCCAGACTGCCCGAACCGCCGGAACTGCCCTGCGCACCACCCCCTGCATCCGGAAACGAAAACCATGCGACCATTACGCTTCTCCCTCCCCGAACCGGCTTAAAAAGCCTCACGTTCTATCACTTCCGCTTCTTCCAGAATCTGGCAGGCTTCCTGAATTCGCTGCCGGACGACCGCAAGATCCTTGCGGTATTTATCGTTCGCCCGCCCCTGAATGGAGGCAAGATTCACCAGCGTTTCATACGGCCCGCCCCGCACCACCGACAGGATTCCGCCAAGAATTGCATCGATGCTCCGAAAAGAGGAAATTGCCTTGCCGATAATCATGTCGGTTTCAGAATTCGTCGTGAGCATCAAATTTTCAAGCCGGGTTTTACCCCGAACCGTCGCAACTTTTTCTTTTTGCAACAGAACAAACACCTCTCCCAGATCCCCCTTGGCCGAAAGCCGCGCTTCGAACAGATCGACAGTCTGCGCCATATGTTCCAGATTGCTGAAAGCATCGGTGTACTCGATAAGATTTTCGCGCCGGTAGAAATCGCCTTCGATCAACAGGATTTTCAGCGGCTTCATCAAAACCTGGGGATATATTTTTTTGAAAATACCTTTAATAAATCTAAAAGATACCTCACGCCGCAAGACAAGCGGAATCCACATGTTTTTCCAGGGAGCATTTACCAGGTCCGGCATACGATCACCGTCAAGAAACGCGGTTATGCGCTTTTCAAGCATTGCACTGCGGTGCAGTTTACTCCAGGAAGCCCACTGCTCATCAAATTTCTTTTTCCAGGCGGTCTTGTAAAACAAAAACCAGTCTTCCCCTCCGGATTCGGGAACCGGAGACCAGCTGACATCCTGCACGGCAAAACGGGCCAGATCCGCAAGCGGGACGGCATTCTTAAAATCGCGGATGCCGGAAAGATATCCGGAGGCCGTTGCGACGAAAACCTTGCATTCGTTTTCAATATCAGTCTTTTTCTCGTCGAACCGGTCCTGGATAGAAAGCAGATAGAGAGCTTCCAGAAGGAGAATAGGAATACGCTTTGCACCGGACAGAACATTGACGATGCTCTGCAACTCCGCACCGACAGACTCCGCCAGACAGCCGCGGGTATCGCCGGGCATAGAACCGAACCGCAGTAACACCCGGTCGAGCGGCAGGTCGCAAAACGTTTTCATCCATTCGATCGACTGGGCTGCCTGATACATGCGCGCGCGGTCCTGATCGGGAATTGCCGAAAGCGCAGACTCCAGTTTTCTGAGCAGCGACGCCCTCATTTCCGGTTTTACCGGCTCCAGATACGAAACAGAAAAGGGATTCGCGCACGAAGCCACCGTTTGGGCGGTATCGTGCATCATCAAAGAGGCAAGAACAATATAAAAAGCGCCCTTCTCGTTTTCGTAGGCTGAAAGCAGACCGGAAAAAAAAGACTGTGTTTTTCTGAGCTCTGCAAGGCGATCCGCCAAGCCGGATGTAAAGCGCCGTTGACCAACGTCGATATACACATTCCAGTTTTTTGCAAGCCTGCGGCCAAGCAGTACGACCAGATGGGCTGCATACAGCTGATAGGAAGACGACTGGGAAAAAAAAGCCCTGAAAGCAAACCAGAGCCGTATCCAGAAGGGCTCTTCCTGCAGTTTTTCCTGAGGCGACTGAGTAACGCCTGTCAGGATATCCGTAGGAGGCTGGTTCTGAATCTGTTCTGTTTGCTGCAGTTCGCTGGTTTCGGCAATTTGCCTGAGAATCAGCTGACGCTCGGTGGCGTCCAGAGAAAGTACAAGTCTGTCGAATACCGGGAGTTGTTCATCCATTATCTATCAGTATGTTGCAGGTTCACTTTTTTTACCAGAGGCTCTTTTTGAAACTCGGAAAGTTTTGAAAGAGCAACCGCAGATGTACTTCGAAATCGGCTCAGTGCAAAAAAAAACCGCCAGGCACAAACCTGACGGAACAAACGGTCCCTACGGGAGTCGAACCCGTCTTTAAAGATTGAGAATCTCTTGTCCTAACCGATAGACGAAGGGACCATTGGACAGAGAATCGAAGCAGGCTTCCGGACAGCTGCCGATTCCGGCGTACATAAAAAAAGGGCTGCAACCGCGAGGTTGGCCCTATTCCGGTAGTTCCCCAGGGAGGATTCGAACCCCCACAAACAGATCCAGAGTCTGTAGTGCTACCATTACACAACCGGGGAGTGAAGGCGAAAATGAACATACTATAACGGTGATTTCTTGTCAACAGGTTCCAGGGGGAAACCGCATAAAATCACAGACCCGACAAGTGCTGCGGACGGCTATTCGCCGTCGTATTCCACCAGCGTCTGAACGGGAGTGTCGCCAAGCACCTTCGAATAATTCAAAAAGGGAAGCCCTACAACGCCAAAAAAGCCGGTTACAGTTGCCCCGCCCTGCTCCAGCACGGACTTTGCCGCATTAAGCGTACCGCCGGTCGCAATCAAGTCATCCATCACCAGGATGCGTTCTCCGGGTTTTACGTCGGCCTGATGTACTTCTATTTCGGCAGTGCCGTATTCAAGCGCATACTTGCACGAAAAGGTTTTCCCGGGAAGCTTGCCTTTTTTACGGATAAGGATCAGCGGAATGCCCATTCTTTCGGCAAAGGGAGCCGCAAAAACAAAGCCTCTCGATTCGATCGCGGCAATCGCGTCGATTCTGGCGTCCTTGTACAGTTCGATCATACGGTCGATGCAATAGCGGAACGCTTCGGGATTAACCAGAATTCCGGTTATATCGTAAAAGAGAATTCCTGGCTTGGGAAAGTCGGGAACTTTGCGGATCGCATCATCGAGCGAAAAAGTGCTGTTCATGTGTGTTATACTAGTACACCCGACACCCGAAAGTCAACGCAAATGACGATCAGGAACTGCGGCGTCCGGTTTTTCTGAATCCCTCTACCCGAGCGCTTGCGATTGTCGACCAGGGACTGGTTTCGCCCCGGGCAAGATACTGATACCCCAGCCCTGCAACCATAGCGCCGTTGTCCGTACACAGTGCGGGCGGCGGAAACACGCAGGCAAGGTCTTTTTCCGCAGCAAGCAGTGCGCGAAGCCGCGAATTCGACGCAACGCCGCCGCCGACGACGACCGTTCTGATTCCCGTATCTTCTACAGCCCTGAACAGGCGGAAAAGGATAATCCGCACAGCCGTTTCCTGGAAGGAAGCGGCTATATTTTCGGGAGTGCGTTCGAAAGCGGGATTCCAGAACTGATCTATCTGATTGATTACCGCCGTTTTCAGTCCGGAGTAGGATACATCGTAGTAATGGGGATTGTCCCGGGCAAATTTTGCATCGGCAGACCCTGACCGGTTCTGTTTGTCGATAGCCGGCATGGGGAATCGGGCAGCTTTCGGATTACCGTTCTGTGCAAGCCGATCTATGACAACACCACCGGGATAGCCGAATCCGTAAAACTTGGCCACCTTGTCAAAGGCCTCGCCGACAGCGTCGTCTATTGTTGTTCCCAGAACTTCTATGTGGTCGAATCCAGACACTTTGCAGATAATGGAGTGTCCGCCCGAAACAAGCAGTCCCAGATACGGATACGCAATATCGGCGGCAAGGTGCGAGGCATACAGATGCGCAAGCATGTGGTTTACGGCAATAAACGGTTTGCCTGTCGACCATGCCAGGGTTTTCGCAAACGTAAGTCCGACAAGAAGAGACCCCATGAGCCCGGGCCGATTGGTTACCGCAATACCGTCGATTTCGTCGATCGTAAGCCGGGCTTCCCCGAGAGCCTGCCGCACCACCGGAAAAATCCATTCGGTATGCTTCCTGCTTGCAATCTCGGGTACGACACCGTTATACATCGTATGAAACGGAATTTGGGTGGCAACGATATTTGAGAGGACTGTTTTCCCGTTTTCAACAACCGCAGCAGCGGTTTCGTCACAGGAACTTTCTATGCCCAGAATTTTCATTCAAGCGTACCGTCTTCGGTTGCGACGCGGGCAATGGTGGAAAGGGAATAGCCCTGTTCAATCATTTCCGGATACATTTCCGCAAGAATTCCCGCAAGATTGTTCGACCAGATATGCCCGATCATAACTGCGGATTTACCCTTGTCGGCTATTTTCATGCCGTTGTACACAGCTTCGATAATCTCTGCCCTTTCCTGGCTATTGTCCAAAAACACTGCGCGCTCCCATATAGGCATATTCTTCTTTTTCGCGACTGCAGGCACGGATGTAGCGGCGTTCGTCCGGGAATCAAGGAAATAAAGCCCTTGTTCCTTGGCAACATCCAGCACTGCCGACATAGCGCCGGCATCAGCGGTAATCAACGAGCCTTCATGATTGTTTATCCCGGAAACGGGACCGACTTCGGCCAGATTCTGCAGCACTAGAGTCCGGATTTGCTGCGGAGACATTCCGTCTCTGATCGCTTGCGGCCCCGGATCGAGAGATCGGTTGATCGCCTGCATCGGCTGATGCAGAATTAGTTCCTTGCCGGCAGCCCGGATCATCCGGGCCGCTTCCCGAGAATACTGCAATCCCGGCAAAACGGCAATAGTACAGGGAAACGGGAGACGGAGGAAGGGCTCCAGCTGGCGGAGATTATGTCCTGCATCGTCGAACACAAACAAGAGCGTTCCCTTTTTTTTTCCGAGTGCCGGATCACTCTGGCGATCGACTTTTGCGATCCTGTCCGCCACTGACGCAGCCGGCACGGAACGGGGTTCTGCACTCGTGCCGGCTGCAGTCGAGGAGACAGCCGGGACAGGCGTGACAGCCGGAGACGCAGATGGTCCGGCCGGAGCAGACTTTGCAGCCGGAGACGCAGGCGGTCCGGCTGCAGAGCCAGACGGCGCACCCGCCCCGGAAGGGGTGTCGGCTGCAATCGGAGAAAGAACCGGAGAAACGGTGATCGGCTTTGTGTTCTGTGAATTCGACGAAACCGGCCGGGATTCTTCGGATGTACGAAAGACGTCTTGCTCAGTTTCTATGACGAGCGGTACAGATGGCGCGTTGCGGCCCTGTTTTGAATCGCCGGTGTATACGAGTTTTGCGGTAAAAATGGTCAACGAAAGGCCAAGGAGTACGCCAATAAAAATCAGGTTGGTTCTGAGTTCGGCGGTGTGGGCATTTGCCGGTCGGGACGTTCGTTTGGAAGATCGTTTAGCCCCGCGGCCTGTGGTTTTTTTTGCGGAAGAAGCAGGCGAACCTCGCTTGGAAGAACCGGAAGCGGTTTTGCCTGCTGCCCTGGAGCCCTTTGCGGAACCTGCGCGGGGCGGAGTCTTTGTGCGGTCCATCGGGAAACAGCATAAAGACGACTCCGCTTCATG
>Ga0116148_1001911_pt1 | contig 21522 bp, 17 predicted proteins | sample AD_UKC055_MetaG_FD_89786 | JGI IMG/M metagenome (GOLD analysis project Ga0116148, IMG submission 89786) | Active sludge microbial communities of municipal wastewater-treating anaerobic digesters from USA - AD_UKC055_MetaG | ecosystem: Engineered > Bioreactor > Anaerobic > Digestate | place: USA... | reverse complement strand
GTACATCGACAGGCACAGAGGCCTGTCCCACCAGCAGGCCAGGCAGGGACGCCTGTCCCACCAGTACATCGACAGGCACAGAGGCCTGTCCCACCAGCAGGCCAGGCAGGGACGCCTGTCCCATCAGTACATCGACAGGCACAGAGGCCTGTCCCACCAGCAGGCCAGGCAGGGACGCCTGTCCCATCAGCACATCGACAGGCACAGAGGCCTGTCCCACCAGCAGGCCAGGCGTCTCTGCCTGGCAAAGAAAGGTGGAAGGCACACTTTCTTCACCGCAATCACCGGCCCCGCCGGAGTCGCGCTCGCGATGACGGGCCGCGAACCGCAGTAACGTGGTGGGCTAGCCCGCAGACGGGCTTGGGCCCACTCTACCTCAACCCCCCACCTGACCTCCCTTGATCTTCGGGAGAGGGATTTTTGAGTTTATTCGCGCCTTTGAGACCCTCTTCTTATAGAAAAGCCCTTGAGTTCATGGAACTCAAGGGCTTTCGATCACCGGATCTCCTACCCCGAATTTGAACGGATTCCGTGCAAAACCGGCTTCATCCGATCCACAAACCTTCCAGTCGCACCTGGAGTCCCTCTGCAGTGCGGTTCAGGTAATTCACCAGACCGCTGTGCCGCCACTGGAGCATGCACATGCGAGGCTGAAAGAAATACCGCATACCGATTTTGATTTCGCAACGAGGCTGATGGATCATTCCTTCGTATCCCTCCGCGATGTAATAGCCCAAGTCCTTATATTCGCCCTGACGCGGTCGGAGCGGTCCGGTGACACACCAGACAATCACGCCCGTGCGTACATCGACATCTGTCGCGACGCCGCAGTGTGTAATGGGGCAGCCACACGACATTCCCAAAGGCCGACCGATGAGGGTGTCCCCGACGCGGATGTCCAGTTCCCGCGTAATCATGGGATTGTGCGGGAGGATGATCTCCCGCGGGCCGGGGTCTTCGGGAAAATGTTCGAGGTAGAAATCGAAAGGCCGACCAAGGCTGTCCGTCCAGGCCGGCGCGTTGACAGACGCCGGTTCGACGTGCGCTCCGCAGCCGGCGTCGCAGGTGGCCGGATCGGTCAAACCCGAATCGGTGCGACAGGCTTCCACGGCGGCTGCGGGTGCGTTGACGGATATCTTCTTTTTCGAGAGATACAGGCAGCGTTTCGCCAGTCCGGGGTTTTGGGGAAGCTCATCGGCGAAATCTTCACAGGTTTTGTAGCCGCACAGGCCGCAGTTCAGGCCCGGCAGATCGTTGAGTGTCAGTTGGGTCATGGTTGAGTTCCTTGTATATGTGTAAATGGTTTTCGGGTGGAAATTGTACGTATTCCGGCAGGGGTTTCCGGCAAGACTTGCAGGATGTAATCGACATCATCGGGTGTATTGAACCGTCCGAGGGTCATTCGAAGCGATCCATGCGCTTCGATGGGATCGAAGCCCATTACTCGAGAATCCATCGGTGTTGTGGCGGAATTATCCGAGTAGACGAATTGTTTCATATCACTCCCCACGATAGAACACCTGGTTTTCCAGGGGCCGTACGACGCCGAAGTGCAACTGCCAGCCGACATCTTTCTTGCCCACGCAGATCGTGCATGTGCCCACCGGCGGATTGCCCCGCAGCAGCATGTGGTCCGTCGCATCGGGCATAGCGAGGATCTGATCCACGAGCGGATCGATCCCGATGCCATACAGTGCGTTGACCTCTCGGATGCGCACGGACGGCGCGACATCGTGGATGCGGGCGCGGAACACCTCGCGCTCGGCCTGCGAGACGCGGTCGATCTTGGTCACTACCGCCACGTCCGCCAGGGAGAGCATCGGGCCGACCTTCAACGGCAGGTTCATGCCGCTGGTGGATTCCAGGACGATCACGCCCAGTCCGCCGTCCACATACGGCGAGCAGCGGAGACACAACCCGGCTGTTTCGACCAGCAGAATGTCGCAGTTAGCCTTGCGCGCCCACTGCAACGCATCGCCCAGGACCATGACATTGCAGTGGTCGGGGCACAGCTCGCCGCTGTAGACCTTGCGTGTGGGAATGTCGAACTCCGCCGCGAACTGTTCGTCTTCTTCGGCGTACTGCACGTCGATTTTAAGGAACGCAGGACGATGCCCGAGTTGGATCAGCTTGCGGGTTGCATGACGAAGGACTGATGTTTTACCCGTGGTTGCGGGTCCGGCACAGATGACAAGTTTCATAACAGGTTCTCCAGGCCGGCGAGGGAAAGGCGCTCTCCCATGCGAATGCGGTCGCGCAGGTGTGAGAGTATGTCGTCCAGCCGCGAGACATGGACGCCGCAGTCCCGTTCCTCCGCGTCGGTGTGCAGCACGTTTACAATCCGTCCGGCGCGCATCACGATGCGATAGTCCGACAACAGAGCGATGCGGGGATCGTGCGTGACAAAGATGAAGATTTTGCGGTATTGCCGCAGGAGTTCCAATGCCCGGCTGCGATGGATGCCCGCATTTTCGACCTCATCGAGCAAAACGATGGGTGTGTTGCAGATAATTGCGGCGTCGGCGATGAGAAGCGCTCGCGTCTGTCCGCCGGACAGTTCGGTCATGCGGCTGTCTGCTCGGATCGGCTCGCCGGTGAGTTGATTGCCGAAGTCCAGGGTGACCTGGATTTTGTTGACGGCGTCGGCGTCGTCCCGGCTCCGGATGCGGGCATGGGTCGCAAGGAACTCTCCCACGGGCAGATCGCTCAGAAACGTGGTGTGCTGGGTAATCAGGGCGATGGGATTGCACGCAGGGTCGTCACGGTACGCAGGCGAGGGGGGCAGGCCGTTGATCAACACCTGCCGACCCGTAGGTGTAGTCCCGTCGGCGAAGAGTTCAATATCGTTTATCAGCGTGGTTTTACCGGAACCGGTGGGGCCGACGACGCTGACGACATCGCCCATTTGCAGGTCGATGCGATCCACCGCTTCACGTTGCCCCGACCACCCCCGGCCGGTGAGGATCGTAATGCTCTGAATGTCCATAGTCGTCTTATCCTATCATGTAAGTCATATATGAATCCCACAACAAAAGTTATTTGTTCTGACGCACGTGCGCCAGTGTGGTTTTTTCCAGTTTGTCGCACACCAGGTTGCGGATCTCGCGGAACAGATGCAGCAAGCCTTGCTCCCGTTCGATGGGGGTCGGTTCATAGAAGTATTTGCTGACCGATTCGGTCGGGGCCAGCGCGCCATCGAACAGGCGGATGATTTCCGCGATACTGATTCGTTGGGCGGGCTTGGCGAGACGGTATCCGCCGCCCTGACCTTTGAGGCTTTGAACATACTTGGCCCGCTTGAGAACCAGCAGGATCTGTTCGAGAAACTTTGGCGGAATCGCCTGCGCCGAGGCGATGGATTCGACGGTGATATACCGCCCCGGCTCCTGCCGGGACAGGTGCAACAACGCCAGCAATGCGTATTCGCTTCGGTTCGTCAGTTTCATTTCCAAGTTATCCTACTTGAATGGTCAGGTATTGTAAGCATCGTCCACCCCGTGTCAAGACAACCTTCCCCAATTCCGGTTTTTCCCGAGTGGTTTCATGGCAGGCCCATCAGGAGGTCGAAACGTGCGGTTATTGCCCCGTCCGGGCCGATAAGCAGACGGCAGATTGCCTGGAAAACAGAAAACCGTTCAGTTTTCTTTCTGAACGGCTTTCTGTTCAAACAAGTCGGGGCGACTGGATTCGAACCAGCGACCCCCTAGTCCCGAACCAGGTGCGCTACCAGCTGCGCTACGCCCCGAACGACTGTCCTATGCTAACGACCATCCGGCGATCATGCAAGATCGCTGCCTGAAACTCCTATCAGAAAAAGAACTTAATCACCCCAAATCCCCCGATCAGCAACACAACGAATGCAATGGCAAGCCAATCGAAATACCGGTCAATAAACTCCTTGGCGGGTTCACCCCACAGGCGAATCAATCCGCCCACGGCAAAGAATCGCAATGCGCGTCCCAAAACACTTGTCAGGATAAAAACCGGAATGCTGACTCGACACAATCCTGCCGAAATGGTGATCACCTTGTACGGGATCGGAGTCAACGCTGCAATAAAAACAATCCAGGCATCATATTGCTGATACCACGTGGTGAGATTCACCTCTTTGCCGGCCATGCTGATAATGATCTGGCCGTCCTGCAGGGGAGCGCCGTAGAATGCAAGGATGGGTTTCGCCACGAGGTCCATCATTTGCCAGCCGATCAAATAGCCGAACAGACCACCTATGACAGATGCAATCGTGCAGACTGTTGCGTAGTACCATGCCCGCCTCGGAATAGACAACGCGAGGGCGATCAGCAGCACATCCGGCGGAATGGGGAAGAACGAAGATTCTGCAAAGGCCAGAATAAAGAGCGCGGGAGTCCCATACGGGGTCTCGGCCCAATGAAGGACCCAATCATACAGCCGTTTCAGCCATTTCATTTGAGAGACAACTCCCAGCGATCCAGTTCGGGGATGGCATGAAACTGTGTCATATCCTGTCCGAGCGGCGTAATAGAGATCTTGTTTTCTTCGAGCGCATGGAAATCGGTTCCCTCCGCCTTGACCCAGGTGGGGGGATCGCCACCGATCCAATAGTACTCACGTCCCATGGGGTCGATGCGTTTGATCAGTTTGTCGTGATAGCGTCGTTCGCCCAGCCGGGTGATCGCCACACCGCGCAACTCCTCCCAGGGAACATGAGGCACATTGACATTGAGGAACACACCGGTCGGAAGCCCCCGGTTCAGGATCTCACAAGCCAGGAGACGGCCAAAGCGAGCCGCAGAGCGGAAATCGAATTCCTGACTTCCCTGCTCTGTTTCCGGGGCCACCAGGGAAATTGCCACGGACGGCAAGCCGGACAAGTGACCCTCGTGCGCCGCCGCCACTGTGCCGGAATAGATCGTATCATGCCCCAGGTTCGCGCCCCGATTGATCCCCGCCATGAGCAGCTCGGGCAGTCGCTCGAGGAATCCCTTTGTGCCGAACATGACGCAATCCGCCGGGGTCCCGTCGATAATTGTTGTGGTTTCATTGACACGGGTTGCCCGCAGGGGGCGGGTCATGGTGAAGGAATGAGAGACTGCACTCTGCTCACGGTCAGGGGCGATGATAAACACATCCGCTACGGTTCTCAGCTCATCGGCCAGTGCGTGCAAACCGGGAGAGTGAATTCCGTCATCATTCGTGACCAGAATGCACGGCCTGTGGCCCTGCGGCCGTTCGACGCCTTTCTCGCCAATTGTGTTCTGAACAGTCCCCGATTTCGGCATGGGAAATCCTCGTGGAAAATAGAAAATCCGCCTGCTCAGGCGGATGGATTATGATAGTGGAAGATCGGGAGCGGGTCCATGTTGGTGAGAGGAGCGCCCATCGACAGGCACGGAGGCCTGTCCCACATCTCCGGTAACAGGCACGGAGGCCTGTCCCACATCTCCAGTAACAGGCACAGAGGCCTGTCCTACATCTCCGGTAACAGGTACAGAGGCCTGTCCTACATCTCCGGTAACAGGTACAGAGGCCTGTCCTACATCTCCAGTAACAGGCACGGAGGCCTGTCCCACAACTCCGGTAACAGGCACGGAGGCCTGTCCCACATCTCCGGTAACAGGCACGGAGGCCTGTCCTACAACTCCGGTAACAGGCACGGAGGTCTGTCCCACATCTCCGGTAACAGGCACGGAGGCCTGTCCCACATCTCCGGTAACAGGCACGGAGGCCTGTCCTACATCTCCGGTAACAGGCACGGAGGCCTGTCCTACAACTCCGGTAACAGGCACGGAGGCCTGTCCTACATCTCCGGTAACAGGCACGGAGGTCTGTCCCACATCTCCAGTAACAGGCACGGAGGCCTGTCCCACATCTCCAGTAACAGGCACGGAGGCCTGTCCTACAACTCCGGTAACAGGCACGGAGGCCTGTCCTACATCTCCAGTAACAGGCACGGAGGCCTGTCCCACAACTCCAGTAACAGGCACGGAGGCCTGTCCCACATCTCCGGTAACAGGCACGGAGGTCTGTCCTACAACTCCGGTAACAGGCACGGAGGCCTGTCCTACTGATCTGCCTGGCAGGGTCCCATCAATAGAACAAATAAATGATCACCTGTGACAGCAGCGCCGCAATCGCGTAGGGGCGCAAACTCACGGTCTTTCCCGTGCGTTCATCCGTCACAAACACTTCCTCTTTTTTCAGTGTCAAAACCCAGATAATCAACAATGTAAAATAGGCGATAAAGACCCCTTTCGCCGTGGTGATATCGATGGATACCAATACGTCCCGGAAGAATCCGCCCGGAACACGCAGAATGTTCGCAAAGAAATCGGCAATTGGCGTCAGAATGGGAGAAAATTGATTCGACTCAGGCATCAGGCATTTCCTCCTTTATAGCGATATACAAGGCCGCGAAGTTTCTCCTCCGGCTCCATGGGTGTGATCAGGCTCACAACGACAGTCAATACAACGGCAAAGACAAAGGACCACCAGGCGATATACAGAAACGGATCCTGGATCAGAAACAGCGGCTCGCTGGCGTAGGAGTTGATGAACAGCATCCCGCTCGAACAGCAGAGGCCGCCGATAAGGCCGACAAAAGCGCCGATCCCGGTTGCCCGTTTCCACAGAACGCCCAGGACAATAATCGCGAGGCTGGGCCCCTGGAATAACGTCAACAGCGTTTGGATGAGGGTGTAAATGCTCTCGAAATTGGCGGAGAACTCAGCGAACAAGATGGCCCAGACAATAAAAGCGAAGGTCAGGATTCTACCGACAGTGAGGTAATGCGTGTCATCCGCGTGGGGCTTGAAGAAACGTTGATAAATGTCCTTGGTCCAGAGAGTTGCGGCGGAGTTCAGGCAGGAATCCACGCTGGACATAAGCGCCGCCAGGAACGCCGCGAAGAAGATCCCCAGGACCCCGGTCGGCAGCAGGTCCCGCACGAGGGTTGCCATGGCCTTGTCGGCATCGGCGACATAGGGGTTGTATGCCAGAGCTACCATCCCCGGAACCACCATGATAAACGGAATAAAGACTTTCAGAATAGCACCCCAGACATAAGAGGCTTTCGCTTCCGCCTCGGAACGCGCGCCCAGCGACCGTTGCACAATCGCCTGGTTGCCGATCCAATAGGCGTTCGCCAGAACCAATCCCAATCCCAGGAAAATACCGGACCATGGATAGGGTGTCGGCGTATCCGCCGGAAGGACGAGATGAAAATGGTCTTTCGTGCGATCCCCCAGCTGGTGAATCAGGTCCACGAATTCCCCAAATCCGCCGAGTCGATGGATCCCATAGATGAGAACGAAAGCACAGCCCAGCATCATCACGATACATTGAATGACATCCGTGTACACCACAGCGGTCAACCCCCCGGAGTACGTATAGAGACCGACAGCCACTCCCATCAAAACGATAGAATAGAACAGGGGCCAGGCGGGAGGACGGGCAACATCGGCGGCACGTTCGGCCAGCTGCTCAAGATTCTCTCCCATGCGAAAGAGAACTACGGGGACCTCTTTTCCCGGGGGAAGGTCTTTCAGGCGACCGATGATCTCATCTTTCAGCGGACTGGCTTCATCAATCAGCAGCAGGTTGGGGCGATGCTCCACAGCCATGGTGATCGTATCATCCACCGTGTCGAGGCGGACAGAATCATATTTCTTGCCCGCAACTACATTCAGAACCTCGGTGACAGCGGCTGTCTCAGCCGGACTGACAATCACCGTTTTCGGATTCAAATCGAGCAATACGTTCAGCATCACGGCAGTGGCATACAGCATGATTCCCAGGTTGCAGGCCAGGAAACTTCCCCAGATCAGGGCCGAGGTGGTTCGAACCGCAATGTTATATCGTCTGCCGAACCATTCGGGGACTGTGGTGACCCCGGTTCGCCAGAAAATGGGAATGAAGATAAAGGCGGCAATAATCATCACGGGCACAGAACCGAGCCAGTCGAAATTCCCCATGACAATTCCATAGAGATAGGCCGATCCGGCAATCCCCACAATATCAATCGCACCGATGTCGGTCACCACGAGGGACATGCCGATCGCCCACCAGGGCAATTTCCGTCCGGCCAGAAAATAGTCATGGCCGGTTTTGATTCGCCGTCCCAGGTACACGCCGTACCCGACGGTTCCGACGAGGTAGATGAGAACGATGATGTAATCGATGATTGACAGGCCCATAACTCACTCTCATGCTTTTCAAGATTTTTTGAAGGATCAGATATTCAGGTTTGGATGTCAACCCTGTCCTCCACTCTTCAATCCGAAATCCGCAATTGACAGGATTTCCTCCCGATATCTCTGATATCGCGAATCCCGCAGCACCTCCGTATGTTTCGGGGTGTACCCCCACAGCCTCATCGGACTTACGAAGAATCTCGCAAAAATCTCCTCGTCCGAGATCCGCCTTCGTGACTGCACTACCCGGCGTTTCTCCCGCCATCTCGTCAGATGATCGAAGAATGCCTGTACTCCGCACAGGTGCGAGTACCCATCGCACGGCAATTGCATCAGCGCCTCGGTTCGATGGACCGCCAGCCGGAACAGCGCGGGCATGAGAACCGCCCAATTCTCCGCTCCGAGGTTCTTATACATGGTTGCGAGGCTGTTGCGCTCGTAATAGACTGCCTTGCGACGATATTCGACCTGGGCTAGGGAAGCATGTTGCCGGTGGTAGACCCTGGACCGTGGCGCATATCGGACCTTGTAACCATAGAGGTTCAGACGCCAACCGAGATCCACGTCTTCGTAAATCAACTCATATTCCCGGTCAAATCCGCCTGCATCCACAAACAGGTTACGCCGGATCAGCATCGCGCCCCCGCAGGCGAACAAAAGGTCCCGTTCCGCCTCGACATCGCAGTCCTCATCGGTCCATTCGAATCCCTTCCCCAGCAGGTTGATTTCACCGCCCGCAAATTGCGTGCGCGTTCCATCCCAGCTCAGGATACGACTTGCGACACAGTCCACATTGTTCCGTCCGGCGCATTCCATTGCCTCGATCAGCCACCGTGAATGCACACGCATATCATTGTTGAGAAAAGCGATCCACTCGGTTTGGGCGTGTACCACGGCGAGGTTCAGAGCATGGGCAAATCCGTAATTCGCATCGAGAGGAAGGATATCGACTTCCGTGAATTGCTCGTCCAGCATTTCCCTGCTTCCGTCCCGTGATGCGTTATCCACAATGAGGGTCCGATAAGAGGGACCGTCAGGGGCCAATGCATGCAGAGAGAGAAGCAGAGTCTGAAGGTGCTGCCAACCGGCATGATGGGGCACGCAGATAGTGACAGTCGGTTCCATTCTGTTCAGCCGGAGAAGGTCCGCTGGATTCGGCGCAGGATTCCTTTGGGATGTTCGCGCTCATCCAACCACTGCGCAATCTCCCGGTCCAGCTCATGGAGGAATCCTTGCGCCTCTTTTCTGGCCATTGCGTCCGGGGCCGGTTTCGGGTTTGTCACCCATTGGCGAAGAGGGCGGGTAGTGGCTTCAAAGGTGAAATTCTCATCGCCATACAGGTGCGCCTGTCTGGCCATCTCGCGGCATTCTTTCCGATGATCGGCGGCATAGAGAAGCGCTTTCCGAAACTCCTCCCAATTCCCCGGATCGACCCCGAAACAAAGCCCCTCACGATGAAGAATCTGGGAGATTTCACTGACTACCGTAGTCAGAATCGGCAACCCCGCACGAATCCAGGACAGGAAGCGGTTTCGGCTGCCGAGCAGGGTTTCGGCGATATCCAAATCCACATTCACTCCCAAGTCCGACTCCAACATGCAGGCATCTGCCTCTTCGGTGGGGATCCAACCCATGAGGTGATACCGTTCTTTGCGGGGCGATTCATTGACCAGGGATGTAAAGCGGTCGAATCCTGCTTCGTGATGACCGGTAATCGCACCGCCGGTCACAACAACATGAATGGCGGGATTCTCTGCCATGGCCGTGTCAAGGCCCCAAAACAGCGTGTCCACATCGGCCCATGTGTTGAAGCCGCCGCTGCACAAGACGACAAAATCTTCATCCGAAACTACGCTGCCTCGAAGGACCTTCCGAGGGTGTTCCGGTTTTGTGGACCCGTCATAGGCACAGGGGATATTTCGAACAAACGGATAGCCCAGCGTGTAATGATCGAGCCGCCCCAGAACTCCCAGCTGTCCGAGAGTGGCGAATCGCTGTGCATCGGAAACCGAAGAGAACATGTCGCCTCGCCGAAGAATCGGAAGATAGATTCGGTGAAAAATATTCAGCTGCTCGCTCCCCGCAAAAGTGGATTTCGCTTGCGCTTCCGCCAGAAGATCTCCGAACAGATCGGCCCAGATCGGCAGATCGATGGGAAGACCACATGCCATCGACGACGAAATCGTCGAACCGGCTGTGACAATGCAATCAGGTTGATATTCCTGAATGATCTCGCGCAGGCGTGTGAATAAATCTCCTCGATTCTCGTCGTTCGGTTCCGGCAGCGGGATATGAACGACATCCCCTCGTGCGCTCGGATCTTCCCGGTAGTCCAGCTGAACCGGGTCTTTGGGCTGTCCGAATTCGAATGTGACCAGGATCACACGATGCCCATCCGCCAACAAAGGCAGAAGAAACTGCCAAGTCCGAATTCCGAATCCATACAGGGTCTTCGAACGGTAGCAGGGCAATGGACCGACACCGGCGAGAAGAATCGTAGACATGAGGAGCGTCTGTTTTTCTGCTTTGTATCAATAGTCTTGCGGCCACGATGGCGAACAGTCTAAGGGTAACAGAACGGAAGTGGAAATTCCACCACTGCCGTTTTGTCTTTCCGTCCCGGTCTGCTAACATGGGGGGAAAAGTGGTTCGCGAGAGGGGATGGGACGAATGGGACCAATGGCCTCCCCGCAAGGACAGGCGGATGGTCCGAACGGGAGAGGGGGCGAACCGGAACAATCAACATCAGATCGGGATCGGAACGCCATGGCAGAAGGACGCACACCGCCGACACGAGATCAACTGATCGCTTACATCCGCAAACTGGAAAAGCGGTTGAGATTCCTTGAAAGCGAACTGGCGGAATACAAGCGCTCCGGTGAATCGACCAACGGGCTGAAAACCACGCAGGAGGCCGTTTCCACCTCTGCCGCAACGGGCCAGCCTCCCAAGGTCGTTATTCCGCCCCAACCGGTCCCTGTGTCGCAACGGGACAAGCCGCCCACCTTTGTCACTGGGAAAAGGCCGGTCCTCCCACCAACAGCCACACCTTTATCCGCACCAAAAGCCGAAATGGAAGAGCCGAGACCGAGACCCGAAGAGCCGGTCGATCTCGGTGTGGGGCCAGCAGCCGCACCGGCCGAAATGCGCGACATTACGGATATCGACGAGGAGGCGCCCCCCGCCCCCTTATCGGAAAGCGTAACCTATCCTCACCCCCAAAACGAACCTGTTTACATTCCTATCCCGGATATTCTTCCACCCGTGTTCAAACCGGGCGAATTTACACGCCTGGTACTTCACGGAGAGGAGGAGGACATCGTCGATCCCATGCTGCGAAGCCTGGATCAGCTTAAAACCTGCCCGCCGGAAGAGAGGCGGAATGTCTTCATCCGGATGACCGGCATCTTCTGGACGGCGGTGGATCGTATGGGCAGACGGACAGGCTCCGGGAAACTCTCCTGGCCCAAGCGGCTGTTTATGCGGTTCGGCATCATCGACCCGGATCTTTTGAGCGATGAAGTCTGGCGCACGCTTTACAATGAAAACAGTTCCGTCGGCGATACGGGGATTTATTATTTGGATGAATGGCTTGAGGCGATCTATCGGCAGGAGATCAAGCACAGCTCGATTGATGAAATAGCCCTTCAGGGCGACAAAGCGAAAAAGGATGCTTCCGGGGAAGAGTGCCTGGCCTACGAGCTGCTGAACATTCCCCAGATGCAACGTATGGTCGTGGGGCCACGGGCAAATCTGACCACAATCCTGACCTCCGACTACTGTCTGCCCACACGTGACAATCCGCTTCTCACACGGGAATGGGTTTATCGAACCGTCAAGATGCTGATGCCGTTCGACTACACGGTGTTCCAGCGCAAATACCGGGGGGAGGATATTGAGGTCAAACCGCTCTGGCTGATCCTGCCGGGCTATGGAACACGGGCTGCGTGCTGGGAGCCTTGGAGCCCCGGTTCAAAACGGACCGGCCCACGGCTGCTGATTTGCCTGTTCCCGCCACGCGCTTCCCTCAAGACCCTCATCGATGGGCTTTCCGATTTCCGCTGGACCTTCGCCAAAGAGGATGCCATGCACTACTGGCTGACCGAGGGCCTGACCGGCAAGTTCCTGGGCATGTTCAGCATGAAAGAACAACGCCAGGATATGAAAGCCCTGTTCCGCGCCTACTACAGGGAATGGATACTCAATGAACCACGGCGTGTTCCGAAACTCGACAAGAGAATACGTGAATTCTTCTACCACAACTGCCCTTATTCAGATGATGTCAAACAGACCCTTCGCAGCGGCGGCCTGTTCATGCGCATGATCGAGCTGGAGATGGCGAAACGGGAGCGCGACGAGAAGGAAAAGGAAGAAATCGAGCGGATCAAGGCCATGCGGCAGGCGAAAAAGGCCATGCGGCAGGCGAAACTCGAAGGGGGTTGATAGGGAAGAATGATGAGACCAATGGGCCGAATGGGACCGATAGGACAACTTGCCCTCTCAATCCTGATCCTGCCGATCCTGTTGACGGGCTGCCAATTTTCGCTCACAGAGGAGAGCGCACGGTTGAGATTTCGCGAAGCAATTGACTTGAATGCATTCGAGTGGCTGCGTGAGGCTACACGGAAAGAGATTCAAGGCTGCATTATCCCCGCGCACGACGGAACCTCGCTGTATACACCCGACGGGGTCGGGAATTACCACGCGCTCTGGACACGGGATTTCTGTTTTATGGTGGAATACGCCGGGGATCTTCTGGACCCGAATGAAATTCAGCGCGCCGTTCGTTACCTGCTGGCGGGACAGCGCGAGGATGGCTGTATGCCGGATCGGGTCCGCGCCGATGGGGTTCCTGTTTATAGCCCCGGCGGGGACACCAACCCGATTAACGATCACGCCAAGGACAACGGCCCGTTCATGGCGAAACTGGTGGCGCTGGATGTCAACCGTCGAGGCGATCTTGATTTCTTCCGTGAAGTGGAACCCGCACTGCGCAGAGGACTCGATTTTCTGGAACGGTCTCCCGACGGCCTGGTCTGGAACGATCCCGATAATCCGCAATCCCCATTCGGATTCACCGATACGGTCGCGAAAACCGGCGATCTGCTGTTCAGCTCCCTTCTGTACTGGGAAGCCTGCAAATCGCTGGAGGATCTCTCCACACAATCGGGAGCCGGGGATACCGACGAGTACGCCTTACGGGCGAGAGCCATCGAGCAAGGTCTTCAGACATTATGGGACGAAGAGAGCGGGATGTTCTTTGCCGCGAGCCGGGACTGCCGACAGATCGACCTGTGGGGCAGCGCGTACGCGGTCTATATCGGAATCGCGACGCCTGAGCAGATCGAGCGCATTGCGCAGTATCTCGACGCGAACATTAGCCGCATGGTACAGCACGGGCAGGTGTGTCATCTACCGGATGGCGCATCCTGGGATCGGATGCTGGTTCCGGTTAAGCCCGGTACATACCAGAATGGCGCGTACTGGGGAACGGGTTCCGGCTGGATCATCTACGCGCTGCACAAGAGAAGTCCCGAACGAGCGGGCAAGATGTTTAATGATCTGGTGGCCTATTACCGGCGATATGGCATCTACGAATGTGTGAACGGCGAAGACCGCAAACTGCCGCATTACGTAGCGAGCGCCACGAATCCGTACGGGATTGTGCGGGACCTGCTGGATAAGGCAGGGGCATCCCGCCCATGAAAAGGCATGTGTGGTGGGCTAGCCCGCAGACGGGCTTGAGCCCACCCTACCGGCTGTAATACAATCTTTCCGATTCTGTTTTCCGGACGTGGAGTACAATGTTTTCAACCTTCCGCAATACTCTTCAACGTATCGTTTCCTTCCTCAATCGTCGGTTTTGGCTGGTGTATGTTCTTGTTATGTTCGCGAATGTGGCGTTTCTTTGGCTGATTTTGCCGATAACATCAGAAGAGGGCATTATCGGATCTTTTCATTCATCGCTTGTCATGGCTCTCTTGGAACTGGCAGGCGAATATCGGCATTTCTCATTTATCTGGGTCTTTTCTACTCATTTAACTTTCGCATTGTTGCTTCTTTGGCCTGTGGTTCTCCTTTGGGTGTATCACCGGAAAGGAATGCTTTCAGCAACGATACTCTGCCTTTCCGTTGCATTGGCGATATCCCTGCTGGATGTACATCAACTTCAATGCACGTTGCAGCATGCCAGATTGGCTATGCATCACGGCGAGACAATGCCGGAGAAAGAGGTTCTGGGAAGTATTGGTCCCCCCTTGATGATTCGTAGAGACATCTATGGGGAAGAATGGATTTACACGGATGGCATTTGGCGTAGCACGGTCTGGCTGGATTTGGAAAGAAAGGGGCGTATCAATTCCGCTCCGGGACGACTCTTATTTGATTGATTTTCCGGGTGGTTGTTCGCGGCTATATGGGTAGGCCGTGAAAAGGGGCAACCACGGGGGATGGCCCCTACGAAGGCGGGATCTGCGCTCCCGCACTCCAAGGAGTACAGCCGTGCGCCTACGGATCGCCAACAGAGACCGAAATCTTTACAACAGCGGATCGCCTGTTTTCTCGCGCCAGGCGTGAAGTTGTTTAGAGAAAGCTAGCCGAGTTTGTGCGTGTTCGGCGGATTTTGACAGGTTGTGTAGTTCCCCCGGATCGGATTCCAAATCGTACAATTCTTCCTCTCCGCTGATGTAAAGGTCGTATTTCCATTGGACGGTGCGAATTGTACGGATGGGGCATTTCCACTGCTGCTTGCCGTGATACTCAGCGAAGATTTCCGTTCGGCATTCACTCGCGGGGTTCTGCATCGCGGGCGAAAGATCCACACCCGAAAGCGGCGCAGGCCAGCGGACATCGGTCATGGCACATAAGGTCGGCACAAGATCGACAAGGCTTACGAGGGAATCCGTAACAACAGGATTCCGAAACTGTCTTGGATAGGAAATCACAAGGGGCACATTTAAGAGTTCGTCATACATGAACGGACCTTTCATCGGCAACCGATGGGAACCGCCCATGTCGCCATGATCCGATGTGTAGACAATAATTGTATCGTCCTGCTCACCCTTCTTATGCAGGGCATCGAGAAGAAGCCCCAGATGCCCATCCACCTTTTCGATCAGGCCGCAGTAATACGAACGATAACGAATCCAATCCTCCGTGCTGTATGTGAGAGTAAACTTGCCTTGGTTCTCGGTGAGAAATCGCTTCTGGTCGGGCGGCTTGTTCTCCAGAGGATCCTCAAAATTCGACGGCAGGGAAACCCCCTCACGAATCGGCGCTTTCGGTCCCATTGAATATTGACAAATATCGTGCGGATTCAAAAATGAGACCATCAGGAACCACGGCTCGGACTGCGGGCGAGTAATCCAGTCAGCGGCAGCCACGGCGAGGTCGTCATCTTTCATGTTGCGGTATCCGGGAAACCCAAACGCCTGGAGACCTGTTTTCGTGTCGCCCAGATGCCACTTGCCGAGATACCCGGTCTGATAGCCTGCTCCCTGAAAAACTGTGCCCAGGCACGGTAATTCGGAAGACAGGGGAACGCCCATGGAACCCTCATCCACATTTGCCACGACACCGGCCTCGTGCGGATAAAGGCCGGTGAGCAGTGTGGCCCGTGAGGCCGAGCATTGCGGCGTGGTGCAGAACGCGCGGGTGAAATGCACTCCCCGACGCTCCAGTTTTTCCCGATTGGGAAGATGCAGGCAGGATCGCGGAACATTCTCACGTTCCTGGTCCGAAAAGACAAACAGGACATTCGGCTTGCGGTCCGCACTCGTCGAGGACACCATGGACGGCGCAACTCCGGCAGCCAGAAAACCAAGGCCATACTGAAGGAATTCACGTCGGCTTTGTAAGGAGAATGTCATGATTCGGCTCCATTTGTCGGGGTCAAAGTTTATTTTACGGTGTCGGCCGATTTGTTGAAAGGGGAACGAACGCGGGCAGACATGGACAGACACGGGAAGACATCGCATGATTCTTCCGTCATCCGGGAGCAAGAGTTGTATGAACCGCGTGGATTATTTCAGGAGAGGCCCATGGCTCTAAATCGTCGAGAGGTACTCAAAATGTTTGGAGCATCACCCTTTATCGGAATGTTCGGCGACGCGCCCGCGTCCGGGAAAGAATCGAAAAGTCGAGATTCCGGCCGGACCGGCAATGAGCAGACTTGGCGTGTTTTCGAGGAACCATACCTGTCTGAGATAGCCTTTCCGCTTGGAGGAATCGGCACGGGTACGGTGTCGCTGGGCGGACGGGGGGATCTTCGCGATTGGGAAGTCTGTAACCGTCCCGCAAAAGGCCGAACCCTGGAGAACACGGGATTCGCGCTGTGGTTCCAGGAGGAAGGTTCATCGCCGAAGGCGCATATTCTCGAATCCCAGATCCGGCCTCCGTACCGGGGCGCATTCGGCCTGGGCCGTGAGAATATGCCCGGAATGCCGCGATTCGAGAACGCACGGTTTTTTGGAGCCTACCCCTTTTCACGCCTGGAACTCTGGAAAGACTCCGTTCCGCTCGATGTCCGCCTCGAAGCATTCAATCCGTTCATCCCTGGAAATGCGGATGATTCCGGCCTGCCGGTCGCCATTTTCTATTGGCATCTGCGAAACCGGTCCCGAAAGAAACTGACGGTAACCGTGCTGTTTTCCATGCTCAATATCGCCGGAATTGACCGGTTCGGCAAGAACCTGAACCGTTTCCGGGATGAAGATACACTCTGCGGGATTTTTATGACTACCGAGAAGTTCGGACCGGAAGATATACATTACGGAAATCTCGCCATCCTTTCTCCCTGTAAAGATGTAACATACCTGACCCGCTGGAGCCGTGGCGGCTGGTTCGACGACCAGACCCTGTTCTGGAAAGATTTCGTTCAAGACGGCTTGCTGGATCGACAATGGGAGGAAGGCCCCTCCCCCGACGAGAGAACGGATATGGCCTCGCTGGGGCTTCGGGCTGTACTGGAACCCAACGAATGCAGAACATTCCCGTTCCTTCTGACGTGGTATTTTCCACGGCGCGAAAACTACTGGAATAGCGAACCGGAGGTAAAAGGGAAGATCCTGAAAAACTACTATGCAACCCGGTTCCACGATGCCTGGGAAGTCGGCAACTATGTCTATTCCAACCTGGATCGCCTGGAAAACGAAACTCGGTTGTTCCACAGGGCGCTTTTCCGAAGCACATTGCCGCCGGAGGTTCTCGATGCGGTATCCAGCCAGATGTCGACGATCCGAACGAATACCTGTTTTCGAACAGATGACGGATATTTTTACGGATTCGAAGGAACCGGCGACACAGGCGGTTGTTGTCCGATGAATTGCACCCATGTCTGGAATTACGAGCAGGCCCTGGCGCATCTGTTCCCTGCTCTGGAACGGACAATGCGTATAGTCGATTTCTGCTACAACACGGAAGAATCCGGCCACATGGCTTTTCGAACGTTGATTCCCTTGTCGGCGGGAGTGCGCTGGAAATTCAAACCGGCCGCGGATGGGCAAATGGGGACCATAGTTAAACTGTACCGGGAATGGTTGCTTTCCGGAGACCTGGATTTTCTGAAACAGGTTTGGCCGGGGGCCAAACGCGCGCTGGAATGTGCCTGGAAAGACTGGGACCCGGACCAGGATGGTGTCATGACCGGCGAGCAGCATAATACTTATGACATCGAGTTCTACGGCCCCAACCCGATGATGGGGGCGATCTACCTCACCGCTCTTCTGGCGGGCGCGGAATTGGCCGAGGTAATGGGAGAGAACGAGTCCGCGGCACGTTACCGCGAGATATATCGTTCCGGCAGGGAACAATTAGACAATGCGCTTTGGAACGGCGAATATTACATACAGGTTTATGATCCGGCGGAACACCGGAAATATCAACTGGGCGACGGCTGCCTGTCGGACCAATTACTGGGGCAGTGGATGGCGCATGTAGTGGGCTTGGGGTATGTCCTGCCGGAGGAACATGTCAAATCGGCAATCAACGCGGTATTCAAGTACAATTTCCGTGAAACCATGTCGGAGCATGAGAATCCGCAGCGGATTTACGCATTAGCCGATGAATCCGGGCTTCTACTGTGTACCTGGCCAAGGGGCAACAAGCCGGACCTGCCGTTCGTCTACTCGGATGAGGTGTGGACCGGGATCGAGTACCAGGTCGCGGCGCATTTGATTTACGAGGGAAGGGTCCAGGAAGGATTGCGGATTGTCGCGGGGGCGCGAAATCGCTATGACGGACAGCGTCGGAATCCCTGGGACGAGGTCGAATGCGGTCATCACTACGTGCGGGCGATGTCCGGCTGGTCGCTGCTGTCGGCCCTTTCGGGATTTCATTACCATGCTGCACAGGAACGAATTGCTTTTCGCCCCGTTGTGCATGAGAGACGGTTTGATTGCTTCTGGTCGGTCGATAGCGGCTGGGGGGTGTATCGTCAGAGAGCGGGGATGTTCGGCCTTCACTCCGAGATGGAGGCACTTCAGGGACAATTAAGGCTCAGAACGATCGGTTTACCGCCGATCGGTCGAAAAGAAGAAGGTGATTCTCTAGTGATAAAAGTGGAATGCGGAGAGCGGCTGATCGATAGCCGTGGCGTAATGAGCGGCAAATCGTCACAGATAGAATTACAGGAGGCGATTGTGCTGACTCCGGGGCAAATCCTGACGCTGGAGATCCGTAAATGAGGGTTGCGGTACCGGGAAATGGGCGCACCGAGCCATCCGACCAGTGGGAAAGAAATCCCGCGCGGTCAGGCGACGGATCAAGGGGGCGCGGAAAAACCGAGTAACCCAGCGTGCGAGTCAGCATCCTCTCCGGCCCAGGAATGAAGCTCCTTTCATGACGGCCCCTGCCATTGCCGCACGCGGACCATAGCTCCCCCCGCGCACTTCTGTGCCTTTCGGTGTGTTTGTCCATGTTCGTCTGCGTTCGTCCGTGCCTCTTTTTTTCTGTCCACTCCCTCTACCTGTCCTATTTCAAATTGCGCCTCATTTCTCTATAATGTCATCAGTCTAAATCATCTCCGAGGATGTCTCAGCATGAAACATAGATTGCTCTCCACCATCGTTTGCCTCTCAACACTGTTCATAGCAAGCGTCACCTTTTCGCAAACCCCTGTTCCATTCGAGCAGGGGGATGATCTCCATACGATCCGTCAGAAAATCAAGCAGAATGGGTATTCGTTCACCGTTCGCGACTATAAGGCCGAGCTGGGAAAGGAGTTCTTCGTGTCCGGGCTTTTCCCGGCGAGGTCAAGAAGTGGGCTGAACGCCAAAATGCTCCCCGTGAAAGAAATGGCAATCCCGGAGCAACTGCCCGAATCGTTCGATTGGCGCAATGTCAACGGGAAATCCTATATCGGCCCGATCCGCAACCAGATGCAGGCAGGTACCTGCGGGATGTTTGCCGCCTGTGCCGCCGCCGAATCCGTGTTCAACATCCATGGGGGATTCACGGATGAACAGTGTATCGACTTATCCGAATCCTATTTGTCGTGGACTCTCGGACAGGTTCCCGGATATTCGGAGCACTTCTCCGGCTGGATCGGCGCGGATACCGATTTCTATGAAATGACGGCCCTGACAAAGATGGGGATCGGAACCGGAAAAGAAGGGACATGCTTTGAATCGGATTTCCCCTATCAGGATGTTTATCCGGGAAATGAATACTCGGATAATTCCTTGTCCTTCCCGCGCATTTACATGGACAACTGGTTTCGCGTGTCCACTCCACGTTATGAGGACATGACGAATGCAATCAAAGCCGCCATTCTCCAATACGGATGCGTCACTACCGCGGTGAACGTCATTGATGCATTCTACGGTTATGCAGGCGGTGTTTATGAAGATAGCCAGACCGTACCCGACGCTTCCCCCTATTTCTACTCCACGGCGAATCATGCCATTGCCCTGGTCGGTTGGGATGACAATCCTCCCGAAGGCGGCGGGGGATGCTGGATCCTCAGGAATAGCTGGGGAACCGACTGGGGGGAGAACGGCTACATGCGGATCCGTTACAAATCAGCCAGGGTCAATATGTATCCGTGTGTATTTCTTATGGATGAAGAATCGATTCACGCCTATACGACTGGCGTGGAACAGGCGGGAGGAGACCGTGCCGCCCTGGCAGGTTATGTGAAAACTGGAACGGATGAGAACGTCTCGTATTACTTCGAATACGGCACGGACAAATCCTTTAGTCGAAAAACGCAGGCCAAAACTATTCCGCATGTCAGTGCCCGGGACATCTATCGTGTTACAGAAGTGATTTCCGGCCTGTCGCGAAATCAGACGTATGAATATCGCCTGGTTGTTCTGAATGGAACGAAACCGATTGTCGGGATGACGGATTCCTTTACGCTGAAAGAACCTCTTGCAGACCCGGAACCGCCCGTGGTCCGCAAGAATTACCTGAACACGACTTTCTCAACCGCGATACAGACCCGAAACCTGCCGACCAGCATTTCTCTCGAATACGGAGGGACACCTGAATATGGCAAAACAAGAACTGTCGCAACAGTGCCGCGAGACCAGGAAATCCGCGTAGACATTCAAGACCTGCTTCCGGCTACGACCTACCATTACCGTTGGGTACTCGATAATGGAGTCGGTCCGGTGTATTTGAATGACGCAACATTTACCTCATCGGAGAACATTTTCCGCAACGGATTCGAATCGGATGAGGACAATCCGGGATTGTATATCTCGTATTACATCAACGGACAGCGGTTCTTCGATCATAGCTACAGTTGGATTAAGGCTGACGGATCTCTTATGCCCAAACAGAATCCGTCTTCGGCTTTTGGTGGGAAAAAGAACTGTGTCTTCGCATTTGATCCTCTTTTTGAATTTGAAAAGGATTACACCGAAGAGGTAGGCATTCAGTCCTATTTGACATCGCTCCCGCTATGTCTGCACCAATTCGACCGGGCTTGGCTTTCTTTCTATTATGCGCAACCCGCCTGGGGGGAGGATCAGGATGAGCTGCGTGTGTACTACCAGAGTTCTCCCAATGGAAACTGGACCTTGCTGCCGGGCGCGGAGTTCCGGGACAATGTAACGGAGTGGACACGTCAGGTCCTCGAATTGCCTGATCTCAGCGATTCGTACAGCATTCGGTTCGGCGCAACCGGGAATTTTGGATGGGGTGTTCTTCTGGATGAAATCGAGATTCTTCGGACGTTCGATACCGGCGTGCTTGACTGGAATCTATATTGATCGTCCAAACTGCCTTATTACTAATCCAAACCATATATAGTAGGCATGTGGCTTGACTAACGAATGGATTCGGGTAGAATGTGTAATTATGACAAAATCGGATGCACGTTCGCTGAGTCAAGAGAGTCAAGAGGACC
>Ga0116148_1001896_pt1 | contig 21626 bp, 22 predicted proteins | sample AD_UKC055_MetaG_FD_89786 | JGI IMG/M metagenome (GOLD analysis project Ga0116148, IMG submission 89786) | Active sludge microbial communities of municipal wastewater-treating anaerobic digesters from USA - AD_UKC055_MetaG | ecosystem: Engineered > Bioreactor > Anaerobic > Digestate | place: USA... | reverse complement strand
CGGGCAAGAAGACGGTGCTGGTCCTCAGCCGCGGCGGGCAGTACCGCCAAGGGGACGACCCGAACGACTTCCAGCGCCCCTACCTGGAGAAGGTGCTGGGGATGATGGGCCTGACGGACGTGCGGACGGTGCTGGTGCAACCGATGCTGGCCCAGGGACCCGAGCGAGCCGCCCAGGCCCTGGAGCAGGCCAAGAAGGAGGCGGCCGAACTGGCGCAAGAGATGGCCAGGGAGTAGCCGAAACGCCCGCGGAAGCCGCGAGAGCCATGGGACGAATCCCATGGCTCCCATAGCTCCCACTATTCCGAGTCGCGTTTCTTCTACTTCGCCAGGATCGCCTGGAGGTCTTCCTGGGGCGTGGTGATCGGCTTGATCTTGAACTTGTCCACCAGCACGTTCAAGACGGGCGGGGTCACGAACGCCGGCAGGCTCGGCCCGAGGCGGATGTTCTGGATGCCCAGGTGCAGCAGCGTGAGCAGGATGCAGACGGCCTTCTGCTCGTACCAGCTCAGCACCAGGCTCAGCGGCAGGTCGTTCACCCCGCACCCGAACGCCTCGGCCAGGGCGACGGCGATCTTGATGGCCGAGTACGCGTCGTTGCACTGGCCGATGTCCAGCAGCCGCGGGATGCCGCCGATGTCGCCGAACTGGAGCTTGTTGAAGCGATACTTCCCGCAGGCCAGGGTCAGGATCACGCAGTCCTGCGGGACCTGCTGGGCGAACTCGGTGTAGTAGTTGCGGCCGGGCTTGGCCCCGTCGCACCCGCCGACCAGGAAGAAGTGGCGGATCTGGCCGGCCTTGACCGCCTCGATGACCTTGTCGGCCACCCCGAGCACCGCGTTGTGGCCGAAGCCGACGAGGATGGTCTTCTCGCCCTCGTCGGCGGCGAAGCCGGGGGCGGCCAGGGCGGCCTCGATCACGGGCGTGAAGTCGCGGTTCTCGACGTGTTTCACGCCGGGCCAGGCGACCAGCCCGCAGGTGAAGATGCGGTCCTTGTAACTGTCGCGGGGCTTCTGGATGCAGTTGGTGGTCATGAGGATCGCGCCGGGGAAGGCGTCGAACTCCCTGGCCTGATCCTGCCAGGCCCCGCCGTAGTTGCCCACCAGGTGCTTGTACTTCTTGAGCTGCGGATAGCCGTGGCAGGGCAGCATCTCACCGTGCGTGTAGACGTTGATGCCCTTGCCCTCGGTCTGCTTGAGCAGTTCCTCGAGGTCCTTCAGGTCGTGCCCGCTGACGCAGATGGCCTTGCCCTTGACCGGCGTGACGCGGACCGGCGTGGGGACCGGGTTGCCGTACGCGCCGGTGTTGGCGGCGTCGAGCAGGCCCATCACGGTCAGGTTGACCTTGCCGCAGTCCAGGATGAACCCCAGCAGACTGTCCACCGTATGGGCGGCGGGATTGGCCAGGAAGTCCAGCGCCTTGTGGAAGTACGCGTATACTTCCGGGTCCTCCTGGCCGAGGACCTGGGCGTGGTCGGCGTAGGCGGCCGTCCCCTTCAGCCCGTAGGTCAGCAACTCCTGCAAGCCCGTCACGTCGGGGCCCTGGGCCTCGAGGCGCTTGGCGATTCCGATCGCCTGGGCCTGGTCGACCATCGCGTCGATCGTCCCGCCCAACTCGATCGTCGCCGGGCCGGTCAGCCTGGCCGGGGTCTTCCCGGCCTTGCGGGCGGCCTGCTCGTACAGGCCGCGGACGCGCTCGCGCACCTGGACGCCTTGCCGCAGGATCTCCGCCAGGCGCTCGGGATCGAAGTCCACGTTCGTCACGGTGCTGAACATCGCTTCTACGACGTACACGTCCGCCTCGCGGTCCACGACGCCCAGTTGACGGGCGGCATGGGCGTACTGCGAGACGCCCTCGGCCACCTGCATCAGCAGGTCCTGGAGCGCCGCGGTCCGGGCGTCCTTTCCACATACGCCGGCCACCGTGCAGCCGGTCCCCTTGGCGGTTTGTTCACATTGGTAGCAGAACATGCTCATTCGCTTGTCTCCTGTCTGGTACGGGTAATCGTACGCCTGGTGTTCCGGTTCGTTATCGCCTGAGCAGGAAGTGGAGCAGCCAGTCCAACCTTCCGCGTTTGATGAAGTATAGCCCGCTGAATCGCATGACCTGGCGGATGCGGTCGCGGTAGTCGCTCCGGTAGCAGTGGACTTTGCAGTTCTTGCATTTGGGCTTGGGGTCGAAGGGACATTTCTCCAGCCGGGCGCGAGCGTAGTCGAGCAGGTCGCGGCACGGATCGCAGAGCTCCTGGCCGGCGCCGTGGTGGTGGCGGCAGTACACCCGCACGAAGCGGTCCAGCGTTCGCATTTCCCTGTCGACTTTGCTCGCTTCCATGATCGCGGCTCATTGTATCCGGCGGATGGCCCCGTCGACGCCGACGGTAACGTCCCGCAGCGGGATCTGCACGCCTGACCGCCGCATCGCCTCCTGCACGACGTGGACGATGCCCGTGCAGCAAGGGACCTCCATGTGGGCGACGGTCACGCTGCGAAGGCGATTGGACGAGAAGATGGCGGCCAGCTTGGCGACGTACGGACCGACGTCGTCGAGCTTGGGGCACGCGATGGCCAGCGTCTTGCCCGCCAGGAGCACGTCGTGGAAATCGCCCATGGCCAACGCGACGCAGTCGGCGGCGACAAGCACGTCGGCGTCCTGCCACATCTCGCCGCTGACCGGGACCAGTGCGAGTTGGACGGGCCACTGTCCCAACCGGGAAGCCGACCCGCCCTGGCGCGAACCGCCGGGCGACGGCGCGGCCGGCTGAGGATGGAGTTTGCGAGCCGTCGAGCCCGGACACCCGCCCCCCCCGCCGGACAAGCCGCCCAGACCCGCAGCCAGCCGACCGGTGCAGGCCGCCCCGGACGCCGGCACCGAATCGCGATGGTGCCTGGCCACGGCGGCTTCGTCGAACTCTTCCGCCGGGCGTTCCTCGATGGTGATCGCGTCCATGGGGCAGTGCCCCAGGCAGTTTCCCAACCCGTCGCAGAGGTTGTCGGCCAGCAGGCGGGCCTTGCCGTTCTCGATGCGGATGGCGCCCTCGGCGCAACTGGGGACGCACAGTCCGCAGCCGTTGCACTTGTCCTCGTCTATCTTCACGATCTTTCGCGTCGCGGTCGTCGTCATCGTTTGCCTTCTCTCTGTATCTCGCATCTACGCCCCATTATGCCGACCGAGGCGTCACCACGCCTTGACGCAGGTCAAGGCGGGGCGAGTTTTTCTTTCGCTGTCTTCAAAGACCCAGCCGGCCCCGCAAGCTCTGTAACTTCTGCCGGCCGGCGGCCACTAACCCAGCAGAACGCCGAGGCGTCGAGAACATGAAACGGAAGAATGCAACAAACAGCGGAAAGGTCAGGTGCGATATGAACGGCAAGAGAATCTTCAAGACATTGACGGTGACGGCGGCCCTGGTGAGTGTTCTGGCGTTCTCGGCCGATCAGGCCCTGGCCGACCGTGGCCGCGCCGGAGCCTGGGGCGGCGGAACGTACAGTCCCCAGGCCTCTCCGTGGAACCAGGGCGGGACGTTCATCGGCCGGTCCGGATTCGGCGGCGGGACCTGGGGCCTCGACCGAAGGGTGGATCGCCCGATGGTCGTCGCGCCGCCCCGCGTGGTCCATCGGCCTCCCGTGATCGTCCCCCCGCCCCATCCCGGTTGCCGCGGCCCGGTCTTCGTCGAGCGGCCCGTGGTGCATCGGCCCTCCTGGCCGACGATCGGACTGAACATCGTCATCAACCTCCTGCGGTGACGCCCTCCCACCGCGCGAGAACAAGGCCGGCAGGTGGTGAGACTGCCGGCCTTCCCATGCGCCGAATGCCTTCGGGGTCCGTCGCCTGCCCCTGGTCCCGGGGTCCTCGGCGACAGGCGGGGCCGTGAGCTTCCGCGCCCGACTCGCGCCCCGCGGGCCCTATTGGGTTTGAAGCTCTTTCTTGCAGCGGTCGAGCTGGTGGCGGAGGCGGTTGAGGATGGCCGAGTGCATCTGGCTGACCCGGCTCTCGGAGAGGTCCAGGGTCAGGCCGATCTCCTTCATGGTCATTTCCTCGAAGTAGTACAGGACGATGATGAGCCGCTCGGCGCGGCTGAGCCCGCGCGTGACCAAGTCCTTGATGTCCCGCCGCTGGGCGGCCCGCAGCGGGTCGTCGCTGCGCTTGTCCTCCAGTACGTCGATCTCCCGGACGTCCTTGTGGCTGTCTGTCTCGAACCACTTGCGGCTCAGCGAGACCAGGCCCACGGCCTGCGCGTCGCGCTGGAGTTTGCGGAACTCGCCCATGGGCAGGCGCATCCGCTTGGCCAACTCCGAGTCGTTGGGCTTGCGCCCGAGTTGGGCCTCCAGTTCGTGGGTGGCCTCGTTGAGCTTGTGGGCGCGGCTGCGAACCAGCCGCGGCACCCAGTCCATGGAGCGAAGTTCATCCAGGATGGCCCCCCGGATTCGGGGGGCGCAGTACGTCTCGAACTTGACGCCCCGCGCCGGATCGAAGGCGTTGACGGCGTCCATCAGCCCGAACGTGCCGGCGGAGATCAGATCGTCCACCTCGACCTCGTCAGGCAGCTTGGAATGCAGGCGCTCGGCCGCGTATTTGACGATCGGCAGATAATGCTCCATGAGCCGATTGCGATACTCATCCGCCCGCGTCCGGTGAAACTCCTTCCACCACTGGGCGACCTGCTCATCGCTCGCCTTCGACAGTCTGATCATGTTGGGCTCCTTTGCGATTCGATTAGGCCATCCGTTGCCTGTACGATCGCAGTCTGACTGGTTAGCTCACCTGAATATTCGGAAGACGACATGTACATCTCATACTGCTTATTCTTTTTATTCGATGCATATTCTCTTGTCAATATCATTTTGTGTATTTTGTGCATTTTATTTATATTAACATCAGGCGAACCAATTCGCGACCCGGCGGAAGAAGCCGTCTTTCCTCTCGCTCAGACACCCGCTGCTGGAGAGCTTGTTGGCCAAAGCAGCCAGACAGCGGCTCGCCTGGCAGCGGGGATAGGCCAGGACGAAGGGTTCCCTTCGTTTGACCGCATCCTTAACCTTTGGATCTGAAATGACATAACCGGCCTGGAGCACCCGGACATTCAGAAACCGCCTGGCCACGTCAGCGATGCGTTCATGGGTGACTCGCCCTTCCTGGCGGTCCTCGACCATGTTGACCAGAAGGCTGAGCTGGCCCGCGTATTCCCGCTGGGTCAGGACCTTAATAACGGCGTAGGCGTCGGTTATGGCCGTCGGCTCGGGCGCTGTCACGACCACCGTGCTGTCGGCGGCACAGGCGAAATGGAGCACGTCGGGCCCGATGCCAGCCCCGCAGTCGACGATGATCACGTCGTTGTCGGACTCCAGCACCGACAGCGACTGCACCAGGTGGGCCCGCTGGAACTCGGTGAGGTTGGCCAGGCGGGCCAGCCCGCTGGCCCCGGCCACGAACTGCACGCCGCAGGGCAGGTCGCAGATCACGTCGTCGATGGCGCAGGTGCCGGCGATGACGTGCGAGAGATTGGCCCGCACGTCGGCGTTGATGAGCACGTCGAGGTTGGCCAGGCCCAGGTCCGCGTCCACCAGCGCCACCCGATGCCCCCCCGCCGACAGCAGGATCGCGAGATTCAGCGCGATGTTGCTTTTGCCCACGCCTCCCTTGCCCGAGCAGATGGCGATGGTCCGCGTGGCGCGAGTCTGGCGCATCAGTTCACGAAGACGGGCGGCCTGGTCGTCGAGGGTCATGCTTGAGGCCCTCCCACAATGCACTGGGCCAGCCGACGGGCGTCGGCGGCGACGATGTCGTCGGGCACTTCCTGCCCGATGGTCACGTAGCTGACGGCCAGCGACGACCACGCGGCGACGTTCAGCACGGCCCCGTAGCAGTCGGCCTCGTCGAGTTTGCTGAGGATCACGCGGTTGGCGCCCAGCGGCAGGAACTGGCCCAGGATGCCGCGCGTGCAGGCCCGGTTGGCCGTCGCCGAAACGACCAGATGGGTCTCGTCTGGCGAGGCCACCTCCAGGAACTTCCGCAACTGCCCCAGGCGGAGGCGGTCGTTCTGGCTTCGCCCGGCGGTGTCGATGAGGATGACGTCCATAGCCTTCATGGCGGCGATGGCCTCGCGGAGCTCCTCCGGGGTCAGGACGGCCCGCAGGGGCACGTCGATGATGTCGGCGTAGGTCTTGAGCTGGTCGACGGCGGCGATGCGGTAGGTGTCGATGGTGACCAACCCGACGCGGCGGTTGTGGCGGAGCTTGAAGTTGGCCGCCAGCTTGGCAATGGTGGTGGTCTTGCCCACTCCAGTAGACCCGATGAGCGCCATGACGCGTGCGGGCCGGCCCTCGCCGACGGTCCGGATCCGCGAGGCGACCAGGTCCGTCAGGCCCGTCCGCAAGGCCTGGGCGTCGCGCGCCCGCTCGGCGTCCATTCCGGAGCGGAGCCGCCCCAGCAGATCGATCACGATCTCGTCTTCCACTTCCTGGCGGCGCAGCAGGTCCCGCAGGTGGCCCAGTTCCGGGTTGTCGGGCAGTCCGCCGTTCCGCGAGAGGACAGCCTCGACCAGCCGGCGCAGCTCCGAGACTTCGCGACCCACGTCGCCGCAGGCCGGGGCCGAGCCCTGGCAAGAGGCCAGGTCGATCGCCTGGCGGGCCCGGGCGTTGGCCAGGCGCTCGAGCTGGTCGCCGGCCCGGCGGGCGGCGTCGCTGACGTAGGCGCCGCGCTTGGAGCGGCGCTGGAGGCCTGCGTTGGGCGAGGCGGTGACTTCCCACATGGACCGCCCGCCAATGAGCCCCAACAGACCGCCCTTGCGAACGCTGCGGGTCTGGAGGATGACGGCGTCGCGCCCCAACTCGCTCTTGACGGCGGCCAGCGCTTCAGCCATCGTGTCGGCCCGGTAGGTCTTCTTGGTGGCGTATGCGGGGGATCTGCTCATTCTCGTTCCTCACAGGAGACGGCGCCCGCCAGGCGGCGCTCGCCCAGGGAAGCGGAGGCCACCGCCTCCACCTCAACCGATTCGATTTCGCTGTAGGCCAGAACGGCCACGTCCGGCTCGCTGGCCGCGAGGATCTGTCTCAGGGCGGATCGAACCGCCGGAGTGCAGAGGATCACTCCGCGGCAGCCGCGCCGGCGGAGTTGCGCCAGGGCCGCCTCCACCCCGTCGATCACCCGCCGGGCCAGTTCCGGTCCGGCGGTGACGGTGGTCCCCCGGCTGGTGCGAGCCAGGCAGGAGGCCACGGCGTCCTCGAGCCGCGGGTCGGCCGTCACGCACCACAGCTTGCCGTCGTCGCCACACCAGCTCTGACAGAGGGTCCGCGCCAAAGCCAGGCGAACGTGTTCGACCATGGCGTCCAGATCGTGGACGTCCTCGAACTCGCCGAGGGCCTCCAGGATGGTCTCCAGGTCGCGGATGGGGACGGCCTCGCGAAGCAGGGCCTGAAGCACGCGTTGGACCTGTCCCATGCTCATCCGCTGGGTCAGCTCGTCCACCAGCCCGGGGACGCGATGGCGCAGCCGGTCCAGCAGGTCGGTCACCTGGCGGCGCGACAGCAACTCGCCGCAACGCCTGCGGACCGTCTGGGCCAGGTGTCCCATGAGCACGTCGGCCGGCTCGATCACCGCGTAGTCCATCCCCTCCGCCTGGGCCCGCTGAGCCGGAGCGATCCACACCGCGGGCGAACCGAAGGCCGGCTCGGTGGTCTCACGCCCCACCAGCGTGCCCTCGGCCTGGTCGCCCGCGACAGCCAGCAACTGGCCCGGGTAGATTCGCCCGGCCGCGGCGCGGGCCCCGCGGATGTAGATGACGTAGCCGTGCGCCTCCATCCGCAGGTTGTCGCGGATGCGGATCGGCGGTATCAGCACGCCCAGCTCGCCGGCGACACGACGGCGAAGCTCGGCGATCCGCTCCAGGATGGCCCCGCCCAGGCTGGGCTCGACAAGACGGACCAGGGCGTAGCCGACCTCCAGTCGCATCGCGTCCACCGTCAGCAGGTCTTCGAGGTCCTGCTCCCCCGCCCCCGTCGTCGGCCGGCCGCCGGTGCGGGCGACAGCCGCCGGCGCCCATCGCAGGCCCTCCCCGGCCGTCTCCGCCTCCGCAGCCGTGCCGCGGCCACTACCCTCGTTCCCGCGGCGCCACACCAGCAACCACGCCAGGCCCCCACAGCCCACGCCCAGCATCAGCAGCGGCAGCTTGGGCAGCGAGGTCAACGTCAGCAGGCCCAGGAACGCCGCCGTGATGCCCAGCACAGCCGGGCGGGCCGTCAACTGCCCCACCAGCGTCTCGCCCAGGTCGCAGCGCGTCGGCCCGCGAGATACCGTCAGCGCCGCCGCCACCGCCACCAGGAACGCCGGAACCTGCGTGACCAGCCCGTCGCCCACCGTCAGGCGGGTGAACAGCGAGAGCGTCTCCGCCCACGACCAGCCATACTGCACCAGGCCCACGTACAGCCCGCCCAGGATGTTGACCAAGATGATCAGAATGCCGGCAATGGCGTCGCCCCGCAGGAACCGCGACGCGCCGTCCATCGCCCCGTAGAAGTCGGCCTCCCGGCTCACCTCCGCCCGGCGCCGCTGGGCCTGCTCCTGCGTGATCGCCCCGCTCGACAGGTCCGCGTCAATCGCCATCTGGCGCCCCGGCATCGCGTCCAGCACGAACCGGGCCGCCACCTCGCTGATGCGCGTGCTGCCCTTGGTCACCACCACGAACTGCACGATCACGATGATCGCGAACAGGATCACCCCCACCTGCCACGAGCCCACCGTCACGAACTCGCTGAAGGCGTACACCACCCGCCCGGCGGCATATTGCGCCTCGTCGATCGCCAGCCCGCCCGCGCCGCTGGTCAGGATCAGCCTGGTGCTGGCCACGTTCAAGACCAGCCTCAACAGCGTCGCACCCAGCAGGACCGAGGGAAACACGCTGAACTCCAGCGGGCTGCGAACGTGGATGGCCGTCAGCAGGATCACCGCCGACAAGGCCAGGTTGCCCACCAGCAGCAGGTCCAGCACGGGCGAGGGAAGCGGGACCAGCAGGACCAGCACCAGCAGGGCAGCCGCCACCGACAACGCCAGCCCGCGGTGCCTGACCGCCCAGTTGATCGCCCGCTCAAATGTCATGCCCTGGTCCATGCCTACACCTGTTCAAGACCCGCCGACCGTCCGCCCGGCTCAAGGCCCACGGGGAGCGTTCGGTGGATCTTCCTTCCGCTTGCCGCCGCCTCCGCCGACAGCTTGCGGCGACGCCGTCGCAGGGCGGGGTCGCCCTCGCTCCTTCGCAGTTCCTGGCGGACCTCGCGTCGGGTCATCATCAACTCGCGACGGTACTGCCACCGCTGGAAGAGCAGGTCCAGCACCGCCAGAACCGCCAGGGCCGCGCCGCCCGCCAGAGCGACCACCGTCACGACCCGTCCGCACAGGCCAAGCAGGGCCAGCGGGCCCAGCCGCCCCGCGGACGCCAACTCTCCCGCACAGGTCAGCAGGACGGCACACGCCACCACCGCGACCACGCCGGTCTTGAGCACGGCCATCGCGCCGCCCATGAGCATCCGCGCGGAGAACAACCGTCCCAGGCCCGCCGACGGCGACAGCCGAGCCAGGTCCGGCGCGACCCGCTCCCACGCAACCAACGGGCCCACCTGGGCCAGGTTGATGCCCACCGCCGACACCGCCAGCCCCCCCAGCAGCAGGGCCAGCGGCACCAGCGCCTCGGTCAGCCCGCCAAGCGGAAGCGGGCCGGCGCCCCAGGCGAGCATCTCGCGCATCATCCGCACCAGGGCCTCCAGCAATCGTCCGCCCAGCAGGGCCAGCAGGCCCGCCCCGCCCAGCAGCATGGCGGCCGACACCAGGTCGCCGCTGCGCGGAACCATCCCGCGCCGGCGGGCCTCTTCCAGCCGCAACGCCGTCGGTTGCTCGGTACGCTCGCCGCTGTTGTCGTCGATCTCTGCCATGTCTTGTCGCTACGCCTGGAGAGCCCAGGTCGCCAAGTGCCTGCCCACCAGGTCCGTCGCCGCCTCCACCAGGTACCCCAGGGCCGCCGCCGCGATGCCCAGCAGCGCCAGCCCCAGCAGCGCCCGTGTCGGCAGGCCCACGGTCAGGATGTTGCACTGCGGCAGCGTCTTCTGGAGCAGGCCCAGCGCCACCGTCGCCAGCAGCATCGCCGCCAGCACCGGCGCCGCCACCTTCAGGCCCAGAACGAAGCTCGCCCCCAGCAGCGCCACGATCAGGTCCGTCGCCCGCCCAGCCGCCAGGACCGAGCCCACCGGCACCGACTCGAAACTCCCCAGCAGGGCCGACAGCATCATCGTGTGCCCGCCCACCGCCAGGAACACCACCACCGCCAGCAGGACCAGCAGCCGCCGCACCGGGTCGCCGCCCTGGGCCGTCACCGGGTCGAACACCTGCGACAGCGACAGGCCCATCTGCTGGGAAATGTGGAACGCGCCCAGTTCGACCCCCGAGAGCACCACCGCCGCCGCCAGCCCGATCGTCGCCCCGACGAGCAGTTCCCCGGCCGCCGCCGCCAGGAAGGCGCCGTCGCTCATCGGCCCCGCCGGCAGGGCCACGCGCCCCGCCGCCGCCAGCGCCAGCACCACCGCCAGCAGCACCCGCAGGCGCACCGGAACGACCGGCTCGGCCAGGGCGGGCGCAGCCAGGAAGATCCCGCCCGTGCGAATCAGCACGAGCGGCAGGGCCGGCGAAAGCGACGACAGAATGTCAAAGGTCCCGTTCATCCGGTCTCACCACCCCCCGCCGAACATCGCCCGGCTGAACTCGATCAGCCGCTCCAGCGCCCACGGCCCGGCCAGGAGAATCGCAGCCGCCCCGGCCAGCAGCTTGGGCACGAAGCTCAGCGTTTGTTCCTGCACCTGCGTGATCGCCTGGAGCAGACTCACCACAAGCCCGACCGCCAGGACCGTCAGCAGGACCGGCAGGCTGAGCACCAGCGTCAGCGAGACGGCCTGGCGGGCCAGGTCGATGGCGGCGTCGGCATTCACGCGAAGCTCCTCATCAACGTCCCGGCCACCAGGTGCCAGCCGTCGGCCAGCACGAACAGCAGCAGCTTCAGCGGCAGGGAGACCAGCACCGGCGGCAGCATCAGGATGCCCATGGACGTCAGCACCGACGCCACCAGCAGGTCCACCACCAGGAAGGGCAGGAAGATGCGAAAGCCCATGTGGAAGGCGACCTTCAGTTCACTGATGGCGTAGGCGGGGATCAGCGACAGCGTCGGCACGTCGCTCCAGGTCAGGTCCTGTCGCCGGGCGAGCTTGTCGTCCAGGAACACGTAGACGTCCTGGGAATTCCCGGCGGTCTCGATCTGGCCGATCATGAATGTCCGGATGCGAGCCTGGGCGGCATCGAACGCCTGCTCGCGGGCGATCCGCCCGGCCAGGTACGGCTCGAGGGCCTGCTGATAGAGGTCGCCGATGACCGGCGACATGACCGCCAGGGTCATCAGCAGGGCCAAACCGAACAGCACCTGGTTGGGCGGGAGTTGCTGGGTCGCCAGGGCCTGACGCAACAGCCCCAGGACCACGGCAATCCGCGTGAAGCTCGTGACCAGGACTCCGACGGCCGGCGCCGCCGCCAGCACCGTCAGCAGCACCGCCCATTGGACGAGCGTCATGGTCTGGTCCGGCCTGGTCAGGCCGCTCAGCAGGTCCGCCGGCTGGGTGGCGGCCGGCTGGCTCGCCGCGGGCCCGCTGGCCGGCGGGGCGGCCAAGACCGGCGCCGCCAGCAGCAACGTCACCATCGCCGCGAGCCAAGTCGTCCTCATGCGCCTTCCCCCTTTCGCGACGAGGGGGGCTTGTCGCGCGTCGTGGCGTCGTGGAGGTAGTCCGTGCCGGGCTCGGGGGTCGCAGGGGGCGTACCGGCCGGCTGCTTCACCCCCGCCTGCTCCAACAACTCAACGATCTCGCGAGGGTCGCTCACCTCCGCCAGCGGGGCGATCGCCTGGGGAGTCATGCCCACCGCGATCAGCCGCTGCCCCAGGCGGACCAGACGCACCTGGTGCGTCGGCGACAACCGCAACGACGCCACCACCTCCAGGGGCCCGGCTGCGCCGCCAGCCCCCCCATCGCGACGGGACGCGCCGCGCATCAGCTTGCGCAGCACCAGCAGCACCAGCACCACCACCAGCAGCGCGATGATGACTTTCAACGTGGTGTCGCGACGTGGGGCGGGCCCGTCACCGATCCGGCGGTCCTCCAGCGACGACGCCGGGCGACTGGCGCTCAGCGGCCGCGACTCCGCCTTGGGCGCCCCCGTCGAACGTGCGCGGGTCGCCGGCTGGGTCGAGAGTGCCGTACGCGCGGGCCCGGGCGACATCGGCCCGCCCGGCGGCCGCTCTTGCGCCGCAGCCTTCGCCAACAGCGTGACGCCCCGCCCCGACGGCGCGGTCAGGATGCCCAGGCAGACCAGCGAGCACGTGAACGCGCCGATCGCGACCGCCGCGATCACTCTCGCCGCCCATCCATCCTGCCGAGTTGTCCGGACATCCCTGTCCATGTTCGTCTCGCCGGCTGCACCCTCCATGCGCCGCTTCATCCGCCGCGGATCACTTCGCTGATCCGCACGCCCAGCTTGCCGTCCACCACCACCGCCTCGCCCCGCCCCCGCAGGTGGCCGTTCACGTACACGTCCACCAGGTCGTCCACCTGGGCGTCCAGTTCCATCACCTGCCCACACTCCAGGTCGCTCAACTCCGCCGGCGTCAACCACCGCCGTCCGAACTCGATCCGAAGTTGCTTCGTCCGGCCCGTCATGGCCGCAGCCTCTCCCATTTGCCCGTCTGGACCGAGTGCGAGGCGTGCTGGTCGTCCATCTGCTTGACCGTCTCCCGTTCGGCGGCCGCGTCCTGCAACTCCTCGATGCGGTCCTGGAGCATTTGAACGGCCTTCACTTCGCGCCTGGCCGCATCCAGTTCCCGGCGGCATTCATCGAGCAGGTCCTGGCTGGCCGCCAGCCTTCGCTCTTCCAACGCAACCGCCTGGCGAACCTGCACGGCGAAGCCGCGGTACAGACGGAGGTCCTCCTGCCCGCCGCTGTACGCGGCCTGGCGGGCAGCCTGGTCGTAGTCTTCGAGAGTGGCCTTGAGCGTAACGATGCGGGCCTGGACGGCTTCCACCTCGGCCTGGGCCAGCAGGAAATCCTGGCGGGCGACCTGTTCGCGCTGCTGGCGGAGGGCCAGCAGCATCCGCGCCCGGGTTCGTGATCGATGGTCGTGCTTCATGGCCTGCCTCCCTGCCCCGCGCTATGGCGCATGCGGTCGGGTATGACCTTGCCTCGCCCCGTCCCGTGGGGGTTCGAGATCTCAGGCAGGAACACCCGCGTTGCCGGCCCGCCCGCGGCTGGCTGGTTCCGCATCGCCTGGATCCGCTCGTGCAACTCGATCAGGCCGTTGCGCGTCCGCTCGAGGCTGCTGGACTGCTCGATGCCCTGGGTCAGGAACTCGCTAATGTGGGGCTCGGCCCGGATGGCCAGGTCGCAATCGGCGTTGGCCCCGAGCTTGTAAGCCCCGATGGTGAGCATGTCCTCGATGTCGCGGTAGACGGCCATCAGCCTCCGCAGTTCCCGCGCGGCGGCGCGGTGGCGGTCGTCGGTGACGTCGAGCATGGCCCGGTTGACGCTGTGGAGGCAGTCGACGGCCGGGTAGTGCCCGCGGGCCGCCAGGTCGCGAGACAGCCAGATGTGCCCGTCGGTGACGCTTCGGACGGCGTCACTGAGCGGGTCGCTCAGGTCGTCGCCTTCGACCAGGACGTTGTAGAAGCCGGTAATGGACCCGCCGCTCGTGTTGCCGCTGCGTTCCAGCAACTCGGGCAAGAGGTTGAACACGCTGGGGGTGTAGCCCTTGGTCGCCGGGGGCTCGCCCGCGGCCAGCCCGATCTGCCGCTGGGCCATGGCCAGACGGGTGAGGGAGTCCATGAGCAACAACACGTGGGCGCCCCGGTCGCGGAAGAACTCGGCGATGGTGGTGGCCACCGCCCCGGCCTGCACGCGGACCAGGGGGGGCTGGTTGCCCGTCGAGACGACCACGACGCTGCGGCGCAGGCCCTCGTCGCCCAGGTCGCGTTCGAGGAAGTCGTGCACCTCGCGCCCTCGCTCGCCGATCAGGGAGATGACGATCACGTCGGCGGCCGTGTAGCGGGCGATCATGCCCAGCAGGATGCTCTTGCCCACGCCGGGCCCGGAGAAGATCCCCATCCGCTGGCCCCGCCCGACGGTGAGCATGGCGTCGATGGCCCGGATGCCCGTGCCCAGCGGCTGGGTGACGCGTCGCCTCTGCATCGGCGAGGCGGCCTCGGGCCAGATCGGCAGGCGGGTCTCGACGTGCAGCGGGCCCAGGCGGTCCACGGGCCTGCCCAGGCCGTCCAGCACGCGTCCCAGCATCCGCTCGCCCACGCAGACGGTCGGCTCGCTGCACGTGCACAGCACCCGGTCGCCGCGGGCGATGCCCGCGATCGAGCCCAGGGGCATGACCAGGGCCTCCTCGTTGACGAAGCCGATCACGCGGGCCTCGACCGCCCGCGTGCCGCGGACGATCCGGCAGGCCGCCCCCACCGGCGCGGGGAAGTCGGCCACACTCACCGTCAGCCCGCGTACGGCACTGACCTGTCCGGCGATGCCCACCGGCTGGGCCGTCTCCAGCATCTCGCGATACGGCTCGAAGAGCGTCATGCCGCCCCCTCCTCTGCGCCCGCGCGCCGGTCAGGCCCGGCCTCCGCCCGATCCGCCGGCTCCGATTCGTCGCCCGCCTGGCTCTCTTGCGCGGGAGGTTCGGACACGTATTCGCCCCGCTCGTCCAGGGCGTCCAGGGCTTCCAACGGGTCCTGCTCGTCTGGCGGGCAGGCCGGCTCGTCCTGGTCAACGGCGAAGATCAGCTCGGCCAGGCTGTCCAACTGCCTGCCGATGGTGGCGTTGATCTCGCCCGAGCGGCTGACCACTTTCACCCCGCCCGGCTCGATGCGCTCATCGCCCACCAGGCTCACCTTCCCGCGCAGGCCCAGCGTCTGAACCAGGTGTTGGCGGAATTCGTTGAGCTGGTCAAGCTGGACCGGGTTCACCAGGACCGTCAACTCGCCGGTGGAGCGGGCCAGGTCCAGGGCCTTGGCGAGGTTTCGTTCGGCCACCCGCACGTCGCCGACGGCCAGCCGTCCGACGATGCGACCGGCCAGGTCCAGCGCGAACTGGAGCAGCCCGCTGCGGGCTTCCTGCATGAGCTGCTCGCGACTGCGGGTCAGTTCCTCGACAATGCGAGCGGCCACCTCGTCGGCCTGGCGGGCCTGGTCCTCGACCTGGCGGCGAACCTCGTCGATCGCCTGCTGGCGCCCCCGGGCCAGACCTTGCTCCATGCCCCGGGCGTGACCTTCGGCGTATCCCTCTTCGGCGGCCTGGCGGCGGTAGTCATCCGCCTGCGCGCGGGCCGAGGCGACGATGCGGGCGGCGTCCTTGCGGGCCTCCAGCACCACCGCGCGGGCCTCCGCCGCGAAGTCCGCCAGCTTCAGCACGCGGGCCTTCGCCTTGGCTGCCTCGTCCGTATTGGCCTTGAATACCTGTGCCACGTTCGTCTCACGCCACGATTTCGTCGGAGGATCGACCGGACCGCTCTGCCGCCAGCCTCCTCACCGCTTCCACCACGTGCTGCTGGGCCATCTCCACGTCGCTCAGGCGCACGGGGGCGATGCGCTCCATCTCCCGCCGCACCTGCGCCGCCCGAGAGGCGCCCAGGCAGGCCAGCAGCTTGTGCGTCAGGGCCTTGCCCGCGGTCCGCAGGGCAACGGCCAACTCCTCCACCTCCAACCGGCCCAGGGCTTCCCGCAGCCGGTCGGCGGGCACGGTCACGATGTCCTCGAAGCGGAGGTCTCGCTGTTCGTCTCGCGCCGGCGCGGCGAGGCCGCCGCGCCCGGCGTGATCGAGCAGGCGGGCGATTGTGAGCATGCCCATGTCTTCGCCTTCGCGGGCGCCCGGATCGGGCCGGGCCAGCCGCCGATGCAGGGCGACCTCGATCTCGTCCAGGGTCTGCTCGTCGGTCTCGTCCAATCGCACGACCCGGTTGGCCACCTCGGCCTGGTGGGCCGGGCCGAGGACCTTCAGCACGCCGGCCGCCTGGACCGGCGGCAGGCACGTCAACACCAGGGCCAGCGTCTGGGGATGTTCATCTCGCAACAGGTCGGCGACCTGCTCGACCGAAACGCTCCGGAGAAAGGCGAATCGCCCGGTCAGTTCCGGCTCGTCAGGGATCCTCTGCTCGCCGGGCTGCACCCGCCGGCGTCGCAGCCAGGCGATGTACCCGCACACCACGCCCGCCATCGCCAGCCCGCCAGCCAACAGGCGCGGACGAAGCGTGGACTGGACCTGGGGCAGCAGCGGCGCTCGGGACGATTCCGCCGGCGCGGCAGCGTCCGTCGCAGCGGTCTCCGGCGCGGCGGCAGCGGCCAGTTCGCACCCGCTGACCGTGCCGTCGCTCTGGACGCGGCAGGACACGCCGTGGTTGTCGACGATGCGGACGGCGGGCGCCTCCAGCCCGCTCACGCTGCCACAGAGCAGGTCGGTGATGGCCTGGGCGAGTCGAGGCGTCATGCGGTAGTCGGCCTTGAAGCACACGTGCACGGCCGCGGTGGGCGGCGCGGAGGGCCGGCCAAGCTGCCGCCCGCTGCCGGGCTCGATCAGCACGGTGGCCGAGCGGACCGTCGGGAAACTGGTGATCAGCCGGCTGAGCGTGGCCATTTTCGCCGCCTGCCAGCGGCGCTCGTTCTGGGCCTGGGTGCGCCAGATGTCGTCGTCCTGGGCAAGCTGCTCGAAGGTGGCGGCGGGCGAGCGGGTGAGAATGCCCTCGAAGGCGAGGATCGACCGGACCTGCGAGACCGCGTCACGGGGGACGAACAGACGTTCGCGGACCACGCGGCAGGGGATCCCCCTTTCCTGGAGCAGCGACTGGGCCGAGGCGAGTTGCTCGACCGCCAGGGGCTGGTCGAGCACGGGCGCCATGACGGGCTGTCCGCCCGCCAGCGTCAGCCACAACCCGCCGGCGACAGTCAACACGCCCAGGGCGCCGGCCAGCAGCCGCGCCCGGACGCCCATTCCCGCCAGGCGGGTCCTGATCTGCGCTATCCCATTGCTCAGTCTGCTCATCGCTCGGTCCTCCCTGACCGAGTGGCGGCACGGCCGACGCCGTGCCCGCCGGTTGCATGCCTACGAGGCGTCCAACTGAACGAAATACTGTCGGATGTACTCCATCGACTTGCCTTGCATCTTGAGCTGGGCAACCTGGTCCAGCCGCTCGAACACCATCTCGTCATAGAGCCGGTGCCCGCCGTTGGTCCACCGGCTCTCGTGGATCAGGCCCATCGCGGTGTAGTTGTGGATCGTCTGGCGGCTCAGGCCGGAGTACTCCACCACTTCGCCGATGCGATACAACTTGGGCGGGCGGCTCCTGCGAACCTGCCCGCGATTTGTGGTCGGCCCGGAAGTGCCGTCCTGCCCACCGTCCGGCAGGCCGCTGAACGGCGGTGGGCCGGACTCGCCGGCAGGTCCGCCCCCGCCGGTAATGGCAAAGGGGTGCGAAAGCCGACGCCCGGGCGGCTGGTCAGGCCGCGAATCGTGCCGGAAATCCACTGTTGTCTGATGCCTCATCCCAGCCGCCGCTCCATCCGCCCGGCCAGTCGGGACTCGCTCCGGGCACTGCTGCGGGGCAGTCTTCTGCTGACTCTCTGTTCTGCTCCCGAGATCCCGACGACAGGCCAACCCGTACGAGATGCATTGTACGTTGTGTAAAACGTAAAAGCTGTTTGGGCCCCCGTCAAACAAAAACTGAAGTTTTTTTGTCGCGCTGCCCGATATGGGGAGATTCGTCAGCACCGATCCGCGTAGGGAGGCCGGAGGATTGAGCCCACGCGCCCGGACCCGGTGACCGGCGGGTATCGGCCTGGCGGACATCGAATGTCTTGGCTTTTCCGCTTGCCTCCAGGCCGTCACGTTGTATGATGGTGCCGTTCAGGCATCCCGGAACACGGTGCGAATCCGTGGCGGACCCGCCGCTGTAATCGGCGAGGGACCTGGCAACGGGCGTTTCGCCCGCCACTGCCGCAGCCCACTGCGGCGGGAAGGCTGCCAGGCCCCCACGACCCGAGAGCCAGAAGACCTGCCTGGGCCATTGAAGACGGAATCTGAAGGCAAAGGGTTCCGACAGTCCCCCGCTTGGGGACCGTCGGAGCCCTTTTCTTTTTGGACGGTCGGTGAAGAGTCGGTTCGTTGGTTCTTTTCGGAAAGGACGTCGCATGAAGAAGAGCAGCAAGAAGGTCGTGATCGCCGTTCGCAAGAGCTGCAAGGCCCGCGGGACGGGGCTCAGCCACTACATCCTGATGGACAGGAAGGCGAAGTAATGCCCGGTCGCACCCGCACGCTGGACGGAGCGGCCCCCTCGCGGGGCCGCTTCGTCAACAGCGGCAAAGGACCCACGCTCCAGAGCGTCGACATCGGCCACGCCGATTATTTGGCCCTCATCGAGCCGGACTCGGCCTTCTGGGCCCTGGTGCGACGCGACAAGCTGGCCGACGCCTTCAGCGGAAAGCTGCCCCGCTCGCTCGCCCGCAGCCGGCCCGCCCTGCAGGCCGAGATGGACCACCTGCGCTTCGGCCTGACCCCGTCAGCCGTCTACTTCAACCCCACCGAGCGATGCAATCTCGACTGCACCTACTGCTACATCCCGCCGAAGATGCGCCGCTCGGGCAGGCACATGCCGGCCGAGCGGGTGCTCAAGGCGATGGAGATCCTCCACGCGTACTTCCGCCGCACCCTGGGCCGCGGGCACACGCCGCAGATCATCTTCCACGGGGCCGAGCCGCTGCTCAACCGCGACGCGGTCTTCGAGGCCATCGACCGCTACAAGGGCAAGTTCCTCTTCGGCGTGCAGACCAACGCCACGCGGCTGGACGACTCCGCCGTCGAGTTCCTCACCAGCCGGCGCGTCAGCATCGGGCTCTCGCTGGACGCCCACAGCCTGGCCGTCGCCGACCGCACCCGCCGCACCTGGGACGGTCGCGGCGTGTACGGCGACGTGCTGGCGGCCATGGACCGCCTGAAGGGCTACGACAACTGGAGCGTCATCTGCACCGTCTCGAGCGAGAACGTCGCCCACCTGAGCAAGGTGGTGGACTTCTTCCACCGCCGCCGGGTCCCCACGTGCCTGATGAACATCCTCCGCTGCACCCTGCCGCGTTCGCGCCAGGTCAAGCCGGACGACGCGACCGCCGCCAAACGCTTCATCGCCGCCCTGGAGCGGACCAGCCAACTGTACCGCCGCACCGGGCGCAAGCTCGTGGTGGGCAACTTTGCCAACATCCTGTTGGCGATCCTGGCCCCGTCGGCGCGGCGGCTGATGTGCGACGTCTCCCCCTGCGGCGGCGGGCGGTGCTTCTTCGCCCTCGCCCCTGACGGCGGGATGTTCCCCTGCAGCGAGTTCATCGGACTGGAGAACTTCCGCGGGGGCAACCTGTTCACCGACAACATCCCCGACGTGCTCAAGACCCGTCCGTTCGAGTTGGTGACCGGCCGGAAGGTCGAGGACATCGAACCCTGCCGGCGATGCGCGATCCGCCACTTCTGCGGCTCGCCCTGCCCGGCCGAGGCACACGAGATGAACGGCGGGATGAACCGCACCGGGGCCTTTTGCGAGTTCTATGAGGAGCAGGTCCGCTACGCCTTCCGCCTGATCGCGGACGGCCGGCACGAGGAGTTCCTGTGGGACGGGTGGGATGAAGGGCTGAAGGACACGGTGGCGATGGCGTATTGACCATTGTCAATTGACGATTGACTATTGACCATTGAATCCCCGCTGCCACCGGGCTTGTGTGCGTGTATGATGGCGCACCGGATGAGCATCTGGGACGACATGTCGGCGGAGTTGGAGCGGATGGCTGCGGCGGGGTTGCTGCGCCGCCCGGTGACGCTGGAGTCCGCCATCGGCCCGAGGGTCCGCCTGGACGGGCGCGAGGTCGTCTGCCTGTGCAGCAACGATTACCTGTGCCTGGCCGACGATCCGGAGATCAAGCAGGCAGCCGCCGAGGCGGTCGCGACGTGGGGCGTGGGGAGCGGTGCATCCCGGCTGGTCTGCGGCACGAGCACGGTTCACCGCGAGTTGGAGCGCCGGCTGGCCCACTTCAAGCACGCGCAGGACGCGGTGGTGACCTCAACGGGGTGGATGGCCAACGCGGCAGCCGTGCGTACGCTGGCGGGCGCGGGCGATCTGGTCCTCTGCGACAAGCTCAACCACGCGTCCATTTTGGACGCCGCCCGCTCCAGCGGCGCGCAGATGCGGACGTATCCCCACCGCGACATGGGCCGGCTGGCCGCCATGCTCGGGCGGCGGCGCAGCCAGTATTGCCGCTGCCTCATCGTGACGGACTCCCTGTTCTCCATGGACGGCGACCTGGCGCCGCTGCGCGAGCTGGTGGAATTGAAGAAGCGATTCGACGCCCAGCTCCTGATCGACGAAGCCCACGCCACCGGCGTGCTGGGCGAGAACGGGCGCGGGGCGGCTGAGCTGCTGGGCGTCGAGGGTGAGATCGACGCGACGGTCGGCACGCTGTCCAAGGCGCTGGGTTGCCTGGGCGGGTTCGTGGCCGGGCCGGCCCCGCTGATCGACCTGATCCGCAACACGGCCCGCCCGTACATCTACACCACCGCCCCCCCTGCCGCCCTGTGCGCCGCCGCCGTCCGCGCCCTGGAGATCGTGCAGTCCCAGCCGCAGCGACGTCGCACGGTGCTGGCGCGCGGCGAATTGCTGCGGAGCCTCCTGCGCGGCGCGGGCATCTCCACGCTGGATTCGTGTTCGCAGATCGTTCCGGTAGTCGTCGGCGAGGCCGGTGCCGCCGTCGAGCTGAGCCGCCGTCTCCTGGACGCCGGCTTCCTCGTGCCCGCCATCCGCCCCCCCACCGTCGCACCCGGCACCAGCCGACTCCGCATCAGCCTGTGCAGCGGGCACGAGGATGCAGACGTGAAGCGCCTCGTCGCTGCGCTCGGAGCCTGCCTGCCGTAGGCAGGTGCGCCCGTAAGGGCGTCGGAGCGCAGTCCTGTGCGATGGGCGCGCGGAGGACCGCCTTACGGCGGGACTACAAGCGCAGGCTTCGATAGTCACCGCCCCTGCGTCTGTCCCGGCTGATACCAGAACGACCGCCAGTACGCCTCGTCGGTGGCGTAGGCGTCGAAGGACGGGCCGAGGGTGAACTCCGGCGGCAAGATGCCGTATCGTTTCATCTCGCGGATGTACTGGTGGCTGGGGTGGTCAGCCGAGCCGCCATCCATGATCGCGTACGTGCCGTTGGCGACGGCGCCGCTGTCGAGCCACAGGCGGACGATCGCCCGCTCGCGGGGCGAGCAGTTCACCTTGTAGTGGCGAGCGTCCAGGCGGGTCATGAGCTTGCTGCCTCCGCTGCCCGTGGCGCGCGGCGGGCGGTTGCCGTGGGCGTTGCGCCCGTCGACGACCTCGCCCAGCCGGCAGACCAGCGCCACATACGAGCTCTGCACGTGTCCGCGCCCGTGCGAAGGCATGCCCTCGCCGGAGTCCAGGCGGAGGTTGCCGTCGGCCTTGCCCGGCCCGTGACACGAGACGCAGTGGCGGTCGAGGATGGGCTGGATGTGGCGGCGGAAGTCGACGATCTG
>Ga0116148_1001895_pt1 | contig 21655 bp, 21 predicted proteins | sample AD_UKC055_MetaG_FD_89786 | JGI IMG/M metagenome (GOLD analysis project Ga0116148, IMG submission 89786) | Active sludge microbial communities of municipal wastewater-treating anaerobic digesters from USA - AD_UKC055_MetaG | ecosystem: Engineered > Bioreactor > Anaerobic > Digestate | place: USA... | reverse complement strand
TCCACTTCAGGACTCCCCCATCGCATTCCTCCGACCTTTCTTTTCGTCTTCTTATCATCTCCATCTTTAACCTCCGTTTCTACACTAATTTCTCACAGGAGGTTGTCTCAGGGAATGTTGGCACAGAGGGGGGTTCCAAATCCTGGAAATCTATCCCACAGGCCTGTGTGATCAATGGAAATACGTTCCCGGACTAAAGCGTGTCAAGCGGCTTGAAAAGATATTCCACCGGACATGGGACAAGCCGGACTGGGATTATGCGGTATCCCGTCTTTTTCCTTCATTAGCCAATCGCTGGTATTTTGTCGTGAAAAAGGAAGAGTAATGGATGTCGAAGACACACGAACAGTTTCGAAATCAAGGCTACTTTCCGGACCAGAGACACTTCTTTGATCGGTTGATTACGCAGGACTGGGAAACCTACACTGATCCCCATTGGGATCGCGTCCGGCTGTTCGACGTAAGGAACATCATGTCGCCGATCGAACATCGTTGCGAGTCCGTTTTGGATGTCGGGTGCGGTTGCGGTTATCACGATCTCCTCTTTGCCGGATTCCCAGGGATCAGGAAGATTGTGGGCATTGATTATTCGGAGAAGAGTATTCAACAAGCCAATCGGCATTATCCGCACGAAAAGATTCAACGCATTGTCGCCGACATGTTCGAACCCTCCCCTGCCCTGCAAAGCCTCGGATTGTTCGATCTTGTTGTCTCCTTCTCCGTTATCGAGCACTTACAGACACCAGTGGAGTTTTTGCAGCAATGCAACATGTTTGTGAAACCGGGTGGCTTCATAGCCGTGGTTACCCCAAACCGTAATCGCGTTTCAAACCGTTTGCGGCACTTACTCCGGAAACCTCCCAAGTATGTTGATCCGTTGCATTTCCGGGAGTACACAATAAAGGAGCTGGTGCAGATGGGGAGAGATTTAAATATGATCCCATTACAGTTGTTCGGTTCATGTTTGGAAATCCAACTCAATTGTTATTTATTCCGAATATCCCTTCTGTCAGGAAAAACAGAAATCGCAATGAAACTGGGGAATGTGTTTCCTCATGTTGCCAATTTTATCGGTGTTCTCTTTCAACAGGACGACCAAAGGAGACTGTCTGGGAATGAGAACCCGTGACATTCTATACGGAGACTCAAGAGAAGGAAGACCGGCGAAAGGTCTCACAGGGTGAATTGTGGCCTCTCTGCAGGGGGAATATGGTGCTGATTATTGTCTCTCCCGGTATTCCGGCATTGCAGAGTCTATAACGAGATAGGTAAGAAATGTCAGGTTTTTTCGGTGTTGTCCATCGTGGTGAGAATTGTGCGCCGGCGGATCTGGAAAAAGCTGCGGCGGCTATTATGTATCGTGGAAATAATGCCCCTCGTTATTACGGGAGTCACTCCTGTCAGCTGATTCATTGCCGAATTCGAGCAGACGCGATACCTGGTAGGTCGAATCCTTCCCGCCGCTGACCGGCACAATGCAATCCCAGTGGGAGCCATCCTTTGAGCGGAATTGATCCAGGATGCGCACCAGTTCTTTTCGACGTGCCGCCCAATCGACTGTCGGGCGCTGCTCGTAGCTCAGGCAGGCGCTGCACACTCCCGCCTCGTCAAACCACAAGTCCGGTTTTGTATCGGGCATGACGCATCGTTTGCAGTATCGCATGGGTATACATAAGCCTCATTTCGGATTGCACTTCGGCAGGACTCGCCGCATCTCTGCAAGACTATACCTTGCCGGATCAAGGGGAAACAAGGCCGATGACTATGGAAGCATCTGCGCGCAGTACTGCGCCAGGCGAAGAACCGGGCCGAAAAAGATCATCAGAAGAAGAATCGGCGCGGCTAACAACACAAGGACCGTCTCATACACAGGCTGGTGAGAAATCGCCGTGTCGGGACCTGTCTCCAGAAACATCGCCCGAACAATGCGGAAATAGTAGTACAGCGAAACCACACTGTTCAGCACCGCCACCACCACAAGCCAATACAGACCGGAATGCCACGCCGCAATAAACAGGTACAGTTTCCCCACGAATCCCGCTGTGGGGGGCAAGCCGGTCAACGAGATCAGCGCAATGGCCATCACGACGGCCGGAAGCGGGGCTCGCTGCCACAGACCTCGATAAGAGGGGATTTCATCCTCTCCGGTACGGTTCACCAGAATCATGACAACTAGAAATGCGGTCAAATTAGTGAACAGGTACATTACCAGGTAAAACAGGATCGAAGCGATGCCCTCCGAGGTAAGCGCGGCGATTCCCATCAGGAGATACCCGGCATGGGCGATGGCCGAATACGCCAGCAGTCGCTTGATATTACGCTGCGGCATGGCGCCTAGATTCCCCGCGGTCATCGTGACCGCGGAAAGGATCGCAAACAGGAGCATCCAGTCAATCGCCGGGAGCGAAGACCAGGTCCCCTCCCCCGCCGGTTGAAGCATGGCCCGGTAGAAAAAGCGGATTAACAGGGCGAATCCTGTTCCTTTGGAGGCTACGGACAGGAATGCCGTCACCGGTGTCGGCGCGCCTTCGTAGACATCCGGGCACCAGAAATGAAAGGGGACGGCGGCGATTTTGTATCCCGCTCCCACCAACACAAATAAGAAGCTGAGCAGCACCACCGGATCCGAGGAGACGTTCGCGAAAAGTACCTGTCGAATTCCGGCGATGTCCATTGTCCCTGTCAGGCCGTACAGGATGGACATGCCGAACAGCATCACGCCGGTAGACATCGCGCCGAATAACACGTACTTAATAGCCGCCTCGTCCGTCTTGCCGCCGCTCCGGGCGAATCCCGCCAGCAGGTAGGAACCGATACTCATCAACTCAATGGAGAGATAGAGCATAATGAGATTGGTAGACGATGCGGTCAGGCACATCCCGAGGCAGATCGCCGAGAGAATCGCCAAGTACTCGCTCTTACGGTAATAGAACACTTCTGAGGAATAGATCGACAGCAGGACGATAATGAAAGTACAGAAAATAAAGAAGCCCTTGAAGAACACAGCGAACGGATCATGCGCAATCATTCCCTCGAACAGGGAAACGGCGGGTTTGCCGTACAGGCCGAAATGTGCAACAAAGGCTACAAACATTCCCACGAGAGCCAACCATGCCGGGAAATCCAGCCCCTCCTGTTCACGGTGGAGCAGATCTGAACACAGGACAAGCAAGAGGGTGACCGTCAGGGTCAGCTCCGGAATAAAGTATGAAAGGCTGGACAGGTTATCCATCCGGCGGCTCTCTCTTCTTACAGAATCCTGTTCAACAGTTCGCGCACGGCATGATCGAAAATGTTCAGCATCGGCGCGGGGTAGATGCCGAGAAACAGAACGATGATCGCCAGCGGAACCAGGGTTACCAGCTCGCGGGCGTTAATTTCCGGTAAGGTACGGTATTTTTCATTCAACGGTCCGAGGAAAATGCGCTGGAAAGTCCAAAGCATATATCCGGCGGTCAGAACAATACCGGATGTGGAAAGAATCGTGATAATCGGCCAGGTGGGGAATGCGCCCAGGAAAACCAGCGCCTCGCTGATAAATCCTGACAGACCGGGCAATCCAAGTGCCGCAAAAAACGCGAGCGAGGTGATCCCCGCGTAAATCGGTGTCTGTGCCGCCAGGCCGCCGAACCCGTCAATGTCACGGTGGTGGGCACGGTCATAGATCACGCCTACCAAAAGGAACAGCATAGCGGTAATGGTTCCGTGGTTAAACATCTGGAACACCGCGCCGTTCATGGCGGCGGGTGTAAAGGAAGCCATGCCGAGCATCACATAGCCCATGTGTGCAATAGAGGAATAGGCTACCAGTTTTTTGAGATCCGTCTGGGCCATTGCGCACAACGAACCGTAAACGATATTGATCAATGCTATCATTACCATTACTGGTGCGAACCACTTTGCGCTGTCGGGGAAAATTGGGTAGCTGACGCGCAGAATACCGTAGGTCCCCATTTTCAGCAGGATGCCCGCCAGAATGACGCTGATCGCGGTCGGAGCCTCCACATGAGCATCCGGCAACCAGGTGTGGAACGGAAACGCGGGAATCTTGACGGCAAACGCGACATACATCGCCAGAAAGCACAGGTTGCGGAATGTTGCGCCGACTCCCGACTGAAGCAATTGCTCATTCAGTTGTGTCATATCGAAACTGTGCGGGCTTGTCGCCAGCCATATCGCGATCACGGCCAACAACAGGAATACACTTCCAAACAGGGTGTACAGGAAAAACTTGATCGCCGCGTACTCTTTTCGAGGTCCGCCCCAGATCCCGATCAGAAAATACATCGGCAGCAACATCAATTCCCAGAATACGTAAAACAAAAACAGATCCAGCGCACAGAACACGCCCAGCATTCCGGTCTCCAGGAGGAGGAACATTGCACAGTAGCCTTTAATGCGATCCTCGATTCCCCAGGAAGCCAGAACGCAGATGGGACAGAGAAGAACAGTCAGAAACACCATCGGGACGGAAAGCCCGTCTACCCCCATGTAGTAATGGATATTGAATGCAGGGATCCAGGGTGCTTTTTCAATAAACTGGTAGCCGACCTGCGGATCAAATTCAATCAGCATTTTGATCCCGAGCACGAGCGACGGGAGAGTGAAAATCAGACTGACGATTTTGATCCATTCCTTCTGTCGGCTCGGAATAAAGAGGATTGCACACATGCCCAACAAGGGCAGAAAAGTAATCAATGTTAATAATGGACCGGAGTCACTCATTCGATCAGGCTCCTACAGGAATGTTGTCAGAATATTCTGGAACAATAGAATAAAGGCCACAATGGCGACGACTTTCATTATGTAATTCTGGACGACGCCGGACTGAAACAATGTGGAGATCGTTCCGACGAGGCGGGTTCCCCAAGCCAGCCCATTGACCGCGCCATCCACAACATGGAGATCAAACGCGCCGCTGATATAGGACCACGCGCGGACGAAATAGGCGGAGAAATTGACAAGGCCGTCAATGACAACACGGTCGAATACGGCAAGAATCCGCATGGCGATCAGTGTCCCGCCGACGGCGGTTTTCTTGTAGAGTTCATCGATGTAGTACTTGTTGTAAACAAGTCGATAAATCGGGCCGAGGGCTTTTGCCCATCGTTCCGCCGAGCATGTTTTCCAATAGTAGAAAACGGCCGAAATGAGAATGCCCGCCCCGGCCATCACGATAGAAAGAATCATTGCAATGTTATGCGCACTGTGCCCGTCAGCCTCCACAGCGGCAGGAGCCACTCCAGCCGTTCCGACAGAATAAGGAACAACTAATCGTTCGAACCAGCCATGTTCGCCGAGCGCAAACCAACCCGCGCCTGCACTGAGAATAGCCAGGACCACCAAGGGGCCGGTCATTATCCGAGGGGATTCATGCGCATGTCTGTACCGGTGATCATCGGCGGGCGCTCCGAAGAAGGTCATAAAAATCAGGCGGAACATGTAAAAGCCCGTAATGCCTGCGCCGATTAACAGGCCGATGAAAATGATGCGATGGTTGGGATGCTCCATTCCGAAGCCGAGCGCGGATGCGAGGATGGCGTCTTTACTATAAAATCCTGAAAACAGAGGTACTCCGGAAATAGCCGCTGCGCCGATCAGCATCGTCCAGAACGTCACGGGCATTTTCTTGTGTAAACTGCCCATTTCACGCATGTCCTGGGTGTGTGCGGCATGGATCACACTGCCGCTGCACAGGAAGAGCAGTGATTTAAACGCCGCATGCGTCATCAGATGGCACAATCCGGCGGCGAACCCTCCAACCCCCAGGGCCGTCATCATGTAGCCGAGTTGGCTGATTGTAGAATAGGCCAGGACTCGTTTAATATCGAACTGTGTGATGGCGATGGTGGCAGCGAAAAATGCCGTAATCAGGCCGGTATATGCGATAAACAACAGAGCATCCGGTGAAAAGAGCGGGTACAGCCTGCCGACCAGATAGACACCGGCGGCCACCATGGTGGCCGCATGGATCAGGGCACTGACCGGCGTAGGGCCTTCCATGGCATCGGGCAACCAGACGTGGAGCGGGAACTGAGCAGATTTTCCGATTGCTCCACAGAACAACAGAATGCCGGCAATGGTCCAGGTAGTTTCCGACCAGGCTCCGCTCTGAACGGCTTCCTGAACGCCGCGAAACACCTCGATGTAGTTAAACGTGTGAGTTTGCCGATAGATCATCAGCAACCCGATGAACATGCCGACATCGCCCACACGAGTGGTGATGAATGCCTTTTTGCAGGCATCCGCCGCCGAATGTTTCCGGAAAAAGAATCCGATCAGCAGGTAAGAACTCAGACCGACCAATTCCCAGCTGACATACAGCAACAACAGATTATCACACAGGACCAGCAGCAGCATCGAGAAACTGAAAAGGCTGAGGTAGCTGAAATATCGCCCATAGTAGTCTTCACCACGCATGTAGCCGATAGAATAGACATGCACACAGAAGCTGACCGTTGTAACAACAACCAGCATCACCGCCGTCAGGTTGTCGATGTGGAACCCCCAACCTGCATTACCGGGGCCGATGGTGAACCACTGCATGGCCCCCGTGATCAGAAACTGCGGATCATGTCCGACTGCAATTACCCGGTAGAAGACATACCAGGCAAGACAGAACGGGATGCCGATACAGGCGGTCGCCAGCAGGTCGCCGCCTCTCGGCAGGCGCTTATTGAAAAAAATCAGCGCCGTCGATGAAATCAGCGGCAGAAAAAGAATGATCAGACATATCTCGACTACTGAGTGCATTATTTTCCATTATTCCCGCATGGAGTTCATGCGGTCGATATCGATGTTGGCGTATTGCTGGTAGATCGCCAGAATAATAGCGAGGGCAACAGCGGCCTCGCAGGCAGCCAGAATCATGACAAATATCGCAAAAACGTGGCCGTCCAGACCGGTAGCCGTATAATGATTGAACGCGACCAGGTTGATATTCGCCGCGTTCAGAATCAACTCGATTCCCATCAACAGACGGACTGCATGCCGCCGTGTGACCAGGATGAACAGGCCCAGTACAAACAGGCAGCTCGATACCACCAGGTAATGCGAAAGAGTCGGCTGCAACATCATGGAAAAACTCACTGTGCTATTTTTGTTCCTTAGCCTCTCGCCGAGCGAGAACCACCGCGCCGACAAGGGCCATCAGCAGCAATACGGATGCGACCTCAAACGGCAGCAGGTATTTTGTCAACAAGAGTGTGCCGATTGTTCGTGTTGTCGGTTCGGCGGCCCGCTCGACGGCCATCACAGGCCAGGGAGTATACAACACGACATGCAGCAGAACCACGAATGCCATCCCGACGGCCATCACGGCAGATGGAATCTGAATGGCTCCCCGCCCCGGCTGTTTCATCAGCCCACCACCCTGGGTAAACATCACGCCGAACAGAAGTAGAACGAGTATCCCGCCGACATAAATCACTAACTGTGCGATACCCAGGAAGTCCGCCGCCAGGTACAAGTACAGGCCCATCACGCCCAGGAACGTGAACAGAAGCGCGAAACCGGCATAGACCAGTGTTCGCGCGAAGGCGGTAATCAGCGCCGATCCGACAATGACCGCTGCAAGCGTCCAAAACACGAGACTAGAAAGCCACTCGTCCACTTAACGGAACTCCTAACGGTTTGGTGGTTCGTTTCTTATCCCCCGGTTTTGGGGGAATCGGATTCGAACAGAAATCTCGAATCAGTTGGGTGCGATCCTGAAAGACGGTCTCGTAATCCTCGGACATGAAAATACTTTCGGTGGGACAGACCTCGGTACATAGAGCGCACCAGCAGCATTTACGGTAGTCGATGGCGAAACGTATCGGGCGGCGTTCTTTCCCTTTGCCTTCGCCCTCGCATTCGATACAGCCGACCGGACAGACATTGACGCAGGCATTGCAGGCGATGCACCGACTGGGATCGTTTACCACCATGCCGCGCAATCGTTCCGGCATGATTCGGCGTTCATCGGGATACTGAAGGGTACAGCCGGGGCTGAAAAGTTCCCGCAGGGTAACTTTCATCCCTTTCAGGCTGGTTGTAATCCCTTCAAACACTTCCTGCAGGATGTTCACCATAGTTGAAAATCCATATTCGTTGTTCCCGAATCGGGGAACGATTATACCTGTTCGAAAATGTACATCCACAACGCGCTGCCGACGATATTCAGCAGTCCGAGCGGAATGAGAAATTTCCAGCATAATGCCATCAATTGATCTATGCGAAATCGAGGCAATGTCCAGCGTAGCCACATGGTCAGAAAAATAAATGCGGAACATTTTAATAGAAATACAACGGGATCGGGCAGGTATTGGATGTTCCGGGACAACACGCCATTCCAGCCGCCACAAAACAGAAGTGTACTCAATGCGGCAGCGACAAACATGTTCGCATATTCTGCCATAAAAAAGAACGCAAACCGTATTCCGGTGTATTCGGTATGATAACCGGCGACCAGTTCCGATTCGGTTTCCGGCAGGTCGAACGGAGTTCGATTCGTTTCGGCAAGAGAAGAAATGTAGTAGCAGATAAACGAAAGGAAGAGGAACGGATTTCGGAATAGATACCAGCCGAAAATCCCGGCCCAGCCGAACAGGCCGGTTTCCTGAGACCGGACAATCTCACCGAGGTTCAGCGTTCCGGCATACATGATTACCGGCATGAGATGCAACGCGGACGGGATTTCATAGCTGAGAAACTGAGCCGCCGTCCGCATCCCGCCGTACAGGGACCATTTGTTATGCGAGGCCCAGCCCGCCATGATGATTCCAACGGCGACAATCGCCGACATGGCGAGAATATAGAATACGCCGATATTGAGATCGCTAACGACCAGTTTCGGGCCGAACGGGATTGCGGCATAGGCGAGAAATGCGCCGCCGAATACCAGGACCGGCGCTTGAATATACAGCCATTTATCCGCCATCGCCGGGATAATGTCTTCTTTCAGGAACAGTTTGAGTCCATCCGCTACGGTCTGAAGCCAACCATGGAATCCGCCGACATAGATCGGCCCCAGGCGTGCCTGCATGTGCGCAGAGACTTTCCGCTCCGCCCAGACTGCAACCAGCGCCACGAGCGCTACCCAGGCCAGCATGATTCCCGCGCCGATCAGGGCAACCAGCAGAACGACCACAGAAGCCGGCCAGGCGGACAGGAACTGTTCGTGCAGATAGGGAACGAAGTGCATCAGCGGTCCACCTCCCCCATTACGAGGTCGAAACTTCCCACGACCGCCACGAAATCGGAGACCAGCATATTCCTTGACAATTCTTGAACTACGCTGAGATTGCAGAAAGAAGGCCCCCGAACCTTCACACGAACAGGTCTCTTGCTCCCATCGCTGACAACGTAGAAAGCGAGTTCTCCACGGGGATTCTCAGCCCGGAAGTAGCATTCCCCTGCCGGCGGTTTGAAATTCCTGGGGACTTTTGCCCGAAACGGCCCTTCTGGAATGCCTTCCAGCGCCTGCTCACAAATCTTCACACATTCATACATTTCGCGAACCCGAACCATGTAGCGGTCCCAGGTATCGCCGAGTTGCCCCTTTTCCCCTTTGCCCACGCAGACATTCCAATCGAACTTGTCATAGATCGAATACGGTTCATCACGCCGAAGGTCCCAATCTACTCCCGACGCGCGGAGGATCGGACCGGTACAGCCGCAGGCGATTGCTTTCTCGGCGGAAAGAGGTCCGACGTTTGCGGTTCGGCGGATGAAAATCCGGTTGTAGGAAAGCAATTCATTGATTGCGTCGAGTTTCGAAACGTACTGGCGAAGAAAAGCCCTGCATTTTGTGGCGAAGGTCGGGGTGATATCGTCCGTCACGCCTCCGATTCGAATATATCCATAGCATAACCGCCCCCCGGAAATTTCCTCCAGAATGTCGAGGATTTCCTCGCGTTCGCGAAAGGTCAACAGAAATGGCGTAAATGCCCCCAAGTCGAGACCATAAGTCCCCACCATGACCAGGTGACTCGCGATCCGGTTCAGCTCCGCCACGATCACACGGATGTATTCCGCGCGTTGGGGAACCTCAATCCCGGCCAGTTTTTCCACGGTCATGGCCCAAGCCCAGTTGTTGTTCATGGAAGAGAGGTAGTCCAGACGGTCGGTGTATGGGGTATAAGTGTCGTATGGGACATTTTCGCCGATCTTCTCAGCGCATCGGTGCAAATAGCCCATAAAGGGAACCGCTTCCTGGATCTCTTCGCCATCGGTGCGGAGAAGGAGCCGAAGTACGCCATGAGTACTGGGGTGCTGCGGCCCCATGTTGATCAACAACTCATCGCTTCCGGAAGCGAGAGTTCGCCGTTCCTCAACGCGAAATCCCAGCGATTTCAGATCCACATCCATGGCTTCTTCACCGACCCCTGTCACAATCCCAGTTCACGAAGTTTCTCGTGCGTGGGCATTTCATAATCTTTTCGCAACGGGTGACCGATCCATTCATCAGGAAGCAGAATCCGTCTCAGGTCCGGGTGGCCCTCAAAGACGATTCCGAACAAGTCAAAGGTTTCTCGTTCCAGCCAGTCTGCCGAGGGCCAGATATGGGCCAGAGTGGGCACCATCGGGGAATCTCTTAAAACCTCGGTCTTGAGGACCACAAAATGTCGCTTCGGCATGGAAAACAGGTGGTACACTACGGCGAGTGTTTCTGCCTGATCCAGGCCGGTGACGCAATGAAGCATATTGCATTGCCAATCGGGATCATCCCGCAGGAATTTGCATATCTCCGGCAAGAAGCCGGGCCGGACCAGGATGTGTCGGTCGGGCCGGGTATCCGATAAAGACCGGACTGCATCCCCGAAGTGGGATTTCAGGACCGGGAATGCCTCCTCGGTCCGGAATCTCATCGAGTTATTGATCACCGGCGGTTTGGGTTCGCCCGCCTTCGCTTCCTGGTTCATGCCGACACTTTCTTTCTCAGGATACGATCCTGTCGAACTTTTTCCTGGAGTTCCAACAAACCTGCAAGGAGCGTTTCGGGGTGTGGGGGGCAGCCGGGGATGTAGATATCCACGGGCACATAGAGGTCCACGCCTTTCACAACACTGTATCCGTGTTTGTAGTACGGCCCGCCGCCGATGGCACAAGACCCCATGGCCATCACCCAGCGGGGTTCCGGCATGAGATCGTAGAGCTGTTTGAGGCGGGAGGCCATCTTGTAGGTGACCGTACCGGCCACGATCATCAGGTCCGCCTGGCGTGGGGAGGGGCGGAATACACCCGCGCCGAATCGCTCCAAATCGTACCGTGAAGCGCCGGTGCACATCATTTCGATCGCGCAGCAGGCCAAGCCGAAGCTCATCGGCCATAGCGAGGACTGCCGCGCCCAGTTGAACACCGCATCCACACTGGTGACAATCACGTTATCGTTGAATTTGTTTTCCAACAGGCCCATGATTCGGTTCCTCAAGTGCGGGGTGTCCGCCGGGCCAAAACCCATTCCAGGTGACCTTTTTTCCAGACATAGGCCAGTCCGACCGTCAAAATCAACAGGAAAATGAACATTTCCACAAAAGCGAATAATCCCAAATCTTTATATACAACCGCCCAGGGGAATAAGAACAGTACCTCGACATCGAAAATAATGAAGATGATGGCGACGATGTAGAATCGGATGTTAAAACGAACCCACGGTCCGCCGACGGGCTGTTCGCCACATTCGTACGTGTTGAGTTTCTGGGGGTAAGGGCGCTGTGGGCGGAAAAGACGATTCAGGATCAGGTTCCCGGCCACGAAGGCAATTGCCACCAAAAGAAACACCAAAATCGCGGCATACTGCGCCGACATCTCTCTCATTCCCTTGTTGCCTTCGGGATTAACGCCACAACCCACAGAAGACAGATTACGGTAGACCCCTTGTTCAAGCAAGGCAAGGTGGGGGGTAGCGGTCTGCGGTTGTATTTCTTTCAAGTTGAATTGTCTGGATTTATGCTTGCAGACTCTCAGCAATCTCTCCCACGTTCTCAAAAACAAAATCGACGGGAGTCCCGGAGTTTTCATAATCCGAGCGGGTGGTCTCACCGGAGAGAACCAGAATGGAAATGAGGCCGTAATCGCGGGCCATTTTCATATCGGTATACAGCCGGTCGCCGACCATGGCGGTTTGTTCTGCCGCCGTTCCTAACCGTTCAAGGGCCGCCTCGATCATGGGGCGATATGGTTTGCCGAGAACCACGGGCCGTCGCCCCGTGGCGGTTTCAAGCAACGCGATCATGGAACCGGTATCCGGGATCGGTCCCCGTTCACTCGGACAGACCAGGTCGGCATGGGTGGCGTAATACGGCAGCCCGGCACGGAGAAGATGCGCGGCCCGCTCCAGTTTGGCGTAGGTCAGGGTCAGATCGAATCCGATCAGTACCGCTTCGGGTGAGGCGGAGTCCAGGTCAAATCCGGCTTCCTGCAGTTCCGTTTCCAGGCTGGGAGTGCCCAGCACAAAAAGGGAACGGATATCGGTTTCTTTCCGCAAATATCGGATCGCCGACCATCCGGAGCTGAGAATGTCCGCCGTGTCGGCTTGAACGCCACGGGACACAAGAGATTTTGCATAATCCGATGTGCTCTTGGAGGAATTGTTCGTGAGAAACAGATATCGCTTGCCCCGGTCTTGCAGGACTTTGAGGAATCCCGGAGTCCACGGAAAGGTCTTGCTTCCCAGATACAACGTGCCGTCCAGGTCGAGCAGAAAACCCTGAATATCCGCCAAAGAGGTCATGGGATTGCCTGAATCGCCGCCAGATGCTCTTTGAGATAGTCGATTCCAGGAATGGGGGTCGGATTGATCCCCATGAGAATGGCCAGGTAGATGCTGATGAAATCGCCCAAGCTGACAAGCGACATCATGCGCGCCAGGAGTCCTTCTCCTCGTGAATACACCTCTCGAATGGGAACTCCGTAAGTTCCGATCACTTTTTTCATCGTGTCAAGACGATGGGCGGTTCGGGGATGATCGTCCTTGTCCCGGAGATACAGCACATAGAGTAAGGGCAACAGCGCCTCTTGCGGCTTGACCGGCTTTCCGTCGGGATACAGCGGGGCGCGGGAGAAAATCTTCTCGCCGACAGATTCCGGGGTTACGGGCCAGCCCAGGATCTCATTGTGGTTCATTTCCGGCAGGATATTGATATGCGCCAGCATCTTGGCGTTCTCGTTGATCTGATTTTGCCAGCGAAGAGCAACCGGGCCGAGATGATCCACGGCGGCATAGATAACGGGGAATTTCCCGGCCAGGTCCATCGCAATCTGTTTCGCCAGGTTGCCGCTTGCGGGACACTGCGGGCCATATTCGGCGACACATTGCTGCAAAACCGCGATGGTGTGCGCGACGGCAACATCCTGGGGTGGGGCAAATCCCCAGCGGTCGAAAAACACAATCAGCGGTGCGAGTGAGAATCCGAGCGCGGCTCGTGGAGAGTATCCCTGCGGAAGATCGAAATGCCCATGACGGCTCTCAAGGGCCATTTTCCGAATGGTGTCACTCGGCCTGCCATTGGACAGGGTGAAAATCCGGCAGTTCCGGGCAAGCGCCTCCCTGTAAGCATAAATTGTCTCTTCCGTTGTGCCGGAATAGGAGGAGATGATGACCAGGGTTCGCGGCGACGCGTAAGCGGGCAGGCGGTAATTCCGGGAGACCTCGAAGGGGACACGCAGATTGTTGGAGAGATAATTGCAGAGAAGGTCACCCGCGATGGCAGAACCGCCCATGCCGCACAGAACGATATTGTCCACCTCACGCAGTGTCGCCAGCGGGACCGATTTGGCTCGTCGATAGGTCACGCGCCAATGGTCCGCGAATTCCGCAGCCCATTTCAACATCCCTGTCGGGTCGATCTGTCGAATCCGTTCCGGGTTATCCAAAATCATACTTGACACAATATGCTCCTTATAGATTGAAAAAGCCTTTTTTCTCCTGAGAAAGCTCGGTCACAACCGTCGCGCCGAGGAGTCTTGTACTATCCGGTCAACCCCCACCTGACCTCCCCCGATCTTTGTTTGGGCCGGAGACATAGGTAACAGGTGTTCGGGGACATGGGTAACACATTTTTCATCCTGGCGACAGGGAATTCGGTTCGCTTCCGTTCTTCCCTGTCGGAAAAATGTAGGTATACTGATTCTTGCCTGCCTGGAGAACACGGCTCCGGGGTAGCCTTCACTTAACGTCAAGAGGGCTGCATGTGGTAAAATAGCCGGCAAATCAGACGGTTGTTTTTCATCGGATTTGAGCAGTATGGTGGATAGGCTGTTACATGCAACGGGCAACGGGATTTATCGGTCCATTGTCGAACATGCTACTGAAGCGATTCTGCTTTTGGACAAGGATTCCCTGATTCACGATGCGAATCACAGGGCGATTTCGCTTCTGGGGTATTCGCGAGAGGATCTGCTGGGGAAGCATCTGCTCGATTTGATGGAAGATGAATCCCGGGAGCGATATCAGAACCTGCTGACCAATGGTTCTGCGGCGGGCAACATATTTACACAGGTCAAATTTCGAAGAGGAAACGGAACCCTGGTCGAAAGCGAAATTACTGCTTCGCACCTGAATGGCCATGCCGTGATTTTCTGCCGGGATGTTTCTCGGCGAAAGGTCCTGGAAGAAGAGCTGCGCAACCTGACAAGCGTCGTTCGCGCCTCGGCGGATGCTGTGTTTATTATGGACACGCAGGGCATGATCTATTTCACCAATCCCGCGTTTGAACGGCTGACCGGATACACCTCGGAAGAGGTACTGGGGCGAAATCCACAGATTTTCACCAGCGGTCAGGTTTCTCGTGAGGTGCTTGACCAACTCTGGAGCGCCATTCGGGCGGGACGGGAGTGGCGCGGAGAACTGACCAACCGCCGCAAGAACGGGGAGGTTTACGAAGCGGATGTCACCGTAACCCCCATCAAAGACGACGACGGACAGGTGATCAGCTTTCTGACCGTCCAGCGAGATATCACGCACCGGAAGCGGCTGGAACGTCAGCTGGAGGAATACACCGAAACGCTTGAGAAGCGAGTCCACTCGCGAACGGAAGCGCTCTCAAAGATGCGCGAAATCGGGGAGTTGCTTCACAGCGTAGTTTCATTGGACAAGGTACTCCAACTGATCCTGATTGCGGTAACGGCAGGCGACGGATTTCGATTCAACCGGGCTTTTCTGCTCCTCGTGGACGAAAATGAGGAGACGATTTCCGGCAAACTGGCCATCGGGCCGTCCACACCGGAGGAAGCAGGCCGAATCTGGCATGAAATGTCCTACCTGCCAAAGCGCGGAAACCTTGCCGAGACACTGGAATCCTACCTGGTGTCTGCGGAGAATGAGAACTTTGAGGTTAATCGGATTGTCCACTCTCTGAGTGCTTCCATGAAAGATGAATCCTCCATTATTGTTCGGGCGATCAAAGAGCGACGCGGTTTCAACGTCGTGAACGGTCACGCGCATGGCATTTCAAGAGGGATTGTACTGCGGTATCCCGGTAGCGGGCATACGGTGCAGGTTGATCAACCCTCCGCCGAATTGTGCAACGTGACCATATCCAAATACCTCGGAACCAACAATTTCGCAGTCGTTCCGTTACTTTGGCGGGACGGACCTGTCGGTTGCCTCATTGTGGACAACCTGATTAACCGGGAACCTATTGCCGATGCCAGTTTATGGGTTCTGGAGTTGTTTGCGGAACAGGCAGCCCTGGCTATTACCAATGCCCGCATGGTGGCCCGTCTGGAGCGGGATAAGTATCGAATTCAATCCGCGTACAGGGATCTCGAGGACAGCAAAGACAAGTTGGTGGAAGCCCAGACAATGGCCGCGCTGGGTCGAATGACAGCTACCGTGGCGCATGAAATCCGGACACCCATTGTCGCTATCGGGGGATTTGCCAAGCGCCTGTCCCACGACATCCGTGACCGACGCGCCCAGCGAATGCTGGATATTATTCGGTCCGAGGCCTTGCGACTGGAAGAGACACTGGATGCGGTTCTGTTCTATGTCAAACCTTCTCAACCCCAGAAAAGAGAGTGCAATCTCAATGAGCTTCTGGAAACCCTCAGTCTCTATTTTGCCCAGGAGGCTTCGGAAACACATATCGATATGGTTTTCGAGCTCGATCCGAATCTTCCCCAAGTCCCGCTCGATGACCGTCAAATCCGTCAGGTCATTCTGAACGTCATTCAGAACTCCATCCATGCCATGCAGGACGGGGGGACTCTCACCATACGTACCCGTTTAGAGGGTGATCAGGTTGTCGTGGAGATCACGGATACCGGCTGCGGTATTCCCGAAGAGATTCTTCCCTTGATTTTCAAGGAATTCTTCACGACGAAGAACAAAGGGACCGGCCTGGGACTTCATGTTTCCTATCAGATCATTAAGAATCATGGGGGGAAGATTGAGATCGAGAGCCGGGTCAATCAGGGAACGACCGTACGAATCAGGCTGCCGCTGCATCCGGGGTCGCATTCTGTCGAAGGCGGTGATAAGCTAGGGGTTGTGGACGAGAGGCGGTAAGATGCGGTAAAATTAAGGAGAGAAATGAGGGATATCGGGAAAATGGCACAGCTGCTCGTGGTTGAAGACGAAAGAAGTCTGCGGGAACTCTATCAGTTGGAGTTGGAATCTGAGGGGTACGAGATTCTTTTAGCCAAAGACGGGATCGAGGCGGTCGAACTGGTCGAGAAATCTCCCCCGGATTTGATCATCATGGACATTCGGATGCCCCGCATGGATGGGCTGGAGGCGATGGGAAAAATCCTGGATCGGTACAAAAAAATCCCTGTTATCATCCACACGGCATATCAGGGCTATAAAGATAATTTCCTGAGCTGGAATGCCGATGCCTATGTGGTCAAATCCTCCGATATGTCCGAATTGAAGGCGAAGATCTCCGAGATTCTGACGCACAAGAAGAACAGATAGAACAGGGGTTACCTGATCAGACAACATGAATCGGTCAGACTTTTCGATGATCCTGGATTGGGAGCGCCAACCCAGCCCCCGGGACCTTTTGACTTTGATTCTGGCGGGCGGGCAGGGGGAACGATTACATCCTCTGACCAAAGACCGCTCCAAACCGGCCGTCCCGTTTGCCGGAAGTTACCGGATTATTGACTTCACCCTCTCCAATTGCCTGAATTCAAACCTGAGAAGGATTTACCTGCTGACGCAATATAAATCGCAATCGCTGGACAGACACCTGCGTAACGGCTGGTCGATTCACAATCCCGAACTCGGGGAATTCATCGAGCCGGTTCCGCCCCAACGTCGTTTCTCGACCAACTGGTATGACGGAACAGCGGATGCCGTGTTCCAGAACATATACCTTCTCCAACAGCAGAAACCCGCGCTGGTTGTGATTCTGTCGGGAGATCATGTTTATCGGATGGACTATCGACCTCTGATCCGCTTTCATTTGGAGAAGAAGGCGCGAGCAACAATCGCCGCTCTGGTCTATCCGAGACGTCTTTCCTCTTTTTTCGGGATTATGCAGGTGGATTCCAACCAGGAAGTAACGAGTTTTGTGGAAAAACCGGCTGATCCTCCCGCCATGCCGGGCCGCCCGAATGAATCTCTGGTGAACATGGGGGTCTATGTTTTCAATACGGAGACGCTTGTACGCGCAGTCATCGAGGATTCCAAAATGGATTCCACACATGATTTCGGGAGGGATGTGCTTCCCGCGTTGGTTCAAGGCGGTGGGATTTATGCTTATTTCTTCGAAAAAGAGGATGGGACCACCGCTTACTGGCGTGATATCGGTACGCTGGAGAGTTATTACCAGGCCGAGATGGATTTTCTTCAGGAGAATCCCCCGTTTGATTTATGGAATCCGAATTGGCCGATTCGATCTTATCATCCCCAAGTCCCGCCCGCCTGGATCGCCCCGCGAGAAGGCCAGGTGTTTAACTCGCTGGTCAGCTCCGGCTGCCGCATTCACGGAAAAGTGATTCATAGTATTCTCTCTCCCAGTGTGTTCGTCGGGGAAAACACACAGATCACGGACAGCATTATTTGTAATGATGTCACGATCGGCGACGGGGCGCGTCTCAGAAAGGCCATTGTGGACAAGCGGATTAAAATCCCAGCCGGTTTTGTTGTCGGCGAGGACCCGGAGGCCGACCGGGAGCGGTTTCTTGTGACCGAGAGCGGGATTTCCGTTATCCCCACCGGAACGCTTTTCGATTAATTCTTTTCTTCAAATGAGGGGAAAGAGTTCGAGAGAGGAACCTGCTGTACAATCTGCTCAAAAGCTTCTTCCGCTGTGGCACAGATACTTAATTTGGCGCGATGTTTGTCTTCGATCTCAGTGTGTTCCTGGAGAAAATCCAGAAGTCCTTTCCATTCCAGTCCCAGTAAAATCAAAGGCTTATGTTCATTTGTCACCTGAAGGTTCCAGGAAAGGAACACCTCGGCCAGTGTGCCGACTCCTCCCGGTAGAGCGACATGGGCATCGGACATATCGAGCAAGGTGGAGAGGCGGTCCAGGAGACGAGATTTCGGTTCTTCGCGGGTCAAAAGGGGGTTGGCTCCGCTGCGTTTGACTGAGAAATGCTCCAGGGTAACACCAACCGCCACGCCACCGGCATCGCGCGCACCACGAGTGGCAGCGTCCATGATTCCCCAGTATCCGCCGTTGCAGATTCCATATCCTTCGCAAGCCAGGCGGTATGCCAGATCATAAGCCATTCTATAATGAGGATGCTCCGGTGGAGTCTTGGAACTGCCGAAAATCGCAATGTACTTCATCGGATCGGAAAAAAACGGATGGGCCTGCCTGGATTCGAACCAGGGACCAACCGGTTATGAGCCGGTGGCTCTACCGCTGAGCTATAGGCCCACTTCAAAATCTTTTCGGACAGGACTCGGAATCGAGTCTTTCAATATAACCTGAGATATTGTAGCAGAATCTTTTGCCGAATTGAATTGAAACCGATCTGAATGCCCATGACAGCTGAAAACGAGACGGACTGGGTCTTGCAGCATGGCCCGTTGGGACGTTACACTCATCAAAAATCCGGAAGGAGATTCCCATGGTCAGCGAACGACTGCTTGAAATTCTCGCCTGTCCGCTCGGAAAGGCTCCCGTCAAACTGGAGGGGGAATACCTGGTTTGCACAAAATGCGGCGCAAAATACCCGATTAAAGATGATATCCCCGTCATGCTGATCGATGAGTTGGTGCTTCCCGACGGCGTGAAATCCGTGGAAGAACTGGCCTGCTATCCGAAAGAGACGACGTAAGGGACAGAGAATACCCGTGCAGGTCCGTCACTTTCCCTCCGCCGGTACGCCGGTTTGCAGAAACACCGCATCTACGGAAACCAGGATTGCTGTCGGGGGGACCTTCTGTGGATTCAAAATCTTGATTTCCAGCGTGTGCGCCCCGGGAGGTTTCAGGCTTTTCTGCGCTTTGAACAAAGGCAGTGACAGAATGTTCCAATTCCCGGAGAGTGCCCGGATATTTCCAGATTCGGCCGGAGGTTCGCGCCAGACATAGAAGGATCGACTGACCGCCAGCGCAATGGATGGAATATGTGTCAACTCCCAATTCTCCGAACGAAGAGCGAGACAGAGATCACAGGCTACTTCGTCCGGTGTTTCCAGAGTAAGTGGCCCGTCATACCAGAAATTCCGCTCCAGGTTATCCGTGTCTGTTTTTCTTGAGATACAAGCCGAACCCTCACAGGCATTCACCGTATCAAGGTACACAGCCGGTTGGGGGGACCAACCCTCCAGGGAATCGCAGTCCAGGATCCAGAGTATTTCTGCCGTTTGAGACAAGATGAATCTCTCCGAAGAGGAAGTCCCCAATCCAACCTGTATTGCAGAAACCACTGTCGCATTTCGTTCCGTGGAGAAGCCTCTCTCGGCAAGTACAAACTCATTCTCGAAAAGCGTGACCCCGAACGGCTTGTTCTGAAGACAATCAATCAGTTCCAGCAATCCCTGCATATCGTGATTCCGAAGGTATTGAACATCTACGGCAATCCGATCTGCCACTTCCAGAGATTCAGGAAAGAAGGATCTTCCGTGAACTACCCATTCCCATATCCGGGCGCGAGTTGCGAGATGGGGTTTCATTTGTCGAGTTGTCACAATACTCACCGAGGGATCGATTGTTCCGATGATCTGACGGAGCGTCCTGGCACGATTATCCCGAGCAAGAAGACGCTGCCACTGAAAAGGTGACAGGAGTTGATCCGGTCGATAATAGCCGCATAAAGAAGCGTGAATTACAGAACAGATAAATATGACGGCACAAATAGCCCATACCGTTCCTTTACCGAGCCGCCGGCTCTTCTCATACATCCAATTCAGGCCCTCAATTCCGGCATAAGCAACGCCTACCATCGGAGAAATTCCATATTGAGTCGGTAAGGATGAGTACAATCCCGTCATAAGCGAGCTCGTGGAAACCAATTGAATACCGAAAGGCGGTATAAGCAGAAGTGTCGACCATCCGCCGAGAAAAGGTAGAAAAGAGAAGGAGACAAGAAAATGGATGTAATTATACACTTTGTGAAGGGGCAACAACTCCAACAACCGGGAGGGATGTGACAGAACACCCAAAGCCCACCGCACGGGATGGCGATCCAACTCGACGAAGGCTGCGCTAAATGTAGCCGGTTTCCCCTGAAGCGCCCAGGGCATAATCCATTTGTACGCGATAACAAAATAAACAAGAGAAACCAGAAGCAGACCCGCTCCGAATCTTCTGTGTTGCCCCCGGATCCACTCGATCAATCCGAAGAAGGCTACAAGCAGCGCGACCTCTTCTCTACACGACACGGCCAAACCAAATAACACGGAAGCCCACACACGCCGCTTCGACTCATAGAACAGAACCCCCCAAAAGAAAAAGAACGGCGCAACCGTGATTGAGTGAAAATCGAACACTAAAGCCCCCTGTATGTGTGGCGCAATAAGCCAGGACATCCCCGCCCAGAAACAAGGCCACGGCGGTAATCCTCGCTTTTCCGCAATCAAGTAAAGAATGACCGCTGTACCGCAACAAAACACGGCCTGCAGAACAATCATCCCATAAGCAAGTGGAAAGGGCCACAGGATCAAAGCCAGGGGCAGGGTGATCAAATCCACATGGGTGCCCAAAGCGTTTCGACCGCCGTCTTCCAATGTTGTGTAATAGAATATCCCGTGTTGGTGGTTCCATAACACCTGTACAAAGAAGGCGAAATCGCCGCCTGTCTCCAGGTTCTCATAACGCTGCACACCCACCGCCGAAAAGAATAATATGTGAAGCAAAACCAATCCCAAGAGAAAATAGAAAGCAACCCGAAAAGTGAAACAGCCCGCCGGGGTTTCTACACTATCAAAAGAATTGGCCATTTCCTGCCCATCCCATCCTGCTCACTATTTCTGTAATTCTTTTCCTCACTCCGACACGTATGCCCGCCAGTGTTCAACTGAAGTCATTCCCGAGAAACATTCCACCCGATGTGTACCACCCGGCAGAGGACCGATTTCCAGCAATTCCCCGGCCCCAGCGACACCGCCAATCCAATCCGCCCCATCCATAAAAACTATTACTCCAAACCCTAAATAGTAGGCATACTGTAGTAATGTCGCTTACTCCATCGCGTAGCGAACCGAAGGTGCGTGAAAGAAATTTCGGACGACGTCGGGCCGTTTCTGTGTACTCCGGAGATAGCCGCGC
>Ga0116148_1001894_pt1 | contig 21659 bp, 19 predicted proteins | sample AD_UKC055_MetaG_FD_89786 | JGI IMG/M metagenome (GOLD analysis project Ga0116148, IMG submission 89786) | Active sludge microbial communities of municipal wastewater-treating anaerobic digesters from USA - AD_UKC055_MetaG | ecosystem: Engineered > Bioreactor > Anaerobic > Digestate | place: USA... | reverse complement strand
GGCTGGTGAACATGAAGCTCAAGCAGAAGGCGGCCAAGGAGCTGTGCGGGATAGACAAGGGCGACCAGATAAGCTGAAGGCGGGTTTGAAGTACTGCGGGGGATGCAGGCCGCGGTACGACCGGGTGGAGGCGGTGGCGGGGATGAAGGAGGCGCTGAAGGATGCGGTGAGCTTTGTGGAGCCCGACAGTAAAGAGGCGCAGTGCGTCCTGATCGTCTGCGGCTGCCCTGCAGCCTGCGTCGACACCGCCCCCTTCTCCGGCCGGCCGGTCCGCCTCATCACCTCCGAACATGATGCCAGAGCATGGATTGAAGAGAAGAATCAGGACAGAAAATAAAAAATACCAAGAGGGAGGATGCAATGAATATTGCCAGCTTTCTGACAAATACAGCGGCACGGGTTCCTGACCGGCCCGCGATCAGATTTAAAGGCAGCACCATGACCTACCGCGAGATGAATGCCAAGGTCGATGCGCTGGCCCATGGGCTCAGCCGAAAGGGGCTCAAGCCGGGTGACGTATGCGTTCTGATGACGCCCGACTCTCCGAGCTGGCCGATAGCGTATTATGCGCTTGCGAAGATCGGGGCGGTCGTGGTCCCGGTGAACCCGATCTACAAAAAACGGGAGCTCGAGTACAGCTTCCGTGACTCGGGGGCAAAGGCGTTCATAGGCCACAGCGACTATTTGGCGGAAGCCGGGCCCGTCCTTGACGCAATACCGGAAATCAGGATCAAGGTGGCTGAAGGCCAAAATCCTCCGGCCGGATTCATCCCGTTCAACGATCTCTTTGTGAAGGATGCAGGAGAGTATCCGGTTTACCAGACAAACTCGGACGACCCCTGGATCGTCATGTATACGAGCGGCACCACAGGCCTGCCGAAGGGCGCTGTTCTGACGCACTACAACCTCATGAAAGATGCCGAGGTCATCGCGGCCGTGAGGTATACGGAGCAGGACGATGTGGTATTGAGCGTACTTCCTCTCTTCCACTGCTACGGCCAGACGCACTCGATGAATATCTCGATCTATCAGGGCCTGACCATGCTCATGTTCGAGAAGTTCAACGCTGAAGAGGTGTTCAAGGCGATCGAGGAGGAAAAGAGCACTCTTCTGTATGCCGTGCCGACCATGGTCAACAGGCTGGTCGAGCTCGCGGGGGTCAGGCCGCCGAAACGTTCGGGCCTGCGATTCTGCATCTCGGGCGGCGCATCTCTTCCCGTTGAGATTCTGCACCGCTTCGAAAAGGCGTTCAACGCAACGATCTACGAAAGCTACGGACTGACGGAGTGCTCTCCGACCTGTGTGGAGAACCCCTTCGGCAGACCGACCAGGCCGGGGTCTATCGGCCTGCCGATCCCGCCCTTCAAGGCCCGAATCGTGGACGACAACGACCAGGATGTGCCGGCCGGAGAGGTGGGGGAGCTGATCGTATCGGGGCCGGGAGTCATGAAAGGATATCTGAACCAGCCGGAGGCCACGGCCGTCACCATGAGGGGCGGGTGGCTGCACACCGGTGATCTCGCCAAGATGGACGAAGACGGCTACATCTATATCGTGGACAGGAAGAAAGACCTGATCATCAGAGGCGGATACAACGTGTATCCCCGTGAAATCGAAGAGGTCCTCTACACCATCGACGACATTCTGGAGGCCGCGGTCATTGCGGTGCCGCATCAGGATCTGGGTGAAGAGGTTGCAGCCGCGGTGGTGCTCCGCGAGGGGTCCTCGCTGACGGCCGAGGACATCAAGCAGTATGTGAAGGAGCGTGTAGCGCCGTACAAGTACCCGCGGGTGGTCAAGGTCATGAAAGAGCTGCCGAAGACGTCCACCGGGAAAATTTTGAAGCGAGGCATTGCCCTGAGTTAGAAATAAGTCGCCCTGCACAAGGTTTCACAACACGGCTCCGGTCTGACGGCTGAGATCTGACCAGATACCCTCCGAAAAGGCGACATCGCCCTGTCAGATCGGAGCTGCTTTCATGTCACATCCGTGCCGCCCGTCCCCGGGAGTCCTGTCCGCGACTGCATGACCCCCGGGAAGTCATTTCACATCATGTATAAATTCTGGATATTTTCTTTCCAATTATAAGAAATTGTTTGACTTATCAAGCATGCTCCAGTAATGACATATAGTAATACAATAAGATCCATACGAGCCGGCCTGGGGCCCCTGGCCGGCGGCGGGATCATACTCTACATCAGGAGGACTCACATGAAGGATGTGTTTGTCGTCAGTGCCGTCAGAACCGCAGTAGGCAAGCAGAAAGGATACTTCCGAGAGTACCTTGCGCCCGAGCTTTTGGGCCTCGTGCTGGATGCATCCGTGGAGCGCATCGGTCTGGACCCGTCTCTGGTGGACGACGTCATCGCCGGCTGTGTCTATCAGGTGGGCGAGCAGGCGTTTACCCTGGCCCGCATGGGAGTACTCGCCTCCAAGCTCCCCGAGACGCTCGGCGGCATCACCGTGAACCGCCAGTGCGGCAGCAGCCTGTCGGCTATTCAGATTGCGACCGGGATGATCGCGTCGGGCATCCACGACGTGATCATCGCCAGCGGCTGCGAGATCATGTCGAAGTACAACATCGCATCCGACATGAACTGCACACTTTCGAACGGGCTCAACGCCGGCCACCCCTTCGGAAAGTTCTACCTGGACAAGTACGGTCTTCCCAGCCAGATGACCTCCGCCCAGCTCATCGCGAACAAGTGGGGGATCACCAAGGAAGAGTGCCAGGACTTCGCTGTCTCCAGCCACGAAAAGGCGCACCGGGCGACGGTGGAAGGCAGATTTGCAGAGGAGATCCTCGTCGTGCCCGGCCTCGACAAGGAGGGAAAGAAGATCGAGTGCTCCACCGACGAGCCGATCCGGCCCGGTACCACGCGTGAGACGCTGGACACCCTGAAGGTGCTTCCCGGGACCGAGTTCATGACTGCAGGCCTTTCCAGCACGGTAACGGACGGCGCGTCCGCCATGGTCCTCATGAGCGGCGAGAAGGTCAGGGAGCTGGGCCTCACCCCCCTGGCCCGGGTGGCGGCCAGCGCAGTGATAGGCTCTGACCCGGTCCTCATGCTCACGGGCCCGATTACCGTGACGCCCAAGGTGCTCGCGAAGGCGGGGCTTTCCATGAGCGACATCGATATCTTCGAGGTCAACGAGGCGTTCGCCCCGATCCCGCTCGCATGGGCCAAAGAGCTCGATGCGGACATGAGCAGGCTCAACGTCAACGGGGGAGCGCTGGCGCTGGGTCATCCGGTGGGCAACAGCGGATGCCGCCTGAGCGTGAGCGCGATTTACGAGCTCAGGCGCCGCAAGGGGAAGTATGCCCTGGTCACCCTCTGCACCGGCGGAGGCCAGGCCCCGGCGACGATCTTCGAACGGGCTTGAGCGGCTAGAGCACTTCCTGATTGGTCTGGGCCACAGCCGCGTCGATCTGGCTCTTGAGGTCCGGGGGCAGCCCGGGGATGTCAACGCTCATGAACCCGCGCACGATGGTGGCCGTGGCCTCATCCTCGGAAAGCCCGCGGGACATGAGATAGAGAATCTCGTCCTGGTTGATCTTGCCCACTGCGGCCTCGTGGGACATATCAACCCCGTCCACCTTGCCGTGGAGCTCGGGGATGGCCAGGATGTCACCGCCGTTCAGGATCAGCCCCCTGCACTCGAGGTGGGCTTTGACGCCCGGCACGTCACCCGCCAGGTGTCCTCGGGAGATGATGGTCCCCCCGTTGCTGATGGCGCGGGCGATGATCTCGGCGCGCGTTTCCGGCGCATTCAGAAGGATCCGGCCGCCCACGTCGAGCTTGCTTCCCGGATGGCCGACGAGCAGGCTGTAGAACCGCGCCACCGCGCCTCTGCCCGCGAGCCTCGTAGCAGGATACATCTGGAGCGACTTGACGGGCTTCATGGACACATAGTTGTTGAGGAAGAGGCCGCCTTCCTCGACAACCCCGACCGACCGCGGCCGGACGATCATTCCCTGCGCCCAGTGATGGATCATGGTGAAGCTCAGCTTGGCGTTCTTCTTCACGTAGAACTCCGAGATCCCCACATGCAGCCCTTTGACGACATGTGTCCCGGACACGCACCCGGTGATGACGTGCAACTCCGAGTCCTCCTCGGCGATGATGATGTTGTGCACGTTCTGGCTCAGCGCGTCCTGGTGGAGATACAGGCACGCCTGCACCGGGAAGTTCACCTTTGCTCCGGGGAGCGACCTGATCACGTAGCCGTTGTGAAGATCGGTGTATGCCCGTGACGTAAACTTGTCCTGGTCCACGGGAACGAGCTTCCAGTAATACTCGTTGATCCATCCGATCTTCAGCGCCTCCTTGATGGGCAGCACCTCGAGCCCGTCCATCAGGGAGGTCGCATACACCGCCGAGATATCCTTCTGGACGTATGATCCCGACCGGTCCTGCTCGGTGGCATCGACACCCGCCTTGAGCATGATGGCTTTGTCCTCTTCCGGGAGCTGTTCCAGAGTGTCAAGCGGCTCGTGGCACTCGCCTGTGATGCAGTAGGTATCGAGGTCGATGTCTTCGCCGTACGCAGCCTTTTTCTCTTTCGCCTCTCTCGCCTTCCTGTCTTTCTCTTTTTCGTCTATCTCATGCATTTGATGCACTCCTGGTAACCCGATCTGCTGATGGTTTGAAAGATCTCCTGCGGGTTGCCCCGGCACGCGATGACACCGTCGTAGAGCACCTGGCCTCTGTCTGCGGGAACGTAGTTGAGAATGTAGCCGGTATGGGTGATAATGAGCCCCATCTTCTTCCTTCCGGTATGCACATCCTTCCTGCAGATTCCGCCGGGACCCGGGCAGTTGCGCTCCAGCAGAGCGCTGATAGTGTTGCCGATGAGCGAGATGTTCTCCATGTCCACACCCGATTCGGGCTCGTCGAAGAGCATGAGATCCGGGTTCTGCGCCATGAGCTGCAGGAGCTCCGAGCGCTTGATCTCGCCTCCGGAGAATCCCGCGTTGATGTCGCGGTCGAGGAACTCGCCCATGTTGACCTGTGTGGCCAGGGCCTCCACGTCGCTGCCCTTGTCTGCTGCGCAAATCGCGACCATATCGCGGGTCTTGAGCCCGTGGATGGTGGGCGGCCGCTGATACGACATGCCCATGCCGAGCTGCGCCCGCTCGTGCACCGGCATGTGGGTGATATCCTCCCCTTTGAAGGTGATTCTTCCCGCGGTCACCCGGTATTGGGGATAGCCCATGAGGGTCATGAGCAGAGAGGTCTTTCCGGACCCGTTGGGGCCGAACAGGATGTGCACCTCCCCCTCTCCGATCTCCATGTCCACCCCGCGGAGAATCTCTTTGTTTCCCAGTGTCACCTGAAGACCTTCAACCTTGAGCATGGTTCACTCCTTCGCTGTCGCCCCTTGAGCCTCGTACGGATCGAAGGGATCTTGATACCTTACTAGGGTTCATCATGCACAAGTCAAGAGACGGTAGGGAAAAGGACTTGCCTCTCGCTTGCTCCGGGAAGGCGGGTCGGCTCTTACAGCTGATTTTGCAGAATTCTTGCAGAGGATCTCGTGAAGGGAGGTCCGGCCCCTCTCCTCCGGGCGCGCTTCAGCGCCTCCGATGCGCCTTTGGTGGAGCTAAAGCCGGGGCGGTATCTCCTGCATCCATGGCCGTGGTTCACAATTGTAAGATCCCGCCCCTTTCCAAGGAAGATCTACTTCCCGCAGCATTTTTTGTACTTGAGCCCGCTTCCGCAGGGGCAGGGGTCGTTTCTTCCGGGTTTTTCCTCAGGGCGCATGCCGGGAAGGGGTGTCCTGAGGGCATACGTACCGCTGGCGCCGCCTCCGGTACCGCAGCGGGCCGCTCCTCCCGGCAGACCTTTTTCCGCCGTCTCCCGGCGGCGCTGCAGGGATTTTCGTACGAGCTCCTCCATCTTCTCCCCGGCATGGTCGAGAAAGATCATGGTCCCTTCGCAGAGGTGGTTCATCCTCTCCCGGCCGCCGGTGTGTATCCGGTCCTTCGGGCACCCTCCGTTGCAGCAGGCCAGGTATACACATTCCCGGCACAGGGCGGGCAGGTCGGCCTTGCATTCCCCGAACTCTCGCCGGCGGGCGCTGTCGAACATTCGGGACAGGCTTTCAGTCATGATATCGCCCAGACGCCACTGCGGCGTCACGAAAAAGTCGCAGGCATACACCCCGCCGTTGTGCTCCACCACCACATAGTCCCCGCAGGTGCGGGCCAAGGTGCACAGGAGCGGCTGCATGCCGGCGAAGGAGAAGAGGAGCGACTCGAACAGACGGATGGATGTCGTAGACAGCCCGTTTTTGAAATCGCCGATCCACAGGTCGAAGAGCGTGCACAGAAATCTGCCGTAATCCTCCGAGCCCGTGGAGAACGGGGCCGGGGTTCCCCCGCGGCCGCCGATCGTTTCCACGCACGGGGTGAACTGCATGTGCGTAAGCCCCAAATCTTTGAACGAGCCGTAGATCTCCTCGGCAAACCGCACCGAGTAGTCGTTGACCACGGCAAGGGCGTTCACCTCCACACCGCTGTCCAGGAGCAGCTTTGCCCGGTCGGCAACCCCGGCCCGGGTGCCGCGTCCATTGCGGTCTCTGCGGTAGCGGTCGTGGACATGGGCCGGCCCGTCGATGGACAGTCCCACGAGAAACCGGTATTTCCTGAGAAAGGCAGCCCACTTTTTGTCGAGCAGGAGGCCGTTGGTCTGAAAGGCGTTGCCCACCGTCAACCCGCCTCCATAGCGCTGTTGGAGGTCGACCGCATGCTGAAAGAACTCCAGCCCCATCAGTGTAGGCTCGCCTCCCTGCCAGGTGAATATCGCCTCGGAGCCGGCCTGGCCCAGGAACTGCCGAATCATCTCCGTCAGCACCTCCCCGCTCATCCGGTGCTTCGGGGAATCGCCGAACAGGTCCTTCTTTCCGGAATAGAAGCAGTATGTGCAGGCCATGTTGCAATCCGGGCCGGCCGGCTTGATGAGAATGCTGGTGAGCTCTCTTTGCTGCATGCGGGAAATGGGGGTGGAAAGCGGCCTCAATGGAAGATCGCCTTGTATCCCTCCTGGTAGATATAAAACCAGTGAACGCCGACGCCCCAGATCAGGATCACGTAGAGTGCAGCAAGCGCAAAGACCACGGCGGCGATCGGGACCGGGGTGACGACAGCCCCCGCCCTGCCGCGCTTTTTCAGCCGTCGGCGGTGGATCATCTCTCCGAGCCCCATGAACCCGATGTTCGCCGCAATCGCGAGCAGCAGAGAGGAGCTCAGCCCGTAGTAGAGGGACTCGCCCCAGGAAAAGAACTCGCTCACACGCACCACTTCTTTGAGGATCCAGGCAAGCGGGGTGATCATGGATGCGGCGAAGGCCTCCGCGACACTCGCGCCCCTTGAGCGGCATACGGGATAAACGACGATCGCGCCGCATCCGATGGCCAGAAACGCCGCAGGGCCGAAGATGAACGCAGCCGCTTTCTGAACATAGGGCAGGTTGAGCTGCCAGAAGTTCTTATACAGCGCAAGAGACACCGCAGCCACCACCAGGAGCACGAACGCCGGGATGAACATCCGCCGGGCCAGGCCCTGCCGCCCGTACCCATATGTTCTTGCCATCATGACCCCCTCCTTTGCGCGAGCCTGTCCATCAGGGCGGAGAGCTCGGGCAGGAGGGCGTTGCCCTCAGGAGTGCCGAAGAGGTTGTTCATCTCTTTCGGATCGTTGGCAAGGTCGAAGATCTCGCTCTTCCGTCTCCCCTGGTAGCGGATGTACTTGTACCGGTCCGTGCGCACCGCGAGGTGCTCGGGCACGTTGTATGGGAAGTCCTTGAAGTATTCGTACAGAAACGCCTCACGGCCTCTCACCGACCGGTCCCTGAGCACCGGAACAAGGCTCGACCCCTCCATGCTCCCGGGTATGGGCAGCCCAGCCATGTCGAGCAGGGTCGGGGCCAGGTCTATGTTGAGCGCCATCTGGTCCGCTGCAACACCCGGATCGGCCGTCATTGGCGGGTAGCGGACGATCAGCGGGAACCGGATCGCCTCTTCATAGGGCCAGCGCTTGTCCACCAGGCGGTGCTCCCCCCAGAAGAACCCGTTGTCTCCGGCATAGACGACCACGGTGTCGTCCAGAATCCCCATTGCCTCCAGGAAATCCAGGAGTCTCCCGACCTCCCGGTCCGTAGCGGTGATTGTCCTGCAGTAGTTGCGGTAGTGATACTCAAGGGGCCCCACCACGCCGGTGACGACCTGGCCGTCCACTATGGAGATCATGGAATCGGCCTCGGGCGGGAGCCTGAGATCCACCCCGTCATAGAGGTCTTTCAGGTCCGGAGGGGGCAGAAACTGGTGGTGGACCGCCTTGTGGGAGAGATACAGGCAGAACGGGTTTTCACGCCTGCCGTCGATGAACTCCAGCGCGCGGTCGGTGAGCTCCTCGGTGATGTAGGGCTTGCGCGACGGCTCTTCTCTTCCGTCCACGATCAGGGGGCAGTCGAAGTACCTGCCCTGGCCGCCCTGGACCGTGAACGTGATGAACCGGTCGACCCCCCTCAAAGACGGCAGGCGCCCCGGCATGTGCCACTTGCCGATGAACGCGGTGTCGTAGCCCGCGCTTTTGAAGTGCTCCAGGAACGTGACGTTGGAGTCCGACCAGGGGGTCAGATTGTTCTTCACGCCGTGGGTGTGCGCGTACTGGCCGGTGAGAAAGCTCGCCCGCGACGGACTGCACAGGGAGGTGGTGACAAAGGCGTTGTTGAACCTCACGCCCTCGCGGGCCAGGCGGTCCAGGTGCGGGGTCTGCACAAAGGGATGGTTCATGTTGCTCATGGCGTCCCAGCGGTGATCGTCCGTGAGGATGAAGACGACATTGGGCCTTTTTGCGCCCTGGAGAGAGCCCAGGGAAAGACTCGGAGCAAGCGTGCAGGCCGCAAGGGTTCCTCCGATGAGCTTCAGGGCCCTGCGCCGGGTGACCGTCCTTCCCGATGAAACACTTCCGCCGCGAGGAAACCTCCTGCTCATAGAGCCCCTCTCAGTAAAAGTATTTTTCAGCAAAAATCCCGGATACCTCATACATGGAAGAAATATCCGGGTAAGTCAATGTCAAATGCACATCCTTCTCGGCATACCTGTCAGGCTCCATGCACACAGGCCGGGCTCTTCTTTTCGGCTGTGAGTCTCGGCATACGGGCAAGCAGCGGCCACGGCGTTTTTCTCCACGGATGGAGAAGTTCGTCTCGATCTTTATATAAAACTATATGATTTTTCCGGCTGAGCAGTGCTCCCGCTCCAGGGCGTTCTTCTCCTTGCCGGCCTGCGGGTGAGTAGACATGAGTCAGGCGGCGCGGTCATACCGGACGGCTTTCTTCGATGAGAAGAGAGGCTGTCATTCAGAGCTGCAGCGATTCTGTCGTGATCAGGGGGCACGATAAACCCTATGAAAGAGCCGAAGATGATCGAGCTGGCGCTTCAGGGTGGAGGGTCACACGGTGCGTTCACGTGGGGGGTGTTGGATCGGCTTCTCGAGGACGACCGGATTCTGATAGAGGGCATCAGCGGCACGAGCGCAGGGGCCATGAATGCCGTGGTGGTGGCCGACGGGCTCGACCGCGGTGGCAAGGAGGGTGCGCGAGAAGCACTGGCGAGGTTCTGGACTGGTGTGAGCGAGGCCGGGAGGTTCTCTCCTTTTCAGCGCACTCCGCTGGACCGTTTGCAGGGCCGATGGACGCTGGACAACTCGCCTGGGTATATATTCTTTGATCTGTTATCGCGGATGGTGTCCCCCTACCAGATCAACCCCATGAACATAAACCCGCTTCGAGATCTCATTGCCGAGCTGGTGGATTTCGAGCATGTCCGTCATGCCGAGGGCATCAAGCTGTTCGTGGCGGCCACGAACGTTCGCACAGGCAAGCAGAAGATATTTCGCAGGGAGGAGATGACGGCGGACATGGTCATGGCATCGGCCTGTCTGCCCACCATTTTTCAGGCTGTGGAGATTGACGGGGAGGCGTACTGGGACGGGGGTTACATGGGCAACCCCGCCCTGTTTCCATTGGTGGAGGAATGCAGGGCGAGGGATCTGGTGATCGTGCAGATAAACCCCATCGTCCGTCAGCGGATCCCCCGCAAGGCTGCTGATATCATGAACCGTCTCAACGAGATCACCTTCAATACGAGCCTCATCAAGGAGATCCGTTCTCTGTCGCTATTGAAGAAGCTCATCGAGGTGGGCGATCTGGAAGAAGAGAGTTACAAAGACGCGCTTTTCCACCGCATCAATGCGGATGTCGAGCTGGAGCCCCTGGGGGTGTCCAGCAAGGTCAATGTGGAATGGGCGTTTCTGAAGCACCTGCATGATGTGGGGTACCGCATTACGGAAGCCTGACTCAAAGAGAACTTCAAACATCTGGGGAAGCGCTCCACCCTCGATGTCGAATCGGCGTATCTCCACTGAATCGATCGAAAGGAAGTAGGCCCGTGGCCGATACCAATTCTCCAGAATACGGACAGCAGGGCATGCGCAATGAAAAGGTCTTGGAGCGTCTGTCCACTGTCCTTCTCGTCCTCGCCACCATGACTTCCACCTGGAGTGCGTATCAGGCAACGCGCTGGAGCGGAGTGCAGACCGTCGGCTTCAGCGAATCAACGATCATGCGCGCCGAGGCTGCCAGGAGAACGAACATCGAAACCCAGCTCGTGAGTATCGACGTCGGTCTGTTCGTGCAGTATTACGAAGCCGTCAGCAAAAACGATAAACCGTTTGCGGATTTTCTCTTCCAGCGGTTCCGGCCTGAATTGAAGGCCGCCACCGAGGCATGGCTCAAGTCGGACCCGATGAACAATCCGAACGCCCCCCTGTCTCCGTTCGTAATGGAGGAGTACTCCGTCGAGGGATCGAATGAAACGCTCGCACTCATCGAGCGGGCGGAAAAGACGTTCGAGACGGCCAGGAATGCGAAACAAAGCATGGAAGAATATATCTTTCTCGCCGTACTCTTTGAGCTGGTGCTGTTTTTCTCCAGTACATCCATGAAATTCAAAACATACAGCTTGAAAGCGCTCATGCTTTCCCTGTCGGCAGCGGTCTACGCGGTCGGGCTCGTTCTTCTCGTCGCGGTTTCCTGGCAGTGATCTTTCAGAAAAATGGAACGGGGACAATCCCCTGGAAGCGCTTTTTGCCCGTTTTTTGCGGGGTCGCCATCAAGAACAGTTGAACGTTGATGACCGGCTCATGCCCGATGAGCCGTCACACCCCTCAGGTGCCGCCGTACCCCACCCGAATCTTTCCATTCTCTACGATGACCGGAACCCGGCGGTCGCCGCCGGTGAGCGAGAGCATCTCCTGGAGCTTGGACGCGTCTTTTTTCACATCCACGTACTCCGCGTTCCGATAGGCCGACCTGGCCTGATCGGTATAGGGTCAACCCGTCTTTCCGAAGATAACGATCCTCTCAGGCATGATGTTCCTCCGCTAGGGTATTCTGTTTATGCATATAACATACAAAGTATATGATAGAGAGTTATTCAAATCAATGGAGCCGGCCGCTGATTCTCTCATCTCCGGCGCTTCTTCATCTCCTCGTCCTGCCTGCCTGCCACGATAAGGGACATGAGATCCTGGATGTTCTGCGGCAGCACGGAAATGTTCTTCCCTGTGGACAGGGCGTAGTAGTACACCTGAGCTGATTTCTCCAGGGTTTCGGCGTTCCGCCTGGCGTTTGCCGGGTCAGCTCCCAGGCAGAGGGCGCCGTGGTTCTGGAGGATGTAGCAGTTGCAGCGGTTGTCCAGCTTCGACACGACGTTGTTCACGAGTTCCGGGCTTCCCGACAGGGCGTACGGCACGATCTCCACCTTCGGGCCGATGGCGCTCGCCGCCTCGTCGAACAGTGCGGGTATGGGCTCGCTGATCACTGAGAAAACGCTTGCGAAGATCTGGTGTGTATGCACTATGGCGCCCGCGTCCTTGCGGTTCCTGTAGACCGCGAGATGCATGGCCGTTTCCATAGAGGGTTTCAGCCCGTTATCTTCCAGCTGCTTCAGATTGAAATCCACGATGCATATATCGTCAGGGGTCATAGAGGCATACTCGCGCTGTGAGGGCGTGACGGCAATAGCCTTCCCGCCGGGGACGAGCATGGAGACGTTCCCTCCGGTTCCCTGGACAAAGCCCCGCTCGACCAGGGCCTTCATGCATTCCAGCACCTGCCGTTTGTATGATTTGAATTTTCCCATAGCATGTTCCTCCTCACTTCCAGATTCTCCTGTCGACAATGGACGGCGCGCCGGCCTCCAGAGATCCTGGAGAAACGGGCTCGACCGCATCGATCTTCACGGTGCAGATCTCGCGGAATGCCGCTTCGAAACGTCCAATGAGATCATGGAGAGCATCATCCGATCGGTCGGTCTCCAGCTTGACCAAGAGATGATCTTTGTGTCCCGACCGGGTGACGACGAGCTGAAATCGCACATCGCCGAAAAGCCCGGCGAGCCTCTTCAGCTGGCTCGGCGCCACGAACATGCCCCTGACCTTGACCGCATCACCCAGGCGCCCGGCGATCCCGTTGAGCATCCGGGATGCTCTTCCGCACGGACAGGACTCTTCTCTGATGCTGGAAAGATCTCCTGTTCCGAAACGGAAAAGGAAGAAGACCGAATTGAGTCTGGTCACCACCACCTCGCCGAGCGCTCCAGGCGGGAGGTTCTCTCCGGTCTCGGGATCCACGATCTCTACCACGACCTCTTCGCAGAGGTGCCAGCCGTCTTTCTCGCAGCACTCGTACGCGATGTCCCCCACCTCGGTGGCTCCGTACATCTGATAGGAGTCGATCCCGAATTCTTCCTGGAAGCGTTTCCTCATGGAGGGCTGAAGCGGTTCCGCTCCGAAGCTCGCCCGTTTGAGAGAAAAGTCCCGGGCGAAATCGTGCCCCATCTCGGAGGCCTTGTCGATGATGGACATGAGGAAGCTCGGTGTTCCGGTATATCCCGTTACCTTCAGGTCCCGAATGAGCTGCACCTGCTGCTGGGCGCCTGACGTACCCGAGGGCACCACTGTTGCCCCCACGCGTCTCAGGCCCCCGTGAAAAGTCAGACCGGCTGCAACCATATGGTACGAAAAGGCGTTGAGCACGACATCCCCTTTCCGGAAGCCCGCAGCCCAGTACGCCCGTGCCCACAGGGGGTCGTCCGGGCTCAGATGCGGCTCGTACACGGGGCCGGGAGAGGTGAATATCCGGTCGATATCCGCATCGGGATCGCAGAATCCGCCAAAGGGAGGGTCCTGCATCTGAAGCTCGATGAGATCGCTGCGGGAAATGACGGGCAGCTTGCGGAGATCGGCGACGGTGCGGATGTCGCCGGGCGTGATTCCCCGTTCGCCGAATATCTTCTTTACCATCCGGGAGCGCTCGAACCCCATGGCCGCCATGGCGGCGATCCTGCGGTCGAAATAATCGGCGCGGGCTTTACCGGTCAGGGTTTCCTTTTCATCGAAATACTCGCTCATGAAATCCTCCTCTTTAAAAAACAAAGCCTACAGCCACCGCTTGCGCCTTCTGTAGGACTTGATATCCTTATACATCCTGGTCTTGCCGCCTGCGCCCACCCCCAGGTAGAATTCCTTGACATCCGGGTTTTCCCTCAAGGCGTGCGCCTCGCCCTCCATGACGATCTTCCCGTTTTCCATGACATAGCCGTAGTGCGCTATCGTAAGCGCCATGTTTGCATTCTGCTCCACCAGGATGATGGTGGTCCCCTGCTCTTTGTTGATCCGTCTGATGATCCTGAAGATTTCCTTCACGACCAGCGGGGCCAGGCCGAGCGAGGGCTCGTCCAGGAGCAGAAGCCTGGGGCGGGCCATGAGGGCGCGGCCCATCACGAGCATCTGGAGCTCGCCGCCGCTGCAGTATCCGGCCAGGGATTTCCTGCGCTTGGTGAGCGCCGGGAAGTAGTCGTAGACCATGTCCAGGTCCTGCCGGAAGGGTTTCGTCCACCGGGTGGCGGTTCCCACCTTCAGATTTTCCTCGATGGTGAGGTATTTGAACGGCTGCCTTCCCTCCAGCACCTGGATGATTCCCCTGCGGGTGATCTCTTCCGGAGAGGAGTTCTGGATGGGAGAGCCGTCATAGAACACAGATCCGTCCGTCACCTTTCCGTTCTCCGGCTTCAGGAGGCCGGATATGGCCTTGAGCGTGGTGGTCTTCCCCGCGCCGTTGCCGCCGAGCAGCGAGACAATCCGGTGCTTTTCCACGGAAAGGGAGACGCCTTTGAGCACCTGGATGACATCCGAGTACACCACGCTGATGTTGTTGAGCTGCAGAAGGATGTTCTCGTCCATACGCACCTCTCTAGTAGGAAAACGGCCAGAGCCGGAAATTCGAGCGCACGATCCGCCAGACCTCGGCGAGACCTTTGGGCTCGAAGAGTATGAAGAGCACGATCGCAAGGCCGAAGGCGAGCTCCCTGAAAGCGGCCAGGTTGAGTCCGAATCCCGCGGACAGCCCTATGTTCATGAACATGTCCGTGAACCAGCGCAGGATTTCGTTGAGCCCTGTGATGAACACGGCCCCGAAGATCGCGCCCGGTATGCTGCCGAGCCCTCCGATGATCACCATGGCGATGTACTCCACGGACAGGCTCAGGGTGAAGGGCTCTGAGGTGATGCTGATCATGTAGAATGCCCAGATGGCGCCCGCGAAGCCCGCATAAAACGAGCTGATGCCGAAAGAGAGGAGCTTGTAGGGGAAGATGGGAATGCCCATGCCCTCGGCTGCCCGGTCATTGTCGCGGATGGCGATGAAAGCCCTGCCGTAGCGGGTGCGCATGATGTTCTTCGTCATCCAGGTGATGAGCGCCAGGCAGGTGAAGATCACGTAGAAAAACGGCCTGTCGCCCTCGATGGCGAGGCCGAAGATCGCGGCTTGGGGCAGGACGATGCCCATGGTCCCCTGGGTCAGCGACTCCCAGTGGATGAGAATGTACTCGATGATGAACTGGCCTGCAAGGGTGGCGATGGTGAGATAGAGCCCCTTGAGCCTTCCCGACGGAATGCCGAAAATCATGCCGGCAAAGGCCGCCACGAGCCCCGCCGCAGGTACGCAGACCAAGAAGGGCAACCCGAGCCGGGTGGCGAGGATGGCGGCGGCATACGCCCCCACCCCGAAGAACGCCCCGTGACCGAGCGAGATGAGCCCGGTGTAGCCGATCAGGATGTTGAGCCCCAGAGCCGCGATGGCGGCGATGCCGATCATGTTGCAGACATAGAGAAAGTACGGGCTGCTGATAAAGGGGAGCACCCCGAAGAGCAGGACGAGGCCGGCCAGGAGGCAGAATCTCCCGAAGTCGGTCTCGAAGACGGTGAGCTCCTCGGCGTATGACTCCTTGTAGTTGCCGCAGGGATGGAATCTGAGCCTTCGCATCGTCTCCCCCTATACCCGTTCGATCTCCACGAGCCCGAAAAGCCCGTAGGGTTTGATGAGCAGGATGATCACCAGAACGATATACGGCACCACGTCCCGCAGTGAGGGTGAGACGTACCCGCAGGTGAAGGTCTCGAGCAGCCCGATGATGATGCCGCCGATGATGGCGCCCCCGATGCTGTCGAGGCCGCCCAGGATTACCACGGGAAAAACCTTGAGCCCGATTGCGCTGATCTCGTGCACGTTGATGCCGTTGATGATCCCGAGCACGATCCCGCTCATGCCCGCCACCATGGCCGCGATCGCCCATGACAGGGCGAAGACCTTCTTGACATGGACGCCGAGCGACAGGGCGGCGGTCTGGTTGTCGGCGACCGACCGCATGAAGATTCCCTGAGGGGAATACTTGAAGAAGAGGCCGAAGAGGACGAGAAACATGATGCCGATGAACGACGATGCCACATAGACCGGCGGGATGAAGACCGAGCCGAACTGGACCGAGAGCCCCTCGGGCAGGAACTCCGGGTAGGTGTGGAGATTGCCGCCGAAGAAGAAGAGCAGCAGGCCCTTGAAGATGGAGGCCAGCCCCACGGTGAGCATAATGACGAAGATCAGCGACTCACCGATGAGCGGACGCAGAAAGACGCGCTCCACTACAAACCCGAGGACAAAGCTTCCCGCCAGGGTGATGAGAAAAGCCAGATAGATGGGCAGTCCCGCCCAGGCGGTGAGCACCAGGAAGAGAAAGGCGCCTATGGCCAGGAGCTCTCCGTGCGCGAAGTTCAGGACGCTCGACGACTTAAAGATCATCACGAATCCCATTGCCGAGAGCCCGTAGAGCAGCCCGATGCTGAGCCCGTTTACCAGAAGCTGTATAAAGAAATCCATCTCACACCCCTCATCTTCTCATTCAACAGAAATGATCCGGGCCGTGGTCTGTATCATGCCCACCTGCCCGTCACGGTATCGCACCTTTCCCTGAACCTCGATCTCGTCCTTGCCCCCGTACATGGCCTCGATCATGGGGAGGTACAATCCGTACACGAACCTCCTCCTGACCTTTCCCGTGCGGGTGAGCTCCTCATCGTCGGCATCCAGGAGCTTATAGAGGAGGATGAACTTCCTGATCCTCATCGGCGGAGGGAGCTGGGCGTTGACCTCCTGCACCTCCTCGAATATGAGCCGCTCCACCCGGGGCTGCTGGGAGAGATCGGTATAGGTGGTATAGGGAATCATGCGCTCCTCGGCCCAGTTTCCGACGTTTCCCATGTCGATGTTGATGAGCGCCGTGATAAAGGGTCGGCCTTCGCCGAAGATGACCGCTTCCTTGATGAACAGGGAAAACTTGAGCCTGGTCTCGATGAAATCCGGCGAGAAGGCGTTGCCGTGCTTGTCCCTGATGATGTCCTGCTTGCGCCCGATGATGATGAGGTGCCCGTCGTCATCGAGGTACCCGGCATCGCCGGTGCGGAGCCAGCCCTGTTCGAAGGCCGCTTCGGTCGCCTCGAAGTCGTCGTGGTATCCGGCGAAAACCGTGTCGCTCGACACCAGCACCTCCTGGTCCTCGGATATCCTCACCTGCGTGCCCGGCAGCGGCTTGCCCACGGTCTCGAGCTTGACCTCGTCGTCGGGCTGTATCTGAAAGATGCCGCATGTCTCGGTGAGCCCGTAGCACTGCTTGAGGTTCAGACCCACAGACCGGAAGAACCGGATGACGTCCGGGCTGATGGGATGCCCTCCGGTGTAGGCGCTGATGAACCGGGAGCAGCCTACCCGGTCGAGCAGGGGTTTGAATACGGCGAAAGACGCCAGGAGATTGAGCGCCCGGAGCACCGCCGGCACCGGCCTTCTTTCTGCTTCATACCGGATAACGGCGGAGCCGATCTTTTCCGCCAGGGAAAAGAAGGCGCGGTTGACGAACCCGGCGTCGTCGATCTTCACCCTGATTTTCGAAGCCAGGTCTTCCCAGAATCGCGACGACGTGATGAGGATCGATGGGCCGATCTCGCGGAAATCCTGCTGGACGGTCTCGGGGGTCTCGGGAAAGTTCATCGTCATGCCGCCTGCCAGGGTCACCCCGACCCCCCACATCTGATCCACGATCCAGGCAGGAGGGCTCATGGACATCCAGTCGGAGCCTACCCCGATGGGCACTGTCATGAGCCACTGCCGCGCCATCGAGGTGAAATTTCGATGGGTGAGCATGGCGAGCTTGGAGACCCCGGTGGTGCCGGAGGTCATGATCATCAGCGCCGTCTCGTCGGCCCTGCCTTTCCCCAGCTCCTGCTCGAAGAGGCCGGGATGCTCCCGTTCGCGCCGTTGCCCGAGCTCCAGAAGCTCCCGGAAGCTCATGAGCAGAGTATTGTCCCGGTACGAGCCCATACCCGTGGGGTCGACGTAGACGATGGTTTTTACAAAGGGAAGCTTGTCTTTCTGGTCCAGGAGCTTGTCCACCTGTTCCTGGTCTTGTGCAATCACCAGAGGCGTGCGGATCCGCACCAGCGCCTGGATGAGCTCGCTGGCGACAGCCGAGGTGAAGAGATTCAGGGTAACCGCTCCCAGGGCCTGGGCGCCTAGCTCGCTGAACAGCCACTCGGGATGGTTGTCCATGATGATGGCCGCGATATCGTTTCGCTTCAGACCCAGTGCCTTCAAGGCGAGCGAGACATGCCTGACATGGGAGAGATACTCTTTCCATGTATACCTCTGCCAGATCCCATAGGCCTTTTCCCGGATGGCCACGTGGCGGTCTCCGAGATATTCCGCCTGCACGGCCAGAACCTGCGGGAGGGTGAGATTCACAAGGGCTTTCAGACGCCCGGCGTCGATCTGCTGTGTTTTATTCATTGCCGGCATCTGCTGCTCCTGATCTCCCGCAGTCGCGATCCGGACCCAGGTCCATGGATTCTCCGAGATACGCCCGGATCACATCGGGGTGGTTCTGGATCTCCTCGGGCAGTCCTTCGGCGAGCTTCTCCCCGAAGTTCAGAACCACGACCCGCTTGGATATGCTCATCACGATGGACATATCGTGCTCCACCAGGATCATGGTCTGGCCCCATGCCCCGTTGAGCTCCAGGAGAAAACGCACCATGTCTTCCTTTTCTTCCAGCGTCATGCCCGCGAACGGCTCGTCCAGCACCAGGAGCCTGGGCTCGAGCGCAAGCGCCCTTCCCAGCTCCACGCGCTTGCGCATGCCGTAGGGCAGCGAGCCTACGAGCTCTCTGCGGATGGACTGGATCTCGAGGAAATCGATGATCTCCTCCAGTATCCGGTGATGGCGGATTTCCTCTCGTCTGGCCGCAGGCGCGAACAGCACGGCCGGGCCGAAACCGTACCGGCAGTGGATATGCCGGGCCAGAAGCAGGTTGTCGAGCACGCTCATGCCCGGAAAGAGCTCGATGTTCTGAAACGTCCTGCCGATCCCGATGCGCGTGAGCTCGTGGGGAGGAAGCTTCGTGACGTTTCTGCCGTCGAAGATGATGTCTCCGGACGTCGGCCGGTAGAAACCGGTGATGCAGTTCATGAGGCTCGTCTTGCCGGCGCCGTTCGGGCCGATCACGGCTACGAGCTCTCCTGCGGCAACCGCAAGCGACACGTCGCTCAACGCGCGGATCCCGCCGAAGCTCAAGGAAAGACGGCTCACCGTGAGATCGGCGCGCCGCGCTTTCATGTTCTCTGCGCTGAAGATGCTCGGTTGTCCCCGAAAAGCCCTCATATGAATGCACCTCTACTTGAGAATCCGGATCTTCTCCTTGCCGGGGGTGAAGAAATTGGTCAGCGGAACATAGGTGCCGTCTTCATTCACCTGCACGATCCGCGCGGTGAACGAGGCGCCGTGGTCGTCTTGCGAGTAGGTGACGCTGGGAACGAGTCCTCCGAAGTCCTCGCCGGCGAACGACTCCAGGGCCTTGTTGACGCTCGCGGGGGTGATCTTTCCGGTCTTCTCGTGGGCGCGGATGAATGCGCGCTCCATGATCATGGCGACCACCACGCCTTCCCAGTATGCGGTGTCGAAAGAATCGACCGTCCCGTATCTCTCCCACAGATCGGTGAGGATCTTCACCCCGGGCGTCCCGTCAACAGGCAGACCGCCGGGGAACTGCATTTTGAGACGGTCCCTGATGAGGCCCTTGCCCATTTTGAAGAAGTCGGGGTCGGTTGAGGTCCAGGTGCCGAGGAACAGAGGATCGTAGCCGAGACGGTCCGCGCTCTTGAAGGCCGATATGATGGCTGCGGGCAGCAGCTGCATGAAGACGTACTCCGCCCCTTTTTCCTTGAGTCTCAGCATCTCGGTGGTGACGTCCACGGTCTTGGGGGGGAACTCTTCAATGGCCACGATATCGACGTTCACCTCTTTGGCGTACTCGACGCTCGGCTTGTGGATGGAGCGCCCGTAGGCATTGTTGTAGGTGAGCAGGCCGACCTTCGGGGGCTCGCCGCCCTTGTGGACCGCTTTCACATAGTCCAGGATCGCGTAACAGTCGAGCCGGTAGCTGCCGAAGGGCAGATACATGAAGTCGATAGGCGGTTCGAGGATTTCCCACGCCGTGGAATAGTTGATGGCGGGGATCCCGTAGCGTTTGATGATGGGCTTGGCGTTCATCCCCTCACCGGCGCTCCAGGTGGCGATCATGTCCACCTTGTCCTGCTGGGCGAATTTCCTCACGGCCGAGACCGCCTCGGGAACCTTGTATGCGGTGTCCACGAGGATCAGCTCCAGCTGACGTCCCGCCACGCCGCCTTTTATCTCATTGACATACCTGAAGTAGTCCTGGTGGCCTTTCGCATGATACTGCCCCCACGTCGATGCCGGACCCGTCAGGTTCATCGCCGCCCCTACCTTGATGTTCGCCGCAGGCGCCGCTGACAAAGCGGACCCGCAGAGAACCCCGATACCCACCACTGAAACCGTCAGAAACCGCAAGGCCTTCATCATACCATGGTCCCCCTTTATGCTGGGTTGCTTGTGCACATGCGCCGGGCGCTGTGCATAAAAAAAGGCCGCGGGTAGATCCATCGGGTCTACCCGCGGCCTTTTTTGACTAGCTCTTCTGCTCAGTGAAAAAAAGCTTCAGCAGGTAGACCTAATCAAAAAAGAAAAAGAAGCTGGAGCTGTTCGTCAAAGAAACAATACGCATCATAGAAACTGAGCTTTAAAGAAAAAAGGGGAGGTAAGTCAAGTAAAAAGTAAATGCGTTATCATACCGGTATAAGACAGATGAGGGCGATGCGTTCTCATGTGATTGATATTCCTCGAGAACATTTCGTTTTATGGAGGCGCCCCCATGGCGCTGCGTGTCTGGGGACCTCTTTCGGTTTGCTCCAGGCGACTGGTTCGCGGAGAAAGAAAAAAATTCATGCATCAGGGGAAAAAGTTTGCTGTTTCATGCCCAGAAACAGGGAACGGATTTTTCAATACAGTACAATTCCCGGGTGTTATGTTTTGCATGTATATTGCATCTCGTGAATGTATATTCATTGCCTGCACATGTGCTGAAAAAATTTTATATGAGGTGTCCGCTCATGAAAACACGGCTTTTTCTCTATGCAGCGGCTGTTTTGCTTGCCGTTTCCGCCGGGTGCTCGTACTTCGAAGACGATGACGACGACGATGTCGTGGCCGAGGAGATCGTCGTCTGGTCTCAAGCCGACGCAGGAGGATGGCACAACCTGGCGATCAAGAGCGACGGCACGCTCTGGGCGTGGGGGTTCAACAGAGAGGGAGAGCTCGGCCTGGGGAACTGGAGGAATCGGACCATTCCCGAGCAGGTAGGCGTCGATGCCGGATGGACACAGGTCAGCGCCGGAGGGAGGCACAGTCTTGCCTTGAGAGAAAACGGCACGCTTTGGGCCTGGGGCATGAACATCTACGGCCAGCTCGGAGACGGAACCCGGAAAGATGCAGCAAAACCGTTCATGCCGGGACTGGAAACCGACTGGTCCGCCGTCAGTGCCGGGTTGTATCACAGCCTTGCTCTGAAGACGAACGGAACACTGTGGTCATGCGGTGACAATACTCACGGCCAGCTCGGAGATGGAACTGCTGAGGAGAGAACGGCTTTCTCGCAGATAGGCCTCGATGAGGACTGGGTTGCGGCGAGTGCAGGCGACCATCATTCGCTCGCGCTGAAGTCCGGCGGCACGCTGTGGGCGTGGGGAGCAAATGATTCCGGCCAGCTGGGCACAGGCACGAACGACAACAGCCTCGTGCCGGTGAAGGTGAATAACGATGAAGACTGGGCCGCGGTGAGCGCAGGCGGATCG
>Ga0116148_1001893_pt1 | contig 21662 bp, 27 predicted proteins | sample AD_UKC055_MetaG_FD_89786 | JGI IMG/M metagenome (GOLD analysis project Ga0116148, IMG submission 89786) | Active sludge microbial communities of municipal wastewater-treating anaerobic digesters from USA - AD_UKC055_MetaG | ecosystem: Engineered > Bioreactor > Anaerobic > Digestate | place: USA... | reverse complement strand
TTTCATTATAGCTCCCTGATAAAGTTAATGACACTTTTTGTCACTTCGGATACTGAATTGTATCTACCTGACAAAGATTTTACTTTGTCTGCAATTTTTTGCGGAACGCTTGCGGACGTGTGACATATAGCCATCCCATTATCTTCGTAGACACGAAAAGCCATGCCATTGATTGCGATTGTTGTTTTAAGTTTCATTTTGTTTTCTCCGCGTTGTTGAGTAGCTTCATCGCTGCTCATGATATAAATATAACTAAAATGCTAACCGTTAGCAAGTGTTTTTTACTTTTTTCATCTGTCATTTTGTTTTCTCCTGTTTTTTATTTCTTTCTCTTTCTTGTCCTCGCTTTCTAAACTGATTCTGAAAATTATCAAAGACGTCAAAAAAGAAAGCAAGAGTGTTATTAAAATTAAAAGGGCAAGCATTATTCTTAAAATTTCTACATTATCCATTTTCTAATACTCCTTAAAAATCAGCCTTTATTTTATCCATGGCTTCTTTAATTTGTTTGTAAACCTTTCCATAACTTTCTTCTGGTACATCCTCGGTACGCTCGTACCCAGCAGCTCCCAAAAGATTAACAAATGATTCATTATCAATAGCTGAAAGTTTTTTCATCGAGTCTAAAAACCCTTGTTTTCTGTCAGTTGTTTTATTTGGATTTTGGTTTAAAGGTTTTTTTAAGGTCTCTTTTTTTTGCGTTGGTTCGTTGTGGTTACCGTCATTTCCGTCGTTGTCTTCTTGCCCGATCCCGAAAAGGCTTACAAGAGCGTATCTTCTGGCGTATGTTACAGCATTCCCATACGCTTGCATTTTGCTCATACCTTTTGGCTCTCCAACAAATAACGGTGTTTCGATTTCTAGCCATTGGCCACTTGAGTGACCAACTCTTGTGATCAACTTATCCATTTCTGGCATTTGCATTATAGAAATGCCCAAAACATAAGCAGGTCTTACAGCATCAAGAACACTTGTAACTGTAGTGTAGTTGCTTCGGAACATCGGATTGTATCCTTCTTTTTGTGCATTCTTTATGCTCTCCTGAGCCTTACTTAATGCAGAAAAAAGTTCATTTAGTTGTTCACTCGTTTTCATTTTTTCCTCTGGTTTTTTTGTTGTTAAAAAATTTCTTATAAAGACCTTCAAAAAAAGCTCTATTTTCACTTAATTCTTCAGTAGATATTTTTTCAGGTATACTGTATTTTATTTTTTTTCTGAACTTTTCTACACACAAATTATTCAAAATTTGAAGCGTTGGAATTTCAGAAATCTTTCTTGCTTCTAAAAAAAGATCTACAATTTGTTCATCATTTATTTTCAGTTCTTTTGCGTACATTCTCGCAGTTACACACAAAGTAACATCAGAAAGCCTTTTCCCTGCACACTCGTAGGCCATCGATAACTGAACGAGAAATTTTTTTTCACGTTGCGTTAGTGAAGAAGCGCCTTCATTTATCTGTAATTCATTCATTAGTCTTCTCCTAAAAGAATTCTTTCTAACTGGCTTTTTGCCTGAACAGCTTTATTTTTTTCAAACTCTTGAGTCCACCTGGCCTGTCGTAGCCACGTTTGCAAAGTAGCTCGTTCTGGAAAAAATTTATTCGCTCGCCAAGCCTTCATTCGTAACTCGTCCTCTCTAAGAAAAGAGGGCAGTAGCTTTAATACTTCTTCGCTCGGCTTTAATTTATATGCTTTACAAGTCTTTTTGAATAAATTAAACTCGATCTCAAAGCCTCTTTTAGTACCACAATATTTTTTCCTAAAGTCTTCAAAGATGGTTTCAATTTTTGGCTTTTCAGAAACGCAAATTAATTTATCTATAAAATCATTTTGTTCTTCCATTTCTTTATCCCTCTTTTTTTTCCAAAAAAGCTTTTTTAATTCTGACTTTTTATTACTTTTAGTTAGAGTCATTATTTATAAAACTTTCCTACATAGCGATTGAAACATTTTCCCACATTTTGGGCATTTTATTTTTTTTGTCATATCACGCATTTTGTTTTCTCCATTTTTTTTGTAATTTAATATCCTTCTTGTTCAAGTGCTATTTCCATTGAACAACCACCTCTATCATTATAATCTCCTTTGTGCCAATCTATTTTGTAATGATATGCAGGATTCCAGCCTTTAGATTTCAAGAAATCGTGTTTAATCCAATAATTATCAGGAACGTCTTTATCATATCTGAATTTACCATCTTTACCTTTCCATATCATTTGGCCAAGATACAATGGAGGAATAACTCTTATGTCTCCATCAAAATGCTCTACTGTAGCATATCCGTTTTTGTTTAGAACAAACTTTTTTATAACCATAAATTTTGTTTTCTCCTTAATTAAAATTGCCGCCAATCAATACCTTTCTTTTCCAGCAAACGCCTTGCAGCAATAACACATTCATTGTCTGGGTTACCTTTTGCAGTTGCTATTAGTCTTTCATTTCTAGTTAGTGGTCTGAGTTCACCATTTTCTACTTTTTGCCAATACTCTTTTCTCAATTCTTCTCGCTTAGCTATTAGGCTTCTGTCTTTTTCGGCTTGAGCATTAAGCATTTTTGACCAAGTTTTATCAGAGTGGCTTCCTTTGTTTTTATGAAAAGCACTATCTCCTATATCTTGCCTGGATGCTCCTTTTATAGAAAGATATGTTTCCTCATCCATCGCATTCTTAGTCATCTTTTCTCTCCTCGCAATATCTTTTCTGTTCTTCCGTTAATTTGTCTGCACAAAATTCATGAGCCGCCCATGGATCTTTATGCATACAGTAGTTAAACTGCTCTGGCGTTAGTTTGTCCGCACAGTACATAAGAGCCACCGAGTAGCCTATACGAACGCAGTAGTCGAATTGTTCAGGCGTTAGTTTGTCTGAACAGTATTTAAGAGCCGTTAAAGGCATCGCATGAACACAAAAATTCAATTGCTCTGGCGTTAGTTTATCCGAAAAGTATTTAAGAGTTATATATGGGTTATTCTTCACACCTTCATCTGTCATTTTGTTTTCTCCTTGCAATAGTCTAATTGCTTTTTAGATAGCATATCCGCACACAATAGAAGAGCTGTTGCTGGGCATTCACGAACGCAGTAGTCTAGTTGCTCTGCCGTTAGTTTATCCGCACAGTACTCAAGAGCAGCAGCTGATCTTTCACGAACACAAAAATCAAATTGCTCTTTCGTTAGTTTGTCTGCACAGTAATAAAGAGCCGTCGATGGACACTCATGTACACAGAAATCGAAATGCTCGGCAGATAGCATGTCCGCACTGTATATAAGAGCGTCCCGTAAATCGTTCTTTTTTTCTTTATCTATCATTTTGTTTTCTCCTCGAAACATTTAAGACCAGAGTTTCACCGCAGTTTCATACTTAGATTTTAAGTCCTTTACTTTTTTACTCGCATAAGATAAAGACATTCCGTGAGGTCGCTCCGCTGGGTTGTCTTTTAGAAATTGATGATATTCTTTTGCTTCTTCGAGTTGTGCCTCAAAAAATTCTAAACTTTCAGGCATTGAAAGGTCAATTTTATTTGCCATGCTTTCCCAATATGCCGTTCTTTCACGGTAGGCATCAGCTTTTTTATATGCTTCCATTGCATTACTCATTCTATTCCAGTTTCGTTCGATTAATGCACGGTGTCTTTTTTCGCTGTGGTGTCCTACTTTTATAGGCTCTCCAAGTGCTAAAAAGTCTTTACCTTCTTTGCTTTTTTCTCTCCAGTCATCGCCTTTTTTATTCGCATTGTCAGCCCAATTATTTAGTTTTTCAACTTTGTTTTTTGCTCGTTCCTGGCTATTAAATCCATCTGCACGAGTAATTGAATAGCAATACATAGGCTTTTCTTTTGTTCCTGAACAGCCAATAAAATTGTGAACTATACATTCGTTTTCTTTTCCGTACTTGGTGTTAACTATAATGGTATCACCTTTTTCGTGTTTCTCTTCACATTCTGCCACAAAAACATTAGGGCAATACTTTCTATAAGCATTCATAATTTGGACTCCGATTTACTTTTTTAGATTTTTATTGTTTATGACTACAGATTAAAACGAAATCCCCATTACTCAACTCTAAAATCTCGTATTTTTTTTCGATGTAGTCCCAAGTGACTGGCATGAACTCATCTTTTTCCTTGTCAAATAATGCGGTGTCATTTTCACAAAGTTTCATTAATTCTTCTTTTGATCCTTCGGTAGCTACGTCATAGATAGCTTCGGCTGTTGATTCAGGAAACTTCTCGGCCAGAAGTTTTGCGGCTTCTTTTGAATAACCTTTTAAATAAAGTAAGGAATTATATAAGTTTGTCATTTTGTTTTCTCCGTTTTTTATGTAAAGAACCAATTTACTCTATCGGAAAAAAAAACTTGATTATTTTTCCATATATAATAGATGGATCTTTTTCGTTAGCAATGCATTTTTCCACGGTCTTCATTATTTCTTTTTCATCGAATCCTGAAACACACGCTTTTTTCATTTCGTTATCTTTTTCGTCAAAAAAAGCTATTTCGGCTTCAAAAATATTAGGATTTGATAAAAAGTTGTGAATTTCTTCGGCGAGCTCTTCAGATATATACGCACTCTCTAAGTATGCACCATCTTCCATCGCTGATTTAATTTCTTTTGGTGTATGGCCTTTTTCAAAGAGGCCATTGATAAGTTCTTTTGCTTCGATAGATAAGTTTGTCATTTTGTTTTCTCCGCGTTGTTGAGTAACTTCGTCGTTGCTCATGTATATAATATAACTAAAAAGCTAACCGTTAGCAAGTGTTTTTTTATCTTTTTTTATTAATTTACAAAGTGCTTAAATTACGCTAAAAAAGCCATGTTTTGTAAACTTTATGTGACTTATGGAAACACACTATATATATATGTCTTTTTTATGTGTGCATTTGTTTCACTTATTCCAACTTGGAATATATTTTTTTACTGTTTTTTCTTGTGCTTAATACTAAAGTATTACTAATAAACACTTTATTAACAAAACAACACCAAAAACACAATTTTTATTTTTACATACAAATTAAAAGTTTACATAAAATTAATTTGTACGAATATACAAACTCCCTAGAGCCATATAGAAAGTGTATACATACAAAGTAACGAGTGAAAAGTACAAAAGCCTGTGAGCCTATATGTACGTAGGGCTAGAAGATTTTACAAAACTACCCTTGAAAAATGAGAAAAAAAAATTTAAATTTTTAGCGGTTAAAAACAGTATTTATAAACTAATTTACAATAAGAAAGTAAATGCTTGCATAACGTCAGTAAATTGAATGATGATAGGCATTACCAGTTAAAAAAAGACTTCCTTGCTTTCCTTTCTTAAAAAATTATATATATAAATCCCTAAACATGAAAAAGCGTAAAAATTTTTCCCCCATACTATACTCTTTTTTTATTTGAGATTTTTCATAAAACTTTTCCTCTCTCTATATGATTTTTTATTTATATTTGAAAAAGAGGATTTTGTTTTCTCCCTCCTGTAAAGGCTGCTTAGTTAATTCTAGGCAGTCTTTTTTTATGCCTTGTTGTGTACAAATTAACTTAATTTATATGTACAAACGTTAATTTATGCGTATATTTATACATAAATTCATTAGTTTATGTAATAAAATGTGTATATTATAGTAGTAAAACATAAACAACCGACAGAGACACTATAATGAAAGAACCAAACAGAAAAAATAGAATTGATGAGCTTGAAAAAGAAATCAACTTTCTAAAAGAAAGAGTTACAAAGATAGAAGCATCTTTCAAAGTGAAAGATAAAGAAGAAGAAAAACCTAAAACTTCGTTTATGTGAAATGATAACTGAAAAAGATATTAAAGACGGCCAAAAGACAAGAGCAGAGATGCTTAACGCTTTTAGAACGAGTAGAAAGATGGTATCTTGGAAAAGGAGAGGCATTGCGAAAGAGCTTCCTGAGAGAAAGCTCATAAATTTGCGTCGTGATTATTACAATTGGATAAAAGAAAATTATTTTCCAATTTTGAAACATCCATCTTTTTTAGACCAGAACGATCCTGACTTTCTACTAAATGCATGGCGTTCTTTTTGCACGATGTCACTTGTGCGATGTGGAAACCACTGCAATTTTTTACTTTCCATCTATCCAGAGAGTGCGAAATATTTTATAGAGATAGGTAGAATTAAAAAAATATTGCCTCTTCGTAGCTCCTTTGTTGATACGTATCGAGAAGGTGACGATTCTTATTCTAAAGAAAGAGTCATCTTAGAAAAAGATTTTGCAGGGTGGTTTCAAGAGGCAAAAGAACAAATCAAAACACTACTTGCACAAGACTGCTATTTTTTTGGAAACGTTAAAAACAATTCGCCACAATACTTTATGGAAAAATTCGTTGTCGATAAAGAAAATAAAGAAGATAAAGACAGCGATGCAAAAACAGTTCAAGTTGATTTTAATATAATTTCTAGACAAAGTAACGCCAATGAAAATAAAAGTTAGCGTAGATATATCTGAGCAGCAATCAAGATTTCTTCTTTCTGAAAAGAAGTTCACGGCATTTGTTGGTGGGCGTGGTTCAGGGAAGACTTTCATTCTTGGGCATAGAGCAGCAGGAAGAGCCGCAAATGGAAGGAATCAATTAGTTGTAGGGAGAACATATAAAGAGCTTAGGCAAACTATTATTCCGAGCGTAAAAAATGCTTTAGAATTATATAGAATTCCTTTTAAGGAAAATAAAAATGACAACATCTTAACGCTTAAAAAAAGCAAGATTCTTTTTTTGTCTGGAGAAAATCCAGAAGCCATACGATCTTACACTGATTACCACGATGGCTATATAGATGAAGCTGCCTGGCAGAAGCAAATGGTAATGAAAAACTTATCCATGTGTTTGCGTGGTAAAGATGTTTTGAATCCTTCTGTTTCATTTACAACAACACCAAGAGGCGGATCTTGGTTTAATTTGTTTGTAACAAAATCAAATCAAGAAAAATTAGATCTAATAAAGTGCACCACTTTTGATAATCCTTTTCTATCTGAAGATTCTTTAGAGCTTTTCAAAGAGGCTTTATCTGGCGATGAGAAGCTAGCAAGGCAAGAGCTATACGCTGATATGCTTTCAGAGTCTCCAATCAATGCGGTCATTCCAGACAACTTAATCTTTATGAGCGATGTACCTTCAGATTTGCCTGTGTCTATTGGAATAGATGTTGCAAGAGAAGGAGTAGATAACACCTTCATAGTCGTTAGTAATGAGAAAGGCGTTGTTGAATCGAACAAATTCTCAAACTTGGATGGCATTAATTTATACTTAAATTTTGAAAAAATAGCAAATAAATATAGAACATTGTGCTCTGTGAATGTTGATAATACAGGCGGTTGGGCTAGTTCATTTCTTGACATTGTAAAAACAACAGACTATAGAGACAAAGTATTTGGGATTAACTTCGCATCCTCAGCAAGTAACAACATATACGCGAACAAACGAGCGGAGATGCTTTTCAAATTAAGAGATCTATGTGAAAAGAAAGCTTTCTCTCTAAAGAACTGTCAAGATGTTGTAAGTGAAATAAATGCAACAACATATTTTTTGAACGGCTCTGGACAACGCCAAATAATTGACAAAAAATTAATAAAAAAAGATATCGGTCATTCTCCTGATGAGCTTGACGCTGTATCTTTAAGTGTCTTAAATGGTTTTAATTTACATACAAATGAAGCAGGGTATTCACCCATGCCGCAACAAGGTTGGTAATTATGAACGGAATTGTAAAAGAGTTTATAGAATTCGCAAATAAGGCGAAGGATAAATATAAATCAGAAATAGATGAGATGAAAATCGACCGTGATATTTTCTCATCTACAAAAGTTTGGGATGAAAAAGACGAAAAAGTCAGAGGAAAAAGTAGGGACAAGTCTACAGTAAACCCGCTCCCGATGTATCGCAACGCTATATGTAACAGCTTTAATCGATACCCATATGACGTCGAAGTCGTAGGACAAGCACCAGAAATAATCAAAGACAAATTAAAGAAAATATCTGTTGACTCTGGGTTAAATAGCATCATAATGCAATGCGTATCTGACGCTGTTATTATGGGCAAGGGCTTTGCTTTCATTACAACTAACGGAAATGAAATACAGATAAATTATTCAGACGACCCAACACAGGTTATTATAGATAGTGAATCGAAAGCAATTGATGGTAGTGACATACAGAAGATTGCCTTTGTAGACAAGATGAGCTATGAAAAAATAAAACAAACATTTACTTCTTTCATGCTAACAGAAGATGAATTGAAGGCATCAAAAAATTTAGATGTTGGATGTTGGGAATCAGGAAAGTATAGTTACAATGTTATTAGTTACTTTACTCTCAATGAAAGTGGCGTTACTTTATACAGAATCATCGGCGATGAAGTCGTTGAGACCATTATCTACGAAGGACTAAAGAAGATACCAGTAGTTCCTTTGTATGCAAATGAATTTTGGAAAGAAGGAAGCAGGCATTACAAGGGCATCGTAAGAGACGTAAGGGATCTGATTAAGATAGTTAACTACTCTTACTCAGCGTTAAAAGAAAGACTTGCTTGCCCATTGATTCCAAAGACAAGAGTTTCTTACGAGTCGGTAGAAGGATACTTAGAAGATTACACACAAAGTAATAAATCAACAGCTGGCGTTGAGCGTTATAAGGAATGGTCGGCAGATGGTAGAAAATTAACCGCCCCATCTACAGAATATCCAGAACTAAAAAGTAATGACTTATTAGTCGTAATTGAAAATGCAAAAAGTCAGATTGCAAATATTATTGGCGTCCCACAATCTGGTCTTGCTTTTGAAACAAACGCTGCACAAGCGACGGCAACAGAGGTTTTACTTCGCTCACAAGCTAACGTAAATAATGTGTCACACTATTATCAAAACGCAAAATCAAGCTTAAAAAACTTGATGAGTATCTGCTTAGATCTCTTGTGTTATGTAGAAGGCGTAGAGAACACTTTTGAAATAGCAGTCACTAACGGCCCTGAAACCTATGTTAGAAAAGAGATGCTAAGGCAACAACTGATGGCAACGCAATCATTTGTACCTGATGCAGTGAAGCCTTTAATCATGGCCGAAGTCGTGAAGACTTTAGAAATAGAAAATGCAGAAGCTTTGAGTAACGCCATTCTTTTGACTTTACCTGAAGAGTTACGGCCTGTCAATAAAACACCGCAAGCTTTGGCTTTAGAATTAGTACAAAGTAAGCAACAAATAGAGCAACTACAGCAAGCATTGCAACAACTTAGCGAACAAAGTAAGCAGTTGCAAGAGACTATAAATACTGATGTAATTAATAGTCAAAATCAATTGCTGATGGTTCGAGTACAGAATGAAAGCTCTTTAAAAACAAAGCTCATAGAGATGCAACAACGAAATAAAGAATTCGAACTAAACTCAATTAGAGATAGCGAAAGTAGATGCATCACAACGAGAGAAGCTGATGGAACAAGCTAATGAGCAAGCGAAGATACAAAATACATTAAGGCAAACGGCCTTGAAGGAAATAGAGCTAGCAGAAAAAATGAGGTTAGAAGAGGAAAAAAAGAGAAGCGAGCTGTTAGCACTTGCTTTTAATAATAATTAATTTGTAGTAAAAAATTAATTTATGTGTAACGCTTATAATTTTATTTAATTATATTTATAAAAACAAAGGACAGAGATATGGCAGAAGAACAAGATATAATTAATAGGTATCGTGGCATTTCGTCAAACGATACTGAACAAAAAACAGAAGAGCCTGTAGAAGAACAGACTCAAACACCGACAGAAGAAACCAGGACTCCAGAAGAAAAAAAAACGGTCGAAGGTGAAAGTGTCGAGACACCAGAAAAAAGAAATCCTGAGGGTGAAAAAGAATTTAAAAACAATAGTTCTCCACACGTCGAGCGGATCATAAAAGATCGATTAGCACGACAAGCAAAAAAACATCAGAGAGAACTAGATGCCTTGCGAGCTGAGCTGCAAAGCCTCAAGAAAAAAGAGGAAGAGACAGAGTTCACAAGAGATGACTTTATTGACGAAGAAGAATTTGAACGGTTTAAAGCAGACAAATTAAAGAAGTCAATAAAGACGGAAGTGATGAAAGAATTTGAATCCTCTCAAAAAGAGAGAGAAGCTGAAAGAGCACAGCAGGAAAAAGTAAACGCAACTATCGCTAACTTCCTTAAAACTCCTGAAGAGTTACAAGAATGGAAAAGCAGGCTAGAAGATTTTGAAGAAGATTATTCTGATTTTCTAGAGAGTGAACAAGGACAAGAGATGTCTTCGTTCATGATTAACAGTAGCGTATTCCCAGTGATGTTTGATTTGATTGCTAGAAACCCTAGCGTTGTAGACAAACTAAGCACACTGAGTACAAAAGAAGTTTACTTCAATTTAAAGCAGCTCGAAGACGCGATTCTGAAAAAAATAACTGGGATAAAAGAAGCCCAACAACAAGAAAATAAAAATGCAGATGAACAAAAACCAAAACGTTCTCTGCCTAATTCTGGAAAGTTCGGAGGATCTTCATCAAGCATATCATCAAGGCTAGATCCAAATAGCAAAGACTTTGATGCTAAAGAATACTTGAAAAGAAAATATCCGAATCAGTACTAAAAAGGAAAAAAAATTATGGCAAACTTAGCTTCAAACATTACCACTGCACAACTTGACATTTTGTCTGTTGCTGTTGAAAAATATTCCCCTATCCTTGAAGACGTTCGCTCTTCACAGAAGGGACTAAAGGGGCGTACTGGCGGTCTCCTTCGTGTTGTCATTCCTGATTCAGGATCTGTAGTGATCACAGAAAATGGGGTTCGTGATATTACAAATGAATCTTTAAGTAATGCAGAATTTTCAAAAGACTTAAGAATTTCTTCTGCTAACACTGCTTTTAGTGCTACTGTATTAGAGAGAGTAACAAACGTTGATGACTTCGATAAAGAGATCGTCCAGCCTCGTGCCGTAAATTACGGTGAGACAGTCAATGAAACAATCATTGACAAGGCTTATACAGTTGCTGGAATCGCACAAACAGCCGCTCTTTCAACACTTGACTTTGATGCATTAGCAACAACCGCTGGCAAGCTTCGTGAAAATCGAGCTACTAATCTAGTAGGCTATATGTCTCCTACTGTCGCTGCAAAGCTAGGTTCTAAAGGGGCTAACGGCTCTTTCCTTCCTCCAGCTATTTGTGAGCCGATGTACAAAGATTCACAAATTGGGCGATTCGCAAACGTTCAATGGAAGGAATCAAAGATGCCTGTATTCACAGTTGCAGCTGCGAATGTAATGGATAAAGATTGGGTAATCGACACAGCTGGAGTAGATGGGACTGCTGGAACTATCATACTTGACGATGCTTCGGGAGCAACTATCTCTGGTTCTACTGTGATTAAAAAAGGTTCTGTCTTTACAATCGCAGGCGTTTATGCAAAAGATGTGTTGGGCAAAAATACAACTAATCTCAAGGCTTTCGTTGTGCAAGAAGACGCCACAGGCACATCGGGAGGAAAGATCACTCTAAAAGTGGGTGCGTTCTCAAACACTGGAGCACATGCTAATGTCAGCATCATGCCAGTAGCTACTAACAAACCAACGCCTGTTAACTGCGGTGCGGCAAAAACATATTCTGTCGTTTTCGTTTTCGAAAAAGGAAATATCGAATATGATGCTGTCGAGCTAAACACCGCTGGTTTTGAATCTGTTTCTGTTTCTGGAATCGATTCCAAAATCAAAACTACGGCATTAGTTAGTGGCGACATCAACACGCTAACAGCAAAGTACCGAATTGATTCGGCCTTTGTAACTGGAGGCATTGATGACCGTAGAGCCGCTCTATTGTTTGTAGAAATCTGATAATTAAGTTGTACATATAGACTTAATTTATCTATATTATTTATTAACCCTACCTGTCTGGGTAAAAGACAGTGCGAAGAGTTTTTTTTCGTGCTGTCTTTTTTTATTAGGTATAAAATGACAATAAGAGATATAATTACATTAATAGCGGCAGACATTAACTACACTAGCGGAAATAATTCCGTAGGGTTAGAAGAAGCAAATAGAATTCTTTCATTGATGAATAGATGCATCAATATTTATAACACCCAAGGGTTACTGTCTTTCAATTATCACAGCGAAACACCTCAAAAAATAAATGGAAATTACTTTGTAAGTAATGGAATAGATGTTGCTGCGTTGTATGTATTATGCAATTCAAGCAAGCTACGCATAAAGCAAGTACAACTAACATCTCTTTATGAGCTTACTAATAGCGGTGTGATGCCATCACTATTTTCTATAAAAAGAAATATAGATGTAAATGGTGTTCGAATGATTCAACTTTTCTTTGATACAAAAAATGTGTCTTATGAATTAGAAGCCGTTATAAAAGAAGACTTGCCTGCATTTAATTTGAACGACGAATTTACGCTGCCCCCAGAATATCAAAACCTTTTAATTAGTGACGTTCAATTACGCTTACTTGTGAACGATGATATTTCTCCAAGCTCGTTACTTTATATAGAAAAGAAAAGAGAATTTGAAGAAGTAAAAAAATTAATTAAGGAAGCAAACTTCAAAAATTATGATTTTGGGGAATATGCAATAAGCAAGTTTGATAAATTCAACGCTGGTTTGTTCTTATGAAAAAGCTTCTTAATTCATTTACTGGTGGATCGTCAAAGTACAAAGATTTAGACTTTGTTTCTCATGAAGAAAATTTTAACATGTTTCCAGAAACGCTGGAATCTAACGAACACTACACGAATAAAGTTTTAAAAAGTCTTACTGGCTCAAGAACGATATTATCACAACTAGGTGGATTTTGCCGAGGGCTATACATTGCATCAACAAGTCCATTGACAAGCTATAACGCTGGAACACCTTTATTATATGGGGTCTATGGGGCTAGGGTTTATAGAATTTATAATGATTTTTCTTATCATTACATCGGTGATGTTGCAGATAATAGTGAGCCTGTTTCTTTTGCGGAAACAAGCGGAGTGCCTGCACACCTTTGTATTTGTTCTTCTTTTAATGTTTACACTATTAATTTAGAAACCGAAAGTTCGTTAGTATCTGTCGATGTGTTGGAGTTGCCCAAAAAGGCTGGAGAGCAAACAAGTATAAGGCCGACAATGATTACGGCTTTAAATTATAGAATAATTTGTAATGATAAAGACAGTGATTACTTTTATTATTCTGAACTCGGAAAGCCAAATGGCATTAATAACAATTACGCTTTTTACAAGTATATGACAAGATATACTTTCATGAAAAAGGACGGAACTTTAGTAACGGCAGACGATAACCAATATTACCCACCTTCAGAAGGCTCATATGTTGAAGGAACTTTAGTCACAGAAGATGTTTGGATGGGCTCGCTTAACTACATAAAAGCGGAGTTCAGAAGCGATAACATCGTTGCTATAAAAGCAATGGATGATTATCTATTCGTTATCGGGTATAGTTCTTATCAAGTATATAGGTGGCAAGATAATATCAACATACCTTTTATAACGTCTACAAAAAATAGTTCGATAGGATGTAAAGCACCATATAGTGTTTCATCAATTAATAACAAACTAATTTTCTTAGGTGCATCATCAGTAGGTACAAATGCAATTTGGGTAAGTGATGGGCAGGGCATTAAAAAGATTTCTTCAGCATGGATAGAAGAGCAGATAGAAAGCTTTACAAGAACTGATGATGCATTCTCTTTCTGTTATGTTGATGGGAAACATACATTTTATGTTATATCATTCCCTTCTGCTAATAGAACTTATTGTTATGACTTTGATGAAAATGAATGGCACACAAGAGCGACAAGAGACATCAACAACGAGCAGAAATGTTGGTTTCCTGCATTTGCGATAAAGTATTCTGACAAAATAATAATGGGTGCTTCCAATGAAGACAAATTAATTTATCTAGATAAAAATAAATATACAGATTACAACGATAAATTAATAGAACGCTCAAGAACAACTGGCATAATTATCAACAATTTTAAAAAGATGATCATTCATTCTTTAGAACTAATAATTAATTCAGGAAAAACGAGAGTAGAAAAAGAGTATGACGAGCAAATGAATGGGGCAACGCCTGAAGGGTATAATCCTAATGTAATGCTTTTGACTAGCGCAGATGGGGGCTATACATGGAGTGGCGAAAAGTGGGCAAAGGCTGGGCGTATAGGAGAATACAACTCAAGATGTATTTTTAGAAATTTAGGAAGCCCCCGAAGAATTGCGTTCAAAGTAACGTTTACTGACCCAGCCCCATTTAATATTTCTAAAGCTATTCTTGATTATACAGAGTGTGGTAGATAAATGATAACAAGCAACGTAATAAATCCATATTCTTCAGAAACAAAAGACTTGCTTCCGTTGGTATTAATAAAGAACGGCATGGTCGGACTTCTCCAATCAAATGGATTAGTTAATTTATCTACAATTAAAAAACTAAATCTCCCAAACGCTGTATATGACTACACATTAGACTTTAATTTTTATCAAAAAATAAACGGTGTTAATTTGTACCAAAGAACAAACAAAATTTATATTTGTAAGGAACAGACATCGATAGATGTTTCATTAGTTGGCCTTGCATTTATTCAAGCAAACTTAATTTTAAAACAATGAGGAAAAAATGGCAATAGGTGATATTATTTCAAGTGCTACAGATGCAATAGGGCTTACTAATGTAAAGGGTAAAAAAAAGGCGTATGATAGTGCAGAAAGTATATTACAAGATACTCTTGCGAAATCTGGACAAACGTACAACCAAATTTTAGAGTCCATAAAAGGGACTGGCCGCAATCTGCAAGATCAGCTAGGTGGATCTGCTTCAGTAAGTGATTGGATTAATAGCATTAAAGAAGCTGGCAATAAAGACTATTCGGTTGACTCATCGAAAGTCAGCGGATTTGATTGGGACAAAACAGTAGATGATTACTTAGACCCCAACGCATCATATATGATCGAACAAGCGACACAAGCGGCACAAAACACCTTAGCTGGGCAAGGTGGGCTATTTAGCGGAGGGGCTGGGCAGCAACTGCAAGCTGTCGCAAGCGACAAAGCAAGGGAACTATACGGTGATGCTCAAGAACAAATGAACAAAGAAAAATCATTCGATTACAACAAATTGCTTGATGAGTTGAATATTGATGCTGGAAATATAGGCCGTGAACAAAATCGAGATATGGCTTATAGTTCCAACTTGGGAAATGTTGCGAACGCTTATCAAACATCAGTAAGTGATACACAAGAGGGCATAAACAATGCTCTATTATCTCAATTACAAAATGACTCATCTATTCAGCAAGCGTTAGCGAACTTGGGCATTTCAGAAGCCTCTGCACCGACGGCTTTGGGTTCTATTTTTGGAGACGTTCTTGGATTTGCAAGTGCGTTTATTCCCTAAAAAGGAGTGAAAGAAAATGCCTGATTTTAATTTATTCAGATTCCAAAATCAATTAAACACAAAGCCTTTAGAAGAAGGTCTTGCGAGAGATTATGAAAATGCAGGCCGCTCTATTGGTGGATTGATCGGATTAGGATTAAAGATAAAAGGGAATAAAGAAGCGGAAGAAAAAAACGCTGCCCTCGAAAAAAATAAAAAAGACTTTTTAAACTTTCTTGATAATTACGGCAACGGCTTAACAGATGAAGCCATTATGAGAGAGGGCAATAGATACGGATTCCCAGAAATCGCCGCTCAATTTGTAGAAGCCAAGTCAGGACGATTAAGCAGAGAAGAATCACTAAGAGCAAGAGCCGCCGCAGAAAAAGAAAGCGGAGACACAAGAAAAGCTATAGGAGAGAGCAATCGCTTAACATTGCAATCAAATATCCAAGACCTTGAAGATAACATAAATAATTTAACACTACAGATAAAGTCACGCTCTAAAGAATCGCAAGAGGCTAGGAATCTAGCGGCTAAAAGGAATGCTCTTCAAAAAAGAGCAAACGATATGAAGAAAAATTATGAAATAAAATTTGGTTCTTTTGAATCTAATTTAATTGACGATTCTAAAATAGAAACAGATGATTCTGTATACGAAGAAATCGAAAGTATAGTAGATAGATTAAAAGATAACGATAGTTTTATTAAAGAATTTTCTGGGTTATCAGATACTTTCCAATCACTGGAAAAAGATGACGCATCAAAAACTTTAGATAAATTAAAGTCTTTTGAAAGTAAATTAGAAAAAAACAAGAGTGCGTTAAAAGATAGAAAGGATAAGGCTTATAAATCAATTGAAAACTTAAAAAACAAAACTGTAAAAGGTGGAAACGTAAGCGATAACCGATTTATTCTTGATGACATTGCAGCCTTGCATAAAGTTGTGTATGGCAAAAATTTATCAAGAGATGAAGTTGTAAATACATATAAACTAAACTTGGTTGAAGGAGAGGATTATTAATGTCAAAAGGTATGTTTTATCCTATCGACTTCGGAGATAAAGAGAAAAAAATAGTTGAAAAAAACTATTCTAAAATCATAGAGCTTGATAGGCTTCTGCGTGATGGATCTATTGACGAGAGTGAAGCCGCAAAAAATGAGTTATTGAAAATGTTTGAGACTCGTTTTGTGAGTGATATTTTCGAGCCTGTTAAATATGCTGAAGAGATCGCTACGAAAAAAAGGAGTGATAGAGAGGAAGAAAGCCGAAAGTCATTAAAAGATGCTGGTGATAAAGAAACTCCATTGTTGACACCAGAGGCAATAATAAAAGCATATAAGCCGATTGATGAAGAAGGTAATTTGTATGTAATGGCAAAAGCACCTAATGAAAGCGACAAGGCTTTTATCTCAAGACAAAAGGCTGCATTTAGTAATATGGGCTTGCCATGGAATGCAGAAGCGAAAAGGCTTGTATCTTCAGTTATGCAAGAAGCAGGAATAAAAGGGGCAAAAGCTAAAGTAGTTAGTGATTACGGAAAAAGTTTGGGTGGGTTTGCTGGTTCTTTTGTTATTCCGAGAACAAAAGAAAGTGTAGAAAAAGATATTTTAGAAGGCGGTGAAGGAAAAATAAAAAAAACAGAGGTGGCTCTTGATATCGGTGAAAACTTAGCACAAACGGCAGCACCGTTTTCAAGACTGTTTAAAGGAGTGAAATATTCAAAAGCTATTCCAAGGACTGTTGGGAATGCATCTTTTGCCCCTGTCGCTTCTGAAATAGCAGATGCTTTGTATTACGATGAAAAAACAAATAAAGACCGTGCTAATCCATCTCTTTTTGATATTGTCACGGCAGCAGGTTTGAACACCGCCGCTGATTACAAGGCAATAACAAGAGGGCGGCAAGCTATGAGAGAAGCTGGAATTCCTATTACAGGCTATTCAAGAAATTATTTAGGACAAAAAGAATTAAAAAGAATGACAAAAGAAAATGCGATTAGAAATAAAGAAGAGGCCGCTATGAATCTTAAAAGGATTCAAGAGCTTCCAAACTTTATCTCTGATGCACAGACATTAAAAAATCCAAACAAAATAAGAAAAGCAATTCAAGAAAAAGGCTATTCTATAGATGAGTTAGAATCCTCTTTTCCAAGCGTTCAAGCTTTTGACGATTGGTTAAACGGGCGTGTAGTCTTTGAAAACATTAATGATATAGATAACTTAACGATTCCACTTATAAATAAGGCAAGAGCCGACTATCAAAAAGCATCTTCAGAAGCAGCCGAGGTCATTATGAAGAGTGCTGAAAAAAAAGGAAGTGGTGCATTCAGTTATTTTAAGCCCAAAAAACCAGCAAGATTTTCTAGAGTAAAAGATGATTTTGTAAAAGAAAAAGACTTTGAAAAAGGTAAAGAAATTGTAGACAATCTTTTAGCGGCAAAAAAGAAAAACCCATTTGACAAAAAAACAAATGATTTTTTTATTGGCGAGTTAAAAAGAGAAGGTTTTACAAACAAAGAGATCGCTGAAATGATGCTTGATAAAGGCTATCAGCCGAACATCACGGAATACACAAAAGGTGTTTTTAATCAAGTAATTAAAGAGAGAGAAAAATTAAAAAACGCAAAGCCAGTAAGGCCTAAGGCGATAAAGAAAGATAAATCTTTTGAGGCATTGTCAGAAAATCCAGAAGCATATCGAGTTTTGGGAACTGGTAAAAAAGTTAGTGCGGCTGAGAAAGCGAAGTATGAGCAAAGCTTGCCAAAAAAAATGCCGTCACAATTTAAAGAAGATATTACAAGTCCAGAAATTAGACAAAATATCTTTGACTTAGTTAGAGGCTACGCTGTTAGAGAAGCTTCTCCTTTTGTTTCTGGTTCACTGACTAGAGATATAGAGCCATTCTTTATGGATGATGTTGAGGAAGAACGACTAGACAAAAAAAAGCTAGATGAAAAGAAATCTTTAGAAAAAAAACAATTGTTTAAGAAATTATACGGACGTTAATTTATATGCTATTATCTAAAGCACTAAAAATGAGTAAGTCTAAGGCGAAGCGGATAAGGAATACCGCTTGGTATTCTGGAAACATTGAAGCCGACGGAAAGATAGACAAAGACACTTACTATAAAAGTTCTTACCACTCAAGCATAAATCCTCAAAAATCAAAAAAGGGAACTTGTAACTATTGTTTAAGATGTAACGGCCGCATTTTCAAGGGTTCTGATTTAATTTTGGCGAATGGAGAATTCGGCCATCATCCAAATTGTAAGTGTTCTTTTACCCCAGTGGAAAAGGGCGTAAAGGAGAAAAACGGATTTGTGACAAATAAAGATTACGGTGCAAGAAAAACGCTAGACGCAAGAAGCATGAAGGCTTTACCTATTTCTCAGCTTGGAATGATCGCAAGAAAAAGAGGCTTTGAAAACAAGATTGCAGATAAAGGAAGCATCATGAAATACATTAAAAACTCGAGGTACTAAATGGACGTTTTATTTAGCGGCGATACAAGAAGGATGTTTTTAGATTTAAATCAAAAGCCATTAAATGGGATGGTTCAATTTTTAGATTATGGAACTAGCAACCAGAAGGCTATATATAACGAAGAAGGAACGCCGATAAGCAATCCTGTGAGCTGTTCGTTTGGGACGTTGCAATCGTCAGTAAAACTCGTTGGAAAGTATACTGTCAACCAATGGTTGTATGTTGGGAATGGCGACCCAGTAAGCGATTGGGCTGACGATTACTTAAGAGCTTTAAATTTTCAAATGGATTCGGTTTACCCTGCGTTCGGTGATTCTTTGAAAACACCAACAACGGCAACGAATATTATTTCTGTTGACACAATCGATGAATTAAAAAACATTAATACAGAATCAAATCTAATTTTAGTCAAAGGATATTACACGCTAGGCGATTGCCCTTCAAGATATTTTTTCAGAGATAGTTCTGGCGTAGCGAATAGCGGAAGCTGCTTTAAATCAAACAACGGTGAATATTATTGGAAATTGCTTTTAACATCGAGTGAGATTGACGCTTCATGCTTCGGAATAGTCGCAAGAGGAGGCTATAACTATCATGTAGAAATGGCTGATTTTTCTTTATTCTGTTTACAAAACAGAATACAAAAAGCAATATTCAAAGAGAGCATTTGGTTTAGTGGCACGGTAGATTTTGGTTATACGTGTTTTGTACAAAGTAATATTATTTATAATATGTTTACTGGTGCAGGAAGCATTATATGTTACGACACGAATATTATAACTACTGACCTCGGTGGATACTTTACTTTACATGCAGAAGAACAAAAATCTTCATTAAGAGCAATATGGACGTACTGTAAAAAATTAATAATAAATAGTTCTTTAGATGGTAAAACTTTACAAAATTTATTATTAGATTTTCATGGTGCAGGAACTATTAGTAATTGCATTATTTTTAACTGCGTTTTTGCAAATGCTTATAATGGATGCTTGTTAAGTGGTAATACATTCAGCAACGTACATGAAGTTCGTTCAAGTTGGTTTTCAGAAACATCTATTGCTATCGGACAATACACTGGGATAATAAAATTTATCATTGATTCTATTTGCGAGGTTACTTTGTCCGAAAGTAACGTAATCACATCTTTTGTTTTTGAAAAACTCGGTGGTAAATTAAAATATACTGGCTCAAATATTAAGAACATTGAATGCTCTGAGCCCTTATATAACAGCCTCGACGGCCTTCTATACCCTTCTAGTGTTAGTGAAGTAAAAATAGATTGGTACTTAAATAAAAAAGAAGCGTTAGTAGCTTTTGGATGTATTGATTTATGCAACAGAGATATCATTATCGGAGATAGCGTTACTTTTAACTCCAACAAAAAAATAAGAAATGGAACGTTAGATATAACGTCTATAACATCGTCTTTTGGTTTGTCTATGACAGATATGAATTTCATTGGATATATGATAGTATATAGTTTGACCGCTTATAATTGTTCGTTCGATGTGAATTTAGGACAATTAGCATTTACTGGTGCCATTTTTCACAATTGTAGAATAACAACCAATATGGCGGTTTTAAATCTTACGGCTGAAAGTATGGAAGCATATAATAGCGTGTTAAATTGTAATCTAAATATAACAAAAGGATTAAAAACTATAAATACAACTGCAAAAGACGTGACGCTTGTCGGAGATACAATATCATGCGATACAAAGTCAAGCACGTTTTTTGATTTCATTCTACAATGCGTTTCAATTGGGAAAATAATTTCAGGTTGGTGTAATTACAATAGCATTAATTTGGTTGGAACTGGTGCTGAAATTCTTACCATAAAAATAACAGACGCACACATTGCTGACGAAATAAAAAGTACAGGAACATTTGATTTGACCGCTGGTGCAGATGGATACACGAAGCATAAGATATGCTTTAAAAACATTACTTTTGATAATGAAAGTAAAGCAGCGTACACTAATGTCGTTACAGGTACATATAACACTGATCCGCTTTGGCTTTTCTACTTAAGTGGAGATGATTACTCAAACGCATCAAATCGAAAAGAAGTAAGCATGAGACTTAGGGATTCACCAGACATTCAAACGACAAAATGGTTTCTTCCATCTGGTGCAAAAGACGGCTTTTATACAGAAGTGATAATGTATCCTTTTAATCGAAAAACAATAATTGAGAGATAAAAAATGTTAAACAACGAAAACTACGGCTATTTAGTTCACCCACTGTCTCAATTTATGGATGCCAATCTAAAGCCTCTAACGAGTGCATATTTAAAAGTATTCTATGCTGGTACAAGTGCAAGTGCATATACATACAGCGACTGGGAAGGTACTCTTAACACTTCCAATATTATGCTGAGCATGAATGGTTCTGCTAATGTGATAGCGGAAAAAGATAAAGCGTATAAAGTAATGTTATGCGATGCGTTACATCCACCATCTAGCCCTATTTGGGTAAAAGATAATTTGTATGTAATTAGTTCAGAAATAGGAGTAATTGAAGACGGCGAAACGATTGAACACATTTTAGACTTGTCAACTCTCGCCGAAGAAAATTCAACGTTCGACGTAGTACTAACTGCTAATCGTAACAATGCTATTTCTTTTATAGGCTCGAGCGAACAAACTGCAATCGTGGCGATTGAAATAGAAGATTACAAGCCGTACCATATCCAGATAGTTGGAGCCTGTACTCTTGCAATCACTGGTGTTGAATGGTGGGGCGATGCGATAACTGATATAACGAATAAATCAGAAATTAACAT
>Ga0116148_1001890_pt1 | contig 21677 bp, 17 predicted proteins | sample AD_UKC055_MetaG_FD_89786 | JGI IMG/M metagenome (GOLD analysis project Ga0116148, IMG submission 89786) | Active sludge microbial communities of municipal wastewater-treating anaerobic digesters from USA - AD_UKC055_MetaG | ecosystem: Engineered > Bioreactor > Anaerobic > Digestate | place: USA... | reverse complement strand
GAAATTGAACTGATAGGCATAAGCACACAGATGAAGGAATTGCAATATAAGGTAGAGAAAATTAATTATTTGCCTAATGTAGCCCTCAGTGCTGATTATTCATTGTATACATCAGCGGATGAATATGCTATACAAAATGATGATTTCGGGCATAAATATGGAATCAGCTTAGGTTTTCAGATGCCTATTTTTACTGGTTTGACTAATACAGCTAAGCGAGATTATGCGCGCTACGACTATCAAAAAGCAAAACTGCAACAAAGAGATACGGAAGAACTGATCGCTTTACAAATAAAGCAGGATTATCAAAAGTATTATCACGCTTGGGAAAATCATAATGTACAAACTCAGAATATTCATCTAGCTGAACGCGGATTGCAGCTTGCCCAAGTGCGTTATGATAACCATGTTGGTATCCAGCTTGAGGTTTTTGATGCCCAATTAACACTACAAACTATTAAACTGCAATATTATCAATCGATCTATGAGATTATATCTGCTGATCGAAACTTAAAAAAATCAATTGGTATAGCCCTATAAATGGAGATAATAAAATTATGAAAAGGTATTTAGTAATTCTAACAGTCCTGATCCTGATACTCACCTTTGCCTGTTCTAAAAAAAAGGAAGAGGGAAAGAGTATGGAACAAATATATAGCGAGGAAGGAATTCCCATTCGCCAAACAGTTGTTGAACCATCTACCTTCCGTCAAAACCTTCTTTACAATGCAACTCTTAATGGAATGGAAGAAACCACTGTCCAGGCAATGGTTTCAGATGTAATTACCAGAATTAACGCCAAAGTGGGCGATAGAGTTGTTAAAGATCAGATTATAGTCTGTTTTCCACAGAATACACCATCTGCACAGTATGAACAGGCTTTAACAGCTTTTAATAGCATCAAGACAACTTATGAGCGTATGCAACGACTTTTTGCCCAAGGTGCAATTAGTCAGCAAGATCTGGATAATGTGGAAACTCAGTATAAAGTATCTAAAGCTAATTTAGAAGTTAGCGACAAGATGATAAATGTCCGTGCTCCAATTAGTGGAATTATCACTGCTATGAATGTGAATCCGAGTGAAAGAGCTTATCCAGGAAAAGATCTATTTACAGTTGCTTCTACAAATGGATACAAAGCTGTTGTGATGGTTCCGGATACCGAAATTACCAAATTTAGAAAAGGTGCTAAAGCAACCGCTACTTGGTTAGATACAACTATTTCTGGAAGAGTATCAGAAATATCTTTAGCAATGGATAGTTCCACTAAAGCATTTAGAGTGGAAGTGGCCTTTCCGGGGATGAATAAAAAAATCAACTATGGAGTTACAGCAGAGATATCTATAGAAATTCTTACCAAGCCAAATGTGATAGTTGTAGAGCGTCACCAAATACAAAGTAATAATGGGACAAAATATGTATGGTTGAATCAAGATGGTAAAGCTGTAAAAAGAGAAATTACTACAGGATTAGATAATACTCTTGCCTACGAAGTTATCAGTGGTTTGAATCCTGGCGATATTCTCATTACTGAAGGTTTAAATTTGTTAACAGAAGGCGCGAAACTGCGCGTTATTGAATAAGGATGTTGGAACTATGTTTTTAACAGATCTTTCAATTAATCGACCTGTTTTGGTCACTATGGCAATAATGGTGTTTATAGTGTTTGGAGTTCTTGCCTATTTTAATTTGCCTCTAAACCTGATGCCAGATTTAAAATTGCCTTATGTAGTTGTTCAAACCGTATATTCAGGAGCTGGTCCACGAGAAATTGAATCTCAAGTTACCGAGCCGATAGAAGAAGCAGTTGCTACAGTTAGTCAGATTGACTTTATGCAATCATACTCGATGGAGAATGTGTCTATTGTGATGGTTGCTTTTAAATTAGGTAAGAACATAGATGTTGCCAATCAGGAAGTGAAAGACAAGGTGGATGCCGTTATTCGCAGTTTACCTGATGGCACAGATAGACCTATAGTTCTGAAAATGGATATTACTGCTTTTCCTATAATGGACTTGGTTCTTTCAGGCAATATGCCTCCCAAGGATTTATATGAACTTGCTGATGGAGAGCTGAAAGATCGTATATCTCAAATTCCAGGTGTAGCGAGGGTTTCATTAACTGGAGGAGCGAAAAGGCAAATTGATGTACGGCTTACTGATAAGGTTGTTTTTGAGAATAATATATCATTATCACAATTAAGTGGAATTCTTGCTGCAGCAAATCTGGATATGCCTGCAGGAAACTTTACGCATGGAACTCAGGAATATTCAGTAAGGTTAAAAGGTGAATTTCAGAATGTGAAAGAGATAGAGAATACTGATATACCCACAGCTTTTGGAGTAAAAAAACTATCCCAATTGGCACGAGTTTCGGATACTACTGAAGAAGTTCGTTCCAAAGCAATTTATTTCAATATTCAGGAGAACTTGAAAGACGACAATATTGTGCGTTTATCTATTACTAATGCTTCCGACGGAAATGTTGTTAGTGTTGCAGAAGAAATTACAAAACAAATACCAATTTTAAATAAGGGTCTTCCTGAGGGTGTGAAACTTGAAGTTATGCGTGATGATAGCGTCTTTACCAAAGACACTATTAATTCTACTTTGGTGAATATTCTTCTGGGTATAATCTTTACAGGATTGGTTCTCTTCATCTTTTTACATGATTTGCGTTCAACCCTTATTGTAGCAACATCAATGCCTTATTGCATAATTTCCACATTTGTATTTATGCAGCTTTTTGGCTATTCTTTCAATATTATGACAATGATGGGATTATCCACTTCAGTAGGAATATTAGTTTCCAGTTCAGTTGTTGTTTTAGAGAATATTTTCCGACATAAAGATATGGGTAAAACCAGAAAACAAGCAGCCCAAATAGGAACAAACGAAATTGGTACTGCAGTTTTGGCATCTACTTTAACCAATATTGTGGTATTCATCCCCATTGCTACTATGACTTCTATGGTAGGACGATTCTTTACGGAATTTGCCATAACTGTAACTGTAGCTACATTATTTTCTCTGTTAACAGCTTTTACTATTACTCCGATGCTTGCATCCAAAATTATACCTAAAGAGAAAAAAGTTAGTAAATGGGGACAATCATTTGATAAAATGTTTGATAAATTTAGTAATGTATATTCCAAATTCTTAAGCTATGTTTTAAGATCAAAGAAAACCAGCGTTAGTATCCTTTTGTTTACTCTTGTGGCGTTATTGATTTCAGTTGGCCTTGCTTTTGTAGTGGGGATGGAAATGATACCAAATGTAGACCAACGCAATCTTACTGTTTCAATAGAAATGCCTCAGGGAAGCAATTTAGAAGAAACAGCTAAAACAATGGATATAATTCAAAATCGGTTAGCAAAACATAAAGAAATCGTGCATATACTCACAAATCTTGGTTCCAGTGGCTTTATTGATACAGGAACCAATTTAGCCAGTGCTGATATCAAACTGGTGGATAGACAGGATCGTAAATATTCTGCAAATCAATTAGTAGATATCTTAACTAAAGAGCTTGCTGATATACCAAATGCTAAAATAAAAATAGCAGGTTCTTCTATGGGCATGGGAGGTGGAGGCCGTTCTGCTGTGGAATTTATGCTTGAAGGTCAAGATATTGATCGTTTGGAACAGCTTAAAAATGAAGTTATTAAAGCGATTGAAGATATACCAGGTTTAATCAATTTAGACACTTCCAGCCGTTGGGGCAGGTCTGAGCTTACTCTCTATCCCAAAAGAGATAAACTTGCTGCAGCAGGAGCTACAGTCTATGATTTAGCATTAGCTTTACGAGCAAATGTAGAAGGTTTAGTTTCTACCGAATACAGAGAAAGCGGTAATCAATACGATTTAAAAATTTCTCTGGAAGATGATGTAGTTAACACCCCGGATAAGATTAGAAATCTGAATGTTGTTGTGATGGGCAGGAATTACCTTGTTTCCCAATTAGCAGATGTTGATTTCTCTTCAGGGATTAATAGAATAACTCATTATGACCGTTATAAAACTGTTATGGTCACCGGCGATATAGCAAGCGGATACCATCTAAGCGATATAACTTCTCAAATTAATGAACGGATACAAAAATTCAATTTTCCTAGTGGTTATCGTTTTGAATGGGGTGGAGAAGCAAAAATGATGCAAGAAACAACAGTTGATATGGTTCGCACCTTTATTCTTGCTGTAATTTTAACCTATATGTTATTATCAGCAATTCTGGAGAGTTTTGCACAACCTGTTTTAATTTTGGCAACAGTCCCTCTGGCATTAATTGGAGTAGTTCTCTCCTTACTTATTGCCGGACAAACATTTAACATCGTTTCTATGATGTCTATAATAATGTTAGTTGGCATTGTTGTTAATAACGCTATATTAATAATGGACTATGTTAATATTAAACGCAGGGATGGATATAGTGTCCACGATGCTTTAATGGAAGCAGGTAAAATGAAATTAAAGCCGATAGTTATGTCTACCTTGGCTATTATATTTGGTATGTTACCAATGGCTATAGGTATTGGTAGTACAGGAGCTGAAATGACCAGACCAATGGGAATTGTATCCATTGGAGGATTGGTAGTTTCCACTTTCCTTACTCTAATAATTATTCCGGCTTTCTATTTCATAACTACCAAAAATATCCATGCTAAAAAAGAATCCCAGTAAAAAAGGAGCGTACAATGAAAAGAATCACACGTCTCATTAGCCTCGCTTTATTAGCGATATTTATCCTCGTCGGTATCTTCGGATGCTATGGCAATATGTCACTAACCAAAAAAGTGTATAACTTTAATGGCAGTTTAGGTAACAAATATGTCCAGAGTATTGTTAACTGGGCTTTTTGGATATGTCCAGTTTATGAAGCATCTATGATTCTGGACATTTGTTTGTTTAACACCATTGAATTTTGGACAGGCAGCAATCCTTTAACTATGAACGAAAATGAAAAGATAATTAAATATGCTGAAGGTCCTAATGGTGAATATAAATTCGAAATCAGTAAAAACCAAATAATTATTTCTCAACCCAACGATGGCACTGGTAATGAAAACACAGTTCTTTCTTTTGATCCAGATAGCAATAGTTGGGTTATGAATAATGATGGTGTGTCTCAACAAATTGGCTATCTGGAAGGTGATCAGCTAAAGCTAGTTTCTCCTTCTGGAGAGGAACTATCAATTAATCTCATAAAATAAGGAAATACAGTGATAGAACGACAAAAAATAGAAAGCATACTGGATAAAGTTCGCCCTTCTATTCAAGCAGACGGAGGTGATGTCGAACTAATTAATATCCGTGACGATAATGTTATTGAAGTACGTTTGAAGGGTACCTGTAACGGATGCCCTATGGCAACCTTAACTCTGAAAGCTGGTATTGAACGTATCATTAAGGAAGAAGTTCCTGAAGTTAAAGAAGTTATCGCAGTTTAACAAAATTAACCATCCCTGATACTTGCAACATACATAAAATGGGTGTGGATATCCACACCCATTTTTATCTGTGGGATTTATAGCTTTTCAGTATCTCCTTTTTTTAATTTAGTGTCAATTTTTTAGGACGCCTCAGTACGCCTCATAGCTTCCTATATCCTTCCCTTATCATTCCCATATCATTCCCTTATCGATCCCTTATGACAATATGGAAATGATAGTGGAAAGTCTTTAGCAGTATATCACTGTTAAGTAGTAGATTACATATAAAAAAGAAGGTTATTGAACTGCATTGATGGCATTAATACTATCTTGGCAGAATGAAATCAGAAACAAAAAAATTGACAAGGCAGCGCATTTTAAAAATAAGGTAATAAAAGAAATTATAAAAAACAACGGAGTTCAATTATGAAAAATATTCTGGTGCTTGGTGCAGCCGGTCAAATTGGATCAGAACTTGTTCCTTACTTAAGAAAGATTTATGGTGCAAATTCTGTAGTAGCAGCGTATCGGAGTACTCCCTTAACCTTAGAAATCCAGGAAGGTGGTCCTTGTGAAAATTTGGATGCAATGGATTCTAAGAAGTTATTCGAAGTAGTAAAAAAACATAAGATAGATTCTATTATCAATCTTGTTGCCGTTCTTTCAGCTAAAGGTGAAAATAATCCTCTTATGGCCTGGAACATTAATATGGGAAGCTTGATAAACTCTTTGGAAGTGATGAGAGAAGTGAAGGGTGCAATTTTTACTCCTTCCTCAATTGGAGCTTTCGGTCCTTCCACTCCTTTGGATAATACTCCTCAAGATACAATTATGAGGCCTACTACCATTTATGGTATTTCAAAAGTAGCTGCAGAACTGTGGGGAGATTATTATTATTTAAAATATGGAGTTGATGCACGCGGAGTTCGTTATCCAGGTATTATTTCGAATGTAACTTTACCTGGTGGTGGAACTACAGATTATGCTGTAGAAATATATTATGAAGCTATTAAAAATAAACGCTATACTTGCTATCTTAAACCCGGTACATATTTAGATATGATGTATATGCCGGATGCCTTAAGAGCTTGTGTAGAATTAATGGAAGCCGATCCTAATAAATTGGTTCATCGTAATAGCTTTAATGTAACAGCTATGAGTTTTGAGCCAGAAATGATTGCTGCAGAAATTAGAAAACACATTCCAGAATTTGAAATTGATTATAAGATAGATCCTGTAAAGCAATCAATTGCAGATAGTTGGCCAAATTATATGGACCAATCAGCTGCCCAACAAGAATGGGGTTGGAAACCTGAATATGATCTTTCCACAATGACTGTGGATATGTTAAATGTCCTCTCCAAAAAGCTTAAGTAATGGTTAAAATAGGAGTTGTGGGAGTTGGCCATTTAGGTCAATATCATACCCAAAAATATCAGAACATTGATAACGCAGAATTAGTTGGTGTTTATGACACTAACTTCCCAAGAGCCCAAGAAATTGCTGGTAAATTAAAAGTCCATTGTTTTTCCAGTTATAAAGAAATGCTCGCTGTTTGCGATGCAGTTGATATAGTGGCTACTACAACAGCGCATTATGAATTAGGGAAAAAAGCATTACTTTCTGGAAAGCATATTTTTGTGGAAAAACCGATAACCAGTGAATTAGCGCAGGCACAGGAATTATTAGAAATTGCTGCAGCTAAAAATCTGTTGATCCAAGTGGGTCATATTGAGCGTTTTAATCCGGTTATTTTAAAGACGGAAAACGAGATCTCCGAGCCATTGTTTATTGAGTCACAACGAATATCATCTTTTCAACCTCGGGGAACAGATGTTTCTGTAGTGCTCGATTTAATGATTCACGATATCGATTTGGTATTAAGTTTTGTTCAGAGTCCTGTATCTGAGATCAGAGCAAGTGGAGTGGGTATTTTTACTCCTACGATTGATATAGCCACTGCTCGCATTGAATTTGTTAATGGAGCCATAGCAAATGTTACCTCTTCTCGGGTATCGATGAAACAGGAACGCACCTTAAGATTTTTCCAGAGAGATGCTTATGTGAAAATGGACTTTTTATCCAAACAGGTTAGAATAATCAAAAAAAGCGATAATGTAGATAAATTATTACCTCTAATCTTGAGTGGAGTTGTTGATATCAATCCGGAACAGTTGTTAGATATACAAAATTACGATGTTGGTGATACTGAAAAAGATGCTCTAACTTTGGAACTGGAATCTTTTGTTGATTGTGTTTACAATAACAAAAAGCCGATAGTTGATGGCTTAGCGGGAACTAGAGCTTTGGAAATAGCTATTAAAATAACAAATCAGATACAAGCTCAAAATGCCAAATTGAGAGCTTGAATAATAGGTAGAAAAATGCAAGATGTATTTATAAAAGATATCGATAAATATATAGATAAACAAGTTCGGTTAAAAGGATGGGTTCGCAATATCCGTCATAGCGGGAAACTACTTTTTATAATTCTTCGAGATGGAACTGGCGAACTTCAAACTGTTGCTTTCCAACCTGATTTAGGTGATGAGAAATTTGAGTTAGCAAAACGGCTTACTTTAGAGTCGTCGGTAATAATTTGCGGCATTCCCAAACCCCATCCTAAAAAAGAGAATGTATATGAATTAGCCGTAAGTGATGTAATGCCGATTCAAATAGCGGATGAATATCCAATTAGTAAAAAAGAACATGGTCCTGATTTTCTGCTTTCCAATCGTCATCTATGGATAAGATCACAGAAGCAATGGGCTGCCCTTAGAATTCGTCATTCTGTTTATTACGGTATTTGTAACTACCTGAATGAGCAAAATTTTATTCGTTTTGATTCGCCAATTCTTACTCCCAACGCTTGTGAAGGAACAACCACTCTTTTTGAACTTGAATATTTTGATGAAGGAAAGGCATATCTTTCCCAATCGGGTCAGCTTTATCTGGAAACAGGAATTATGAGTTTGGGCAGAGTTTATGATTTTGGTCCTGTCTTTAGAGCAGAACGCTCTAAAACTCGTAAACATTTAACTGAATTTTGGATGATGGATGCGGAAGCAGCTTATGTTGAACATGAGGAAAATATGCAAATTCAGGAAGAGCTAATTCGCTATGTTATTCGGTATGTGCTCTCTAATTGTAAATTGGAATTGGAGATTTTAGAAAGAAATGTGGAAGCTTTAAAAGCAGCTGATGCACCCTTTAAAAGAATAACACACTATGAGGCAGTTGAATTCTTACGCCAAAAAGGTAGCGATATAACCCATAATAAAGATTTGGGTGCTCAAGATGAAGTTCTGCTTACAGAGGATTCAACAGTTCCTGTTTTTGTGGAACGCTGGCCACAAGAGATCAAAGCATTTTATATGAAACGCGATCCTGAAAATCCAAACCTCGTTTTGGGAGATGATTTAATTGCTCCCGAAGGTTTTGGAGAATTGATTGGAGGCAGTCAGCGCGAAGATGATTATGATTTATTATATTCGCGTATGGTAGCTGAAAAAATGCCCATTGAGGATTATCAGTGGTATCTGGATTTGCGAAAATATGGTTCTGTACCTCATAGCGGTTTCGGAATTGGACTGGAAAGATTAGTTGCTTGGATAAGTGGTGTTCCTCATATCAGAGAGACAATTCCCTTCCCGAGAATGATTTACAGAATTTATCCTTAAAAAGTCTTAGCTGGTAGTTGGAAGTTTAACAGCCGGAAAAGATCAACACAAATGTACTAGCGGAATTTGAATTCTAAAGCTTATTGCAGGTGTTTAGTCCATAATCCTAAATGATTTTGAATAAAAAAAATAACAAGGATAGAAAAATGATTACGAATTACTTTTCTGAAACAACGAAAACGATGAAATCATCGCTGATCAGAGAACTGGTTGCGGAAACCAAAAATGTTTCCGGCTTAATTTCTTTTGCAGGTGGCTTTCCTTCTCCGGCAACTTTTCCTAAAGACATTTTAAGTGAACTTTACAAGGAAATAGTTGCTCAGCAAGGAAGAGATGTTCTTCAATATGGTAATAGTGAAGGTGATGACATTTTGAAGGATGAACTTTTAAAATGGGAAAATTATCCCAATTTGAACAGAAATAATATGATCATCACTGTAGGAGCTACAAATGCGATATATTATATGACCCGCTGTTTGATAGATCCAGGTGATGTAATTCTTTGTGAAGCCCCTACTTTTTTAGGAACAATTGTCGCTTTTGAAGCTATTGGAGCAGAAGTTCAAAGTATCCCAATGGATAATGAAGGAATAGATTTAAACAGGATGGCAGAAAAAGTTAAGCAACTAAGAGATGCCAATAAGAATATCAAATTCCTTTACACTATCCCTGATTTTCAAAATCCCGCTGGAATCACAATGAGCATTCAGCGTCGGCGTGATTTGCTAAATTTCTGTGAAGCAGAAGAGATTCTAATTATGGAAGATAATCCCTATTCGCGTTTACGCTTTAGTGGAGAAGAACTTCCTACCCTATTTCGTATTGCACATACAGAAATGAATAATTCTTGGCTGGTAACCGAAATCGTTTCATTTTCTAAAATCCTAGGACCTGGAATCAGGGTAGCTTATGTAAAAAGTCACCCAGAGTTGATTAATAAAATGGTCTCCTGGCAACAGAAAGTTACTATCAGTCCAGATTGTGTAACTGAACGGGTCGTAGCAAAATTCATCGCTGATGGCTATATGGAACCACATATTAAATCTCTGTGCGAATTCTATAAACCCTATTTGGATAAAATGCTTACTTGCTTGGAAACAGAAATGCCAAGTTATGTTCAGTGGACAAAACCCAAGGGTGGAATTTTCTTGTGGTTGTGGTTGCCTGAAGATGTAAATGCCGATACTCTTTTCTATAAAGCTAAAGATCACTTGGTAACCTTCATTCCAGGAAGCAAATTCTATCCCGAAGGTCAAGAAAAATTTAACTGTATGCGGCTCAACTATACCTATTCCACTTTTGAACAAATCGAAAAGGGAATTAAACATTTAGGTGAGCTAGTAAAATCAATTTATGTTTGACATCGGTACAGTTCTTGCTTATATTATTAAGTGATATCTTCTTTTAAGAAGGGGAAATAAAAATGAAAAAGCTGATATTGATTACAACCCTGAGCATTTTTCTGCTGCCTTTGATGGCACAGATAGAATTTCCGCGTCCCAATTTGAATCCTTATTCAAGTAATGGGGGAAATTCGCTTCTCAATTTAGAGAAACTATCAATGAGTCATTCAATGGGCTTTGAAGCAGGAACCAGCTCTACCGGATATGGCTATTATTTATCCCGCTATACAAATCACCTGAAATATAACTTTAATCCCAAGCTGGAGCTCGATTTAGACCTTAACTTTGTAAATGTCGGTGGTTTCAATACTAGTAGCAAATTTGAATTTAATAATGACAATAGTAGTAGAGTTATACCGGAATTTTCATTAAGTTATAAACCACGAGATAATGTCCAAATTCAATTCCAGATGCTTTATGGGCCATATTTAAATCCCTATAAAGATAGCTGGTATAGAAGTTGGTAAGGAGATTCAACTGTTAACATTCGTAATAATAATTATAGCTGTCCTTGGTGCTGCCTTGGGCAGCTTTTTCAATGTGCTAATTTACCGCATTCCTAAAAAGCAATCCATTATATTCCCTGGTTCACATTGTGAATCATGTAAGAAAGCTATTCCCATCTATCAAAACATACCCATTATCAGTTATATTTTGCTGAGAGGAAAATGTTCAAGGTGTGGAGCTAAAATTCATTGGCATCACTTATTGGTAGAGATTATTACCCCTTTGTTGTTTTTGGGTTTATTCTTTCGCTATGGCTTGCACGATTTCCGATTTTATAAGTATATATTATTGGCTTCTTTTCTGATTCCGATCTTTTTCATTGATGCAATAAATCAGATTATTCCTCATGTGCTATCCATTCCATTGCTTATATCAGGTATTATTTTAGCAATAATCCCTGGAAATGATGTTGGCATTGTTAATGCTTTACTAACTGGAGTAATTGTCTTCAGTTTATTGCTATTACTGGCTTGGGCGTATCAAAAATTACGCGGAGTGGAAGGTTTGGGAGGAGGAGATATTTGGTTGTTAACTGGTTTAGCAATATATTTTGGCTTGACCGGTATCCCTTATATCTTTTTACTATCTGCATTGATGGGGATTATCTATTTCCTCATATTTGTGAAGGATAAGAGTAAACCATTTGCCTATGGAACCTTTATTGCTGTTGCTGCAATTATCTGGTCAGTGATTGGAGAAGATACAATTTTTAACCTATTGAGTTTTTTATAGGGGCTAGCCGCATACAGATACTCATATTCAAATTTGAAAGATAGTGCGTAAAAAGTTTGCGATTACCGCTATGTAAGAGAAGAGTCATCATTGCCAAAAAAGCTGTAATGCTTATTACAAATTTATTTGACAGTGATGACTCATAATTTGAGCGACTTATTGCTTATTTGATTTGCATCGCAGTGTTTTTTCTTCTTGGGAGTTTATATTCTCAAACATATTTATTCATATCGTAAAGCATCTATCAGATTCAGGTTTGCCGCTTTAGATGCTGGATACCATCCAAAGAAGATACCTATAGCCATCGAAAAACCTACTGATATTAACACGGAAAAAGGAGTTACAGCGATGCTCCAATCCATAGCATTTCCAACTATTGCTGAAGCTCCAAAACCAAGAAGTATTCCAATAAAACCACCTAAAATACTAATAGCAACTGCTTCAATAATAAATTGTAATAAAACATCTCTTTTTCCTGCGCCTACAGCCATCCTGATCCCAATTTCTTTTATACGCTCTGTAACTGAAACCAGCATTATATTCATAATTCCAATTCCACCAACAAGTAATGATATACCTGCTATGCTTGCTAAAAGTATAGTCATTGTATCTGATACTTTACTGGCAGTTTCAGCAATATCAGTTTGACTCCTAACTAAGAATTCTTCGCTGGTTGTTCCGCGATGTCTGTTTTGTAGTAATTCTAGAATATCTTGTTGCACTTCGGGAATTCTATCTTTGGAAACAGCCGACACAACAATCATCATATTTCTCCATCTACGACCCAATAATCGAGCATAGACAGTTGTATAAGGTGCCCAAACACTATCATCCTGATCTCCACCCATCACATTTTGTCCTTTGGATTCCATCACTCCTTTCACTGTGAAAGGGATATTGCGAATACGAATAATCTGTCCAACTGGGTCTATATCTCCAAAGAGATTATCAGCAACAGTTTTCCCGATTACACACACTTTAGTTCCGTTTTCAACATCGCTATCGTAAAACAATTCACCCTTTTCAGTATTCATATTGCGGATGTAGAAATAATCTGTATCTACACCCATAATGCCTGTTCTCCAATTCTGGGATTCAAATTTCAATTGGGCAAAGCTATTATAAACAGGTGAAGCATATAAAGCACCTTCTACTTGTGATCGAATAGCAAAAACATCATCAAGTTCAAGTAATGTACCACTTCCAGCTGCTTGACGAACATTAGTAGTGCTTCGTGTAAAATTAACTGTAACCATAAGTACATTTGTGCCCATAGAAGATATTTGGTCTTCTACTATTTTTTTGGCACCTTGCCCAATGGCAAGCATAGTTATCACAGCTGCCACACCGATAATAATTCCCAGCATTGTTAAAAAAGTTCTGGTTTTATTTCTAGCAAGCGATTTGAAAGCTATGCGAATTATACCTATTATACTCATTCTTCATCTCCAGGTAATTTAGGAAGGTGGGCTAAGTCATATTCAGCATTTTGAGGATTTTTATTGGGAACATCAGATATTATGCGTCCATCACGAAAAGTAATCAATCTTTGTGCATACCGGGCAATATCATTTTCGTGGGTAACCAGAAGGATTGTCTTTCCTTCTTTATGTAATTTCTGGAAAATAGTCATAACTTCCAAACTTGTTCTTGTATCCAAATTGCCAGTTGGCTCATCGGCAAGTAAAAACATAGGATCATTCACAATAGCACGGGCAATAGCAACTCTTTGTTGTTGCCCACCTGAAAGCTGATTAGGAAAATGTTTTGCTCTGTTAGCAATATTAACAGTAGTTAGTGCTTCAATTGCTTTTCTAATTCTCTGGTGATGAGACATTTTATTTCTATATAGCAGAGGGAGTTCAACATTTTCCAAAGCAGTTGTTCTGGGCAGTAAATAGAAATTCTGAAACACATAACCAATCATCTGATTGCGGATTTTGGTTAGTTCAGTAGGAGTGATTTCGTGGATGCCTATATTATTTATATAATATTCACCGCTGGTAGGTAAATCCAGACAGCCAAGCAAATTCATAAGAGTTGTTTTGCCGCTTCCGCTTGCTCCCATAATGGCAACAAATTCTCCTTTATTTATTTCCAGAGAAACACCTCTTAATGCGTGAACCTGGATTTCTCCCATCTGATATGTTTTAACTAAGTTTTCTGTTCTAATCAGTAAATCTGACATATTAGAAAGGCCTCATTCCAGGACCACCTTGCGTTCCATTAGTGGTATCTGAATTCTTTTTACTATTCACTCCGGTTATCAATACTTCGTTACCGTTAAGACCTGAAATAACTTCAATGAAACCACTTTCGGAAATTCCAGTTTTTATTCCTTTAGCTTTTGGAACATCATTTTCCAGTACCCAGACAAGTGCTAATTTTCCAGAACTTACATTATTAGCTGATCCTTTTTGAGTTCTTTTTCCGGATGTATTCTTGCTTACCTTAATTGAATCTGTATTACTGGAACTGGACATTGCAGAAGCCAGAGAAGCATAAGCTTCTTTTTGGGCTTGTTTGATAAGATCATCACTCCATTTTAACCCAAATTGTTCCCAAACTTCTTTACTGGGTTTGAAGCGTGTAGCTGCTTCTGAAATTCGCATCACATTTTCTCGGGATTGAATAATAATAGTTACATTTGTAGTCATACCAGGAAGAAGTTTTTGTTCAGGATTGGCTGCATCAATAATGACGCTATAGGATACGACATTGGATTCCGTAGTTGGGTTTAAGCGAATTTGCTTCACGGTACCGGAAAAATTTTCGCTGGGATAGGCATCCACCGTAAATTCCACAGGCAAACCAACTATTATTTTTCCAATATCTGCTTCGTCCACATTAGCTGAAATTTGCATTTGATCGAGGTTATTAGCTATTTGAAATAAAGTAGGTGAACTCATACTGGCTGCTACAGTTTGTCCTGCATCTACATCACGGGAAACCACAATTCCATCAATAGGACTGGTAATATATGCATTAGCCAAGTTTTTTTGAGCTCGCTGTAAAGTTAATTGGGCATTATTATAATTCTGTTGTGCAGTTTGATAAGCATAGAGGGCTTTTTTTGCATCATATTCAGGGGTCATTTGTTTTTCCAGAAGTTCTTTTTGCAAATCATAATCCAGTTTTGCTTGATCTAAAGCAGTTTTTGCTTTTGCCAAATCAGCTTTAGCAGCTTCCAGATTAGTAGAAAGGATATCCGTATCCAGTTTTGCTAGTAATTCTCCTTTCTTTACTCTATCGTTAAAATCTTTGTATAGTTTATCGATTTTGCCACTAACTTCGGTTCCTACACTAACTAAAACATAAGGATTTAGCGATCCTGTTGCAGTTACGACTTCTTTTATATTACCAAAGGAAGGGGTAACAGTTCTAAATTCAGGTTTGTTTTTTGCCTTGCGCATACTGGATATCACAATGATAGCAATAATTATGAGCGCAATTATAATGATATACTTGAGATATTTTTTCATTAGTTGTCCTTGATTTTTATCTTATAAATTTTACTTTACCATTTTCCTAAAACTGGTTCAGAAAGCAGATAATTTATCTCTTCCTGTTTTGCCATTATAGAATATAGATTGTTATTATAGGAGATATCGGTTTCAATATAATTGGTTCGTGTTTTATCTAGTTCCAAAAGTTCAATTAGACCTAAACGATAGCGTTCTTCTGCCTGGGTAATTTGATCTCTGGATTGAGCCAATTGTTCACTGTAAAGTTCATTCATTCTTTTCAAATATTGCAATTCTCGTAAAGCACTATCATAGTTTCTTTGTAACTGATCCTTTTTTTCATCAATGCTTACTTGGGAAAGCTGACGACTGATTTTTGTTCTAGTTCTGCTTTCAGAATTTTCAAATAAATTCAGGAGAGGATAGCTTAGCGAAAGAGATATTCCATGATTAGTGTTGTAACGGTCAAAATCAAAATCAGCACCACTTACTGTACGGTCAAAATTATAAGCCAAATTAAGCCGGGGAAAGTCATCCAGTTTGTTTTGCTTTAATTGCAAGTTCAGTCGTTTCAATTCTTGATTTAAAATTTGAATATCGGCATTATTTTCTGTATTGAAAGCAGGAAGCTCTTTTTGGATATCCAGATCCAGCTCTGTTAAATTATAACCTTCATCTTGCATTTGTACAAGGGCAAAAAGTTCCTTTCGTGCATTAGCGATTGTATTATCCAATTGCATTAAAGCTATATTGGAATTTAAAACCTCTATCTCATTCTGCTTAACTTCAAAAGGAGTGATTTTTCCCAATTGCAATAGTATTTTGCTTTGTTCCCAAACCCGGGTTTGAATAAGAAGATTTTCTTCCAGAGAACTGCGTTGTTTTTGTGAACTTAGCACTTTTATATATGCGCTGAATACATTATATGCATAAGTTCTGCGAGTTTGTTCCAGCTGCATATTTGCTGTTTTCGTATCCAAAGAAGCATATAGATAATTAAAATAAGCTGCATCGTTTAAACTGATAGTTTTACTTATGGATAAACCAGCAGAACTGCTTACATCATCAGTTCCAGCGGCAGGATCAAAATCTTTATTTACTCCTCCAGTAACAGAAGCATCCGGTAATAAATTCCATTTTGATGTATTCAGCATTGATCTTGAGCTTTGATAACTTAGAGAGCTCTTTTGAACACTGAAACTATTCTCCAGTCCAAAACTTATCAGCTCTTCCAAAGTGTAACTTTGGGCAGCTAACAATAGGGGCAGCAACATTAGTATAACTGTGATAACTTTCATTTTTTTCTTTTTTCCTTGATTCCTTACAATTTCCTTATCTGTATTTTGTATCTCGATTCTTTTAATTATACCATCTTATGCAGTATATCCTGCAACTTTTTTTATATCTACAGACAAAGATTTCTTTTTTACCTTCCAATATTTCTCTCTATACTCGTCAATAGTTTTCTTCCAGACTGCAAAAACGAAGAGGATAACTTTTTCCTTTATATCAATGCTTCCATTCTTTCATAGCCATTCACTTGGGGAAGAACACCTGCTTCAACGGCTTTTTTTACACTTATACAGGGTAAATTCTCTTGATATATTTGTTCTCTGGTTATCGTTTTCAGGTCTATTTCCGGATAGAGTTTAGCCATATTTGCCATTAGCAGGTGGTACAAATTTACCCAAGAGCGTAGCTGTTTATATCTATTTACTTTTAATCCATTGTAACGCAAAAGATAAAGCCGCAGATCATTCTTGTATACCTCTGAAGGCTGTAGGGCAAATATGTTGCGAGATATATTAGCAATTCGAGCATTTTCTTCGGTTAAGCGAGGATATACTCTCTTCCTTGCGTAAATTTTCCCGGATATTCTGTCATAACAGAACACCAAATCATCAGCTTTACCGGTGTATCCTGACAGGCCATATTTGAAATTTACTTTCATTTTGTTTTCTCCTATTTCGTCCTTCTATATATATAGGGGGTGACAAAAGTGGGGAAGTGGTGACAAAAATCGTGTTTTTTTGCCATCAAATAAAAAGTTCTTTCGAACATACATACCGGACTTACACAGCCGATATGATTCCCATATCCTTCCCATATCGGATAAGGGAATCATATGGGAGTGTTTTTGCTGGTATATTGGCTATGATTAAGTTTCCATACTAAATACTCTTAGGAGAATTGATTAACTAACCCTGGGAGAAGACAGTTCATAAAGCCCCATAACCCCAAGAAAAGAGAAACTCATTGACAGTTAAGCCATACTTTTAAAAAAGGATAACACTCGCTTAGAATGAAAAACCGTTTTTTTTTACTTAAAGAGTCTTTAGCGATAAAACCAAATACTAATATAACATAAAAGGAGACCAAAATGGCTTTCAACCTTAAAAACCGTAACTTTCTTACCCTTATGGATTTTACTCCTAAGGAAATTCAATTTCTGCTTGATCTGTCAATGGAGCTTAAAAAAGCCAAATATGCAGGAACTGAACAGCAAAAATTGAAAGGAAAAAACATTGCTCTTATCTTTGAAAAAGATAGCACACGCACTCGTTGTGCCTTTGAAGTTGCCGCTTTAGATCAAGGTGCTCATACAACATATTTAGGCCCAACTGGTTCACAATTGGGCAAAAAAGAATCAGTTGCCGATACTGCAAGGGTTTTAGGCAGAATGTATGACGGAATTGAATACCGTGGCTTCGGACAAGAAATTGTGGAAGAATTAGCCCAATATGCCGGTGTTCCAATTTGGAATGGTTTAACCGATCAGGATCATCCTACCCAGGTTTTGGCTGATTTTTTAACAGCTATGGAACATTTAAACAAGCCCTTGAATGAAATGGTTTTCGTTTACTGCGGAGATGGACGCAATAATATGGCAAATGCTTTGATGATTGGTGCTTGCAAAACTGGTATGGATTTTCGCATTGTTGCTCCTAAATCTCTATTCCCAGATCAAAATCTGGTTAATAAATGCCTGGAAGTTGCCAAAGAAACCGGTGCCAAAATCGCTTTTACTGATAATATTGACGAAGGTGTGAAAAACGCTGATATCATTTATACTGATGTGTGGGTCTCTATGGGTGAACCGGATAGCGTTTGGGAACAAAGAATTACTCTTCTTAAACCCTATCAGGTAAACAGCGAAATGATGCTTAAAACTGGTAAAAGTACAACTATATTTATGCATTGTTTACCTTCCTTCCACGATCTGAAAACCAAAATTGGCAAAGATATTTACGACAAATTCGGCTTAACCTGTATGGAAGTTACAGATGAGGTCTTTGAGGGACCCCAATCTGTGGTCTTTGATGAAGCTGAAAACAGAATGCATACAATTAAAGCAGTTATGGTAGCCACTTTAGGATCGTAAAATAAATCTAAATATAAATATGGGAGCGGGATAACATAATACCTGCTCCCATTTTCGTAATAATACTGTTTATTTCAATTTCAAGATTTTACGGGTTTCTATTGTATTGCCCTGATTTGCCTTAATTAGATATATTCCCGAGGCAGTTTGTTTATCTTTATAGTCTGTTCCGTCCCAGGAAATGTTATTTTTGGAATCAGCAATGCCCTTGTAAAGAGTTTTAACTAGCTGACCTTTCAGATTGTAAATCTTAACTTCCAGTGGGGCACTGATGTTTTTACAGAGGATATTAAACTGCGTTGTACTAGAAAAAGGGTTGGGCTGATTGGGTAAAATAGAAATTTCGGGGACCTGATTTATAACTTCATCGGAAACTGATATTGGTTGTTCAAAACAGGTCTCTACGATATAGCGCAAAACCTGACGGCTTTGGTTGAAATCCATTGAGTATAAGGGAAAACTTAAAGTTACTGTTTTACCTGCATAATAATTGTTTAGGATTCCAACTACTCCTCCATTTAAAACACCTTGTAGGGTATTATGATCATAAGCGGAAGCATAACTATAAATCGGAGTAGCTTGAGCATTCGGGTTGATAACTTCAATATGAAATAAATGACCATTGAGACCAGGTGGAACTTTAGCAGGATCAACATTTACTTCAATATAATTGGGATCAGTACTTACCGCTTTGTTGAAACGCGCACTTGTACTATAGTCTACATTGCTTATTCCTAGAACTTCATTTATGAAAGAACCAGAAGGAAAAGAGGCAGGATAACCACTATTCATTTCAAAAGCCATACTGGGATGATAAAGAGAGAACAGAACTTTTCCACCATAATAAATATAGCTTTTAAGAGCATCCTTAATGTAATAGGGATACTGCATATCGGTATAATCGTTGCCATGCCAGATAATTGCGGAATAAATACCCAGATCACACAGACGCAAGGTATCAGTTAAAGTTGCTAAATCGAAATGAGATGTGCTCCATAAACCAGCAACCAATTGATCATAAAAGCTATCAACCTGTTCATCTGTTGGTTGAAAAAGATTGCTACCGCTAAAATCCATTGTTTCATCAACAATTAAAACACCGTAATTCATATTTATAGGTCTGGTTTTTATCACAGCAGTATAAGGACTGTTATTATTATCATTATCAAAAGCACAGAGTCGATAGTAATAATAAAAATCTCCTCCTTGAACATTGTTATCCGTAAAACTTTGAACAGTGGGAGGTAAAGTGGCAATAAGCTCACCGATTTCTGAGCTGTCCAAAGAACGGTATAATTTATAACCTGCTAAATCAAGCTCCGTATTTGCTTGCCAAACAAGTTCAACTACCTGAGGCAAAGGATGATCTGTAAAACTAACTGGGACGGAAGGAATTAATCTGGGAACAGCTTGATTAAATATAGGCATACTTTCATTATCATTATCATCAACGGCAGTTAAAGCAAAGTGATAAAGCTGGCCGGTTGTCAGATTGTTAATACTTATCTCATTCTGAATTGTAGTTTGAGAATCGCTAAGAGTATCCTGAGTAATACCCCAGGAAATTTTATAATGCGAAAGAGTAGGATCGGAAACTGGATTCCAACTAAGATGAATACTGCTACCGGTGCCTTCATCCTGAACAGTAAAATTTGTAGGCGTGGAGGGCATATCAGCAAAACTGACAGCAACGGCGGTGGAAGCACGAATTACTTTGGTACAATAAAATGGATCAAGATTAGCTACAATATCATTATTACTGTGATAGACATCCGAAAAATTATACTCAAAAAAGTAAACGACCGGGAAGCCATGCTGCCAGAAGGAATAACTATCACTGGCGCTTAAATTCATCGATCCATAAACAGGCAATAGAGTGGTATATTGTGAAGTTAACATAGCTGCATATTCGGTGAGATCAAGATATCCATCATAAGGCATTAAAAAAACTCTCGAATCCCAGGGATTGGGACTTATATTAGCTATCATATCATGATTAATCATTAAACGGATATCCAGATTATTTTGATCTGCCATTGTAGCATATGCCTTAGAACCCCAAAGCCCAAATTCTTCTGCTGCAAAGGTAACAAAACGGATGGAACATTTGGGCTGATAATTATTTGCCATCATTACTCTTGCCATTTCTAAAGCGGCAACTGTGCCACTGGCATTGTCATCTGCTCCGGGAGCAAAAGTCATTGGATTATCGTTAGTTATGGAATCGTGATGTCCACCTACGATAATATAAGTATCCGGATAAATAGTTCCCGGAATGGTTGCTACTACATTATATTGAGTGGTTCCACTCCAATTAAAAGGATATAATTGAGAATCGGTTATCCCAAATCGTTCAAATTGAGCCTTAATCCAATTAGCTACCTCTAACCGATTATTTGCCAAAGCATAACGAGTCATAAAATCTTGTAGGGATTGAATGAAATACGCAACACTGTCCACAGAAACATCAGCAATCATATCTACAATATCTGTCCTGGTATGTTTGAGTGAATTATTTAGAGTTGAATAGTCTGCTATTTTAATGGGTTCATATAACAAAGGAATAAAAGGATAGATTATCTGCTGTCGCAGCTGGATTTCATCTAAATCTGTTTTCAGTAAGACAACCGAACCCATCTTTAATAAAACCTCTCCAACTATGTTTCGATCAAAATCGGGATGCCTATTACCAATTGTAACCAGATAAAATCTTCCGTCTTGAGGAGTTCCCAAATTAACCGCTTTGGGGTAATTACTTACATTGGTGCCTGCAATAATGTAGAACTCGTTATAGTAATATATTTCCAGATCCTGCGCTGAAAGTTCTTTAACTTTATTGCGTAAGGAATTCTCTTCTTTGGATAAGGAAAGTTCTGAAGCAGGAATTCCGATAATAAATTTAGGTAAGGCATTTAACATTCCTGCTGCTAATATAATCAGCAGTAGGCTAAACATTTTTCTCATATTTATCTCCTAAGTATTAGAATGAAATAATTGAAGCATATCATATTCCATCTTTTGGTTACTTATATATTAATCTGTATAGCGCATAAGGCAAATAAATAACACAAATTTCTATT
>Ga0116148_1001887_pt1 | contig 21692 bp, 17 predicted proteins | sample AD_UKC055_MetaG_FD_89786 | JGI IMG/M metagenome (GOLD analysis project Ga0116148, IMG submission 89786) | Active sludge microbial communities of municipal wastewater-treating anaerobic digesters from USA - AD_UKC055_MetaG | ecosystem: Engineered > Bioreactor > Anaerobic > Digestate | place: USA... | reverse complement strand
GGTGATGAACCGGTGGTGCGCACGGTAACGGAGCGGATGCTGAAGAGCGCCGGATACGAAGTTGAGACCGCGGCCCACGGCGACGCGGCCCTGGCGCTGATCAGAAAGTGCCGCGACGAAGACCGCCCCTTCAAACTGTGCATGCTCGATCTAACGGTCGCGAGCGGAAGGGGAGGCGAGGAAATCTGCGCTGAGATCCAGACCCTCTGCCCCGGCTTGCCGCTCATCGCTGTCAGCGGTTACAGCGAGAGCGATATCATGGCCCGGCCCGAGGATTTCGGTTTCACCGCTTCCCTGCGCAAGCCCTTCACCACGGCCGAGATAACGCAGTTGGCCGCGTTAGTTCTCGATAAATTTTAAGCCCTCTACCCAGTTTTTTTTGTGTTGATATTTGTTATTTCGATCTCTGACTTCCCGGCACAAGCAAGGCCCATTGTATCCAATGGGCCTTGCTTGTATACGGGGCGTTGTTTCAACAATTAATACGTATAGATAACGGACACGCTCGGTCCGAAAAAGATATCGGCATTATTCCCGTAAGATACGCGCGCCTTCTTCAGATAATGAAGATACTGCACGCGGAAACCGGCCGTGATCGTGAGACCGGCGGGAACAACGAAGTAGCCGAAGTCCACATTGGCGTTAAAGCCGAGAGCGCCGGAGATCCCGGGGACGCTCTGAAGCGTATACGACAGCTTGAAGGGGTTCTGTTCTTCCCAGCCGACAAGCCCCACCAGGGAGATGTTCGGCAGGAAGTAGAAGCTGGCGCCGATCGGCACCGTAAAAGCGGCGCCTACCCCCATCGAGACCGAGTGGTATACCACCGGAGACGACTTGATCAGCAGAAACTTCTCGTTGTAACGGTATCCCTGGTACCGCGGCCCGAAAAACAGCTTAACGAATTTTGCCAGGGTCACCATGGCCAGCAGATCGCTGTCCATTTTGGCGACCCTGAAGCGAATATTCCCCGGGATGAGCACCGGGATGAGCGGCGGGAACCATATCAGCGCGCGTGCCCGCGCTACGTACTGGCCATACTGGAAGTTCCAGGACAAGCTCCACTGCTTATTGAAGGTAAAGCTCAGCATGGGTCCGTAAATCGCGTTGGGGCCCATGCGGTATTTAAAATTGTCCAGCCCGTTGCCCACTTCATTGGCAACGTACTTTTGCCATACCGGCTGCCACCAGAAGCATCCCGCCCTGAATCCGACGCTGATGTGCCACTCCCGCTTGCCGTCCTTCCCGGGCCTGGTCTTCTTGACCTCGTACAGCTTCTGCTGTTTCGCCGCCTGTTTTTGCTGTGGCGCGGCGTCCAGCGGAAAAGAAAGCGCGAACAATAAAAATCCGACAATACATGTGGTTGCTACAGACGTTGATATTTTCATGGTCTCACCCCCTGTCTGATGGGTAAACGTATCGGGTCAACGGAGTTATATGCTCGGAATGCTCTGGATATCCTGATTTTGCGGCTCCGTCCTTCCCTTTTTCGCCGCACCAGGTTTTTCATCCGCATCGCGGAGTATCTCGGCAAACTCCTTTTGCGCTTCAGCGTCAAGTTTATCGCTTGCTTTTATATCTTTTATTTCTTTCTTGATATCGGAAATCTCTTTAGGATTCAGGGACACTACCTCGATATCCTTTTTACCGGCAACGATCTGGTTTACCAGGTCTTCGCTCACAACGACTTTCTTGTTTGCTTCCAGCATTTTTTCGATATTCCCGGCCAGCTTGCCTTCCCTGGCCAGCTGGACAAGGATTCTCCCCTTGAGAACATAAATCTTTGAACTGCCGGGATCAGAAACGACCATGAAAGAAGTCCCCCTGATAGCTGCGATTGTGGTCGGAGTTCTGACACTGAAATCTGTTGCCCTTGACAGTTTGGACATTATCACGACAATTTTCCCCTTTTCCATGTCAAATTGCACCTGGCTGGTTCCGGGAGACGGCTGGATCTGGGCCATCCTGACGCTGGAATTCTCGACAATCCTGATTATCCCCTTGCTGCCGAAATTAAGATCAACAATCGATGCGGCGCCGGTGACAATGGTGTCGTTAAACGATATACTATCCCCGGATACAGCGGCCTTCTCACCGCCGGCGGATACGATCCGTGCGTTACCGACCGAGAAGTGAACCGTAACGGCAAGCTCCTGTTCCGGTGACTTTTTACATCCAGGAAACACTGTTATTGCCACAAATAAAGCCAGAAAGATAATGGATATTTTCATAATATTCCCCCAGCATCGAAATGGTTATACTCAATCCTGGTTTTTGACTTTTGTCCAGCGCTTTTTGTGTTGAAAGCTCAATTTGATGTTTCAAACCGTTACACAGGCCCCGGCAGGCCCCCGGTACCGGCAGCACAACTAAGGTCTGTTGAGCCCCACAGCCCTTTACACAACACGCGGTATTGTATTATAATATTCCAACAGAAGCATACCTGTGTGTACTTATCTTAAAAGGTATATTCTGAAACCGGATAAATCAGCGGTAGAGCCCCTGTTTATAGAATAAGAAAAATTAATTCATTTATTAAAACGCAATCATTTCAGCAATCATACCTGCTGTAATTCCCGTTGCATCGATATCCGGTGTAACCATGTTATTGCCGGCCCGTCAATCTCGGAATATTTTAAGATAAGGGAAAACGGACTATCGAAGACCAAAACACCCGGGATTGAGGTTTTTATATTGACAGAAATGGTTTGGAAAGGTACGTATAACAACAGGGTGACACAACAACAAGCCTTGATAATTTGACTTTCGTCCAATTTCGGGATAGAGACATTCATATATGCGCCATTCCCACGACCGTACCTGCCTGGCCTTTCCCCGGATAATACTTATCCCTTTATTCATCATCATTTTCATCACTACAGGCAGCACCCTGTTCGCCGCCGAGCCGGTTCAGGTGAACGACGCCCGGGACATCTATCCGCTGGGCCTGCACCTGGAATATCTCGAAGACGTCAACGGGCTCCTCACGATACATGACATCACCGGCACATCCCATGATTACACGTTCCACCCGAGCAAGGAAGAAACCCCGAATTTCGCTTTTACCGATTCGGTGTACTGGGTGAGGTTCACGCTGAGGACCGACAGCCTGAAGCACAAGCACTGGATCCTCAAATTCGGCTACCCGCTCATGGACCATATCAGCCTGTACGAGGTCAGGCCCGACCGGAAGGTGCTGCTCCTGTCTGAAACAGGCTTCTCCCGCCCCTTCTCGACGCGGCAGGTGCCACACCGGTTCTTTTTATTCCATCTCGATCCGGGGCCGGGTGAGACCAGGACCTATTACCTGCGGCTCAGGAACCAGGACCGGATGGAAATCCCGCTGACCCTGGAGTCGGAATCGTCTTTCCAGGCCAGTGACCACAGGGAGCAGTATATCCTGGGCATTTATTTCGGGATCATACTCTTCATCTGCATATTCAACCTCTTCATTTTCGTCTCGATCCGGGACATCTCGTACCTGTATTACATTCTCTTCGTTCTCGGTTTCGGATTCTTCCAGCTGATCCAGAACGGGACCCTCCAGGAATATTTCTGGCCCTCGTTCCTCGAGAAGTACAACCATGTCATACCCTTTTCAATCGCCATTACGCTGGTCACGCTGATCCTCTTCACCCGGTCGTTTCTCGACACGAAGAAGCTCTACCCTGCCTTCAACCGTTATTTCACCGGGCTGGCAGTCTTCACGGCCGTCTCGATCACGTTCCAGCTTTTCCTGAAATATTCCATCGCGGTGCAGATCCAGGTCGCGCTTTCGCTCCTTACGCTCGGCTCGGTCGTCACGGTCGGCTCGGTGGGCGTGTTCAGGAAGTCGCGGCCGGCCCGTTATTTCATGGGCTCATGGCTGATCATCCTCTTTGGCGGGATCATCTACGCCTTCAAAGTCCTTGCCGTCCTGCCGACCAACACCTTCACCACGTACGCCCTGCAGATCGGCTCGGTCATACAATTTATCCTGCTCGCGCTGGGACTGGGCGACCGGATCAACGTCATCAAGATGGAGAAGGACCGCGCCCAGCAGGACGCCATACGCTCCCAGCAGATGGCGATCGAGAACCTGAGCAAGGCCGACCGGCTGAAAGACGAATTCCTCGCGAACACCTCGCACGAGCTGAAGACGCCCCTGGTGGGCATCATCGGCATGGCTGAATCGCTCATCGACGGCGCCGCCGGGCCCATGACCGCAGAGATGAAATACAACCTTTCGATGATCAGCTCGAGCGGGCTGCGTCTCTCCAGCCTGATCAATGACATCCTCGATTATTCAAAGATGAAAAACAGCACCCTCGAGCTTCGGCGCCGTCCCGTAGACCTGCACCAGCTCGCCGACCTGGTGTTCGTCATGGCACGAACGCTCCTCCGCGGCAAGCTGATCGAGCTCAAGAACGACGTGCCGGAGGGGCTGCCGCTCGTGTTCGCGGATGAAAACCGTCTCCAGCAGATATTCTTCAACCTGGTCGGGAACGCCATCAAGTTCACGGACCGCGGCCACGTCCGGATCACGGCAGCCGCCCGCGACCTGCACGCCGGGACTCACATGGTCGAGGTGCGCGTGGAGGACACCGGCATCGGCATTCCCCACAACAGGCAGGGCGACATCTTCCGCTCGTTCGAGCAGGTGGACGCTTCCATTTCCCGCGAATACGGCGGCACCGGCCTGGGCCTCTCGATAACGAAAAAGCTGATCGAGCTTCACAACGGCGGGATATGGGTCGAGTCGGAGCCGGGAAAAGGATCGAGCTTCATCTTCACGATACCCGTCTCGGAGAACCAGTCGACCATCCCGGCGGACACGGCGGGAGGCGAAGTGAAGGCGATCGCCCTGCAGGAGCTCCCGCCCCTTCCCGCGATCTCGGGCGAAGGCAGCGCCAGGATACTCGTCGTCGACGACGAGCCGATCAACCTGCAGGTGCTCTCCAACCAGCTGCTGCTGGAGAAACACCGCGTGATCCTGGCAACGAACGGCGAAGACGCCATCAAGCTTATCGCCGAGAATCCGCCCGACATGGTGGTGCTTGACATCATGATGCCGTGCATGTCGGGCCTTGAAGTCTGCCGCCGCCTCCGCGAGACCTACAGCCTGCACGAGCTCCCGGTCCTCATGCTGACCGCCAAGAACCAGCTGAACGACATCATCGCCGGTTTCGAGGCCGGGGCGAACGATTATCTCGCCAAGCCCTTTGACAAGCGCGAGCTCATCGCGCGCGTCAACACCCTGCTCTCGCTCAGGGACGCCATCGAAAAGAACAATTCCCTCCTCGTCATGCAGAAGGAGCTGGAGATAGCGAAACGAATTTTACAATCGATCCTTCCCGACGGACCGCCGGTCATGAAAAAGCTCGCCATATACACGCGGTACCTTCCCATGGACCGGGTGGGGGGCGACTTTTTCGATTTCCATGTCCTCGACGAAGACCGCATCGGCGTTTTTACCGCTGACGTATCGGGCCACGGCGTTCCTTCCGCGATCATAGCGGCCATGCTGAAGGTCGCCTTCTCGCTCCAGAAATCGATCGCCCGCGAGCCCGACGAGCTCCTCCGGGAGATAAACCATATCCTGCGCGGAAAATTCGGGAAGAGCTTCATCACCGCCATCTATGCCTATATCGACATGGTAGCGGGGACCCTCTCGGGATCGAATGCGGGACACTTCCCCATCGTCATTCACCGGAAACAGGACGGGACGATCCACGAGTTCATGCCGAAGGGATGGGCCATCGGGATCAGGGGCGAGCCGATGCTGACGCGCGAGGAATTCGCTCTGGCTGCCGGTGACAGGATAGTCCTGTTCACGGACGGTATTATCGAGGCCCGGAACAAGGCGGGCGATTTATTCGGTTACGAAACTTTTCTCGGTCACATCGGCACGCAGCGGCACCTGCCCCCGCGCGAGTTCGCCGATTTCATCATCGCCCGCATGTCGGAATGGACGGGCCAGGGGGACCGGTTCGACGACGACGTCACGCTGCTCGTTATCGACGTGGCGGACGATTACGTTAAAGCCGGTTAACTGGCGGCAAGTGGAATTGCATGAGGCGGGAGGACGCGGATGTCCGGAGATGCGAGGAAAAGCGCAGGGCAGGGGGCTTTAAATTTACCCGATTTTCATGTATAATAATTCAGATAATGATTAATGTCTGATCAGTGCTGTATCAGTAATAATATAAAAATTCATGCCTGCGCGGAATGATATATTTTCGATAAGATGGACGCGCTTTTTGAATGATTTCAGGCAATACAATACTATCTTCCGAGGTATGGTATGCTGCAATTGCCAGACGCGGGCCATATTTAGCAAGAACCTGTTGAGCACCGGCTAACGCATAACGTTCGCTTCCCTCTATGTCCATTTTGATGAAGTCGACATGATCGAGACCCAGATCCTCTGCAATTGCATCGATTGTTGTGGCCGGGATGCGGATGGTCGCCTTATCTTGTTCCAATTTACTTTTTACATGAAATACGGCTGATTTACCGGTGAATTCCAATTCACCTTTCTTACTCCATACAGCTGAATCAATCAGGATAACCTGACCGCTGTTAATTTCTGTTGCGAATGTTTTTTTCAGACATTTGATATTGCCTTGTTCCGGTTCGATAACAACGACTTTTGAAGCACCTCGATCAATACCAATACGAGTGAAAACCCCTAGAAATCCGCCAACGTCAATAACAACATCTCCGTTTTTGATTTTTACTGGTCCTTGTTGGTAGATGTTGTCATTTTGTTCAAATGTCATAATCTGGACAAATTCCTTTTCACTTTCATAGCCCCAGAATTTCCCAAATATTGTATTCCAGAGGACCAGCCCATTTTCTGTTTCTGAATAATCTGATTCAACTTTTATTGGATCGAAACTATTATATGTGGTGAAATATGGTGGGGGTAAATTTTTGAATATAGTCTTCCATGATGCAGAAGGCAGGTTACCGCTGATTTTATTGACTATTAAATTTTTACGCCATAAAAAAAATCCAGGCGGTTCAATAATATCCCGGGACATAAGTATAATAAAAAACCGCCAGTATTGTTATTACAGCAAAGTATAAATATTTCCTGTATATTCGTTTTGTTTTTTTGACAGGCTGTTGCATCTCTCCTCTGACTAGTTCAAATATCAAGGATTCAGCACCCTCTTCGGTAAAGGCTTAAGGGACACAATGCGCTGTATCGGCTGCAAGTATGGGAGATCATACCACATCTTTCAACAAAAAAAGCACCGGACAGCAGGCTTGTAATTCGGGACGGCCCTTTTTCATTTTTCCAGCAACTCTATGACCGGTCGGGCAAGGACACGAAACTCCTCCGCAAGACCCACCAACCCTACGCCGGTTGAAAGCTCCGCTGCGCGCTCGAGTTCCACAACGATCCGATCTGCTATTCTCTCCACTATACATTCTTGTTGGATAATTGCGCATATTTTTTCAGAAGTTACGGCCGCAGCGTCACCGTTTTTTTCAGCAAGCAAATCCCATAATCTACGGCCGTCGTCATTGAGGCAGGCATACACCGCACTCCGTTCGCCCTTCTCCATATCGGCTTCAAGGTCCTGGATGTCATCAAGTAGACGCCAGGCGATGCCGAATGACTCATACGCTCCTCTCAGGCCCGATACATATTTCGCATTGCCTCCGGTCTTCATTGCTGCAAGAACCGGCATTATTACCCAGGTCGCCATCTGTTTGCGGAATAGTCCGCAGTACGCATCAAGAGACGCCGGGGCTTCCTTATCCGTGATGCCGGAATAGTAATCGCCGATTAGTTCCCGGGCAATTTCGATCCCGCCGGTGATCCCGGAGCAAAACCGGTTGAAACCCTCATTCATGCGATGCCATGCCTGCCCGCGCAATAGAAGCGTCACGTGGGACATCGGCACTTCTCCGTCCACCAGGTGATCATCGAGAGAATGGAGCAGCATGGCAATGGCCTGGCCGTCCAGCATCGCGTCTATCTCTTCATCGGAGACGATCCGGCGATCATGGCGCTGCGCGGTCAGCCAGTAGAGGACCGACCATGCGGGACGGTAGTAGTATTTGAAGAAATCAAGCTTTTCACCTACATTAATATGAACATACTCCATGAGGAACGTCAGGGCCGCCGTCTGAGCGCTCCGGGGAAGAGAGCGGCAGAGCGCAGATATCCGGTCGTTGAGACGGCGGTAGAAGTCGCCGGTGTCGCCTATTGGAACATCCCCGAACTTGATTGCTGAACTTATTTGGAAGATTGGTCCCGGATCATTCATGATTCATTCCACGGGGATTAATCTGTCTCAGAATATTACTGAAAAGCAGGATGAGTCAAGTTGAATTTTATTTTGAAAAACCTCGATGTATATATAAATCAGGGGATCTGTCCTTACTCTCAGGGGAAGGGATCGGCAAAGCGCAGATACATGGTCGTTGAGACGGCGGTTGAAGTCGTCGGTGTGGCTTGCGGGAACATAGCCGAACGTAATGGATTATATAGGATTTTACACCCTCCTCGGTAAAGGCTCATGGGACACAATGAGCTTTATCTGTAGCAAACATGGGAGATCGAATAACAAATATCAACACAAAAAATACTGGACGGGGGGCTTAAAATTCTTGCCCTGAGCTTGTCGAAAGGTCGCGCGCGCCGAAAAAATGAGAAATCCTGCGAGAAATGGGCAAAAATTCGCTGCCCAGTGTATAGAACAACAGCGGTTAGGATATAAAGCTATCGTATTGATGACCAGACACCCGGCATGTAAGCCGGGCGTCGCGAGAGCGCGCACATGGAAGTGCGCCCTCGAGCGAACGCTAATCGCATGTTATTACAAAGCCTCACGATACAAAAGGTAATTTCCGGGAATGATCCAATTGTGAACAGATCGCCATTAAAACGTCAAAACCTTGCCGAGCAGTGAGCCGGATTCGGCGTAGCCGATTGGCGCTGGCCAGGAGGGCCGAGTGTCGCGGAGGCCATGGATGGCCGAGAGCGACCGAATCTGCCGGTAGCCCCCGCCCGCGAGGCGGCGCGGGGGGTGGGGTTATAAGCGGCGACGGATTTAAATCCGTCGCCAACAGAAAGAATTATGCTGATTCAGAGATTGTGAATTTATTGGGGGATATAACTCAATTTATGACAGGGTCGGGTTTAAACCCGACCCTATCAAAGCGGCTGCCACCCCTTCCCTTTTAATGTGCCCGATCCGCTCCGGGTCGCTCTCCTGCGCTGTTCAGCGCACAAACCCTGATACTCTCACAAAAAGTTCATCCTAATGACCAATGGATTCCCGCTGGAGTTTATCCCGAGCCCTTCGACAAGCTCAGGATAAACCTGTCGAGGGGCGGGAATGACATGGGCGAGTCCCCCTGCGCCGGACGGCACGCCCTGTTTTTTATTCATTGACAAAAGACGCGCCCGTGCGATAGGTTAATCCCGAACCCGAGGTAACCATGCGAATAATTTCCGTTTCAAACAATAAAGGCGGCGTCGGCAAGACGACCAGCACGGTGAATATTGCGGCCGCGCTCCAGCTCAAGGGAAACAGGGTCCTCGTCATCGACCTTGACCACCAGGCGCAGGCGACCTACCACCTGGGCTACAATCCCAAGCAGATCAAAAAATCGATCTATCACGTGCTCAAGGGCGAGCTGCCCTTCGACGAGATACTGATCAACCGGAACGACCTCCACATACTCCCGGCGAACCAGGACCTCAAGGACATCGAGTTTCTTCCCATACCCGCCAAGGAGTTCCTCCTCAGGGACGCGCTGGAGGAAGTGAACGGGTATGATTTCATCCTGATTGACTGCCCCCCGTCGCTGGGCATCCTCACCCTGAACGCGCTCGCCTTCTCGAAGGAGATTCTGGTGCCGCTCCAGGTACAATTCCTTCCCTTCCATGGCATGTATAACCTTTTCGAGGCCGTGCAGGTTGTCAAGCGGCGCCTCAACAAGGACATCGACGTTACCGGCATCATCGGCACCATGTACAACGCGAAGCGGGCCATCAACAGGGAAGTGATCGACGAAACCGAGAACCGCCTTCCCGGCAAGCTGTTCGAGACGCTCATCAGGGAAAACGTGGCGCTCCAGGAAGCGCCCAGCTGGGGCAAGACCATCTTCGAGTACAAGCCGCATTGCACAGGCGCCGACGACTACATGAAGCTTACGGAAGAGATCCTGGAGAGGGAGTGAGCGGTGCTGCGGCGCTGACGCGCGCAGGCCGCAGCTAGAAATGCCTGATCACGTACTGCCGGACCAATATTTTGAACCTGCCGAGCTTGTCCCTGACCATGTCCAAAAAACTGTCGTATGATTTCTGCGAGCCGTCGTGTATGGTGCGGTAGCGTTTTTTCAGGTTCGCGCGGTACCCGCGCCCGTCACGTTCGACTTTTCCCCTGAGCGCGACCCCGGCGCTGCGGTCCGGCCCTTCACCGGCTGAAAGCAGATCCAGCGACACCGGCCGTTCCGAACGCCCCCCCCTGTCTTCATAGATATCCGGATTACGCGCGTCAAGGCCGAGGAGGTCCCGGCGCACGCTGCTGTTTACTCTCTGGATGGGGGGCGCGATGGCGGTGCCTTCCCGCTCAACGCGCACGACAGATTTTTCAGGGGTCAGGAGCCGGGGCTTGTATTTCTGCGCGCCGCCGTCATGTTGTTCCGCGACGGCCGGCGCCGTGTCGCGTGCCGCTTTTTCTTCCCGTTTTTTTTTTAATTTCCTGTGCTTGTCAGGTCTGCCGGATTCACCGTTCACGGCCAGCTTCAGCGAAACCGGCGCCGGCCGCTCGCCCAGCCGCTCTTCCAGGCGGGTGATCGGATCGATATCCTTCAGGAGCGGGTACGAGTTCACGGCAGACAGCGGAGAGCGGTCAGGTCCGCCATCGGCCGCCGCCACCGCCGTTTCGCCCTTCATGCCGGCATTCTTCATGAGCCTGTTGAGGCAGATATTCCATGTGGTCCGGGTGACCATGTAGCGCGGGAGCTCGAAGGGGCGGTCTCCGCCGGTTACCACAGGGAGGTCAATTTTGCCGCGCTTGATGGTAAAGGCGTAACGGTACCCCGCCTCCTTGAGCGCAGCCATGCCGGCTTCGGTCTTGAGGCCGAATGGATAGAGGAATACCGTTATCCTGCGGTTCAGCTTTTCTTCAAGGACCTGCTTGGATTTGAAGATTTCCATGTTAAACACGGCCGGCCTCTTGTCCTTGAGCTCCTGGTTGATCTTCTCATGGAAGTACCCGTGGGCCGCGATATCGCACCCGTTGTTCGCGAGATAGGAGAGCTGGTCCCAGGTAAGCGCGTATTTCTTCTTGTCTATGATGTTGGGATATATCCCGAGGAGGGGGCGGATACCGTTGGGCTTGAAGACCTTCTGGAAGGCCTCGTATACGCTCCTGTTGCCGTCGTCGATTGTTACCAGCACGTTATTCGTACCCGTGATCCGGCCGCTGACAACGTCGCCGATAGAAACGAACCGGAACCCCTGCTTCTTGAGCTGCGCTATATGGGAAGAAAGCTCCCCCACGGTGAAGCAATACGGGTCCATCTTCTTTTTGTCGAGGAACGTGTGGTAGCAGAGCACGCTGACGGAAGCCCGGGCGGCAATCGCCGGCGCCGCGGCAGCGGCGAAGGCTGCAACGAGCGCCGCCAGCGCCAGGGCGCACATGACCGGATTGCGCCGCCGCGCCGGCGCCCCTTCCGCCCCGTTAGGAATTATAGTCATTTTTCCACATTGCCTCGAATTCAAGCTTTCTCTTCTCAAATCGGACATTTTCGTCTATGGCTTTCTTTCTTTTTTCAATATCGGCAGAATAAGCGCGGTCCCTCCTGACGGCCTGCCTCTCCAGGGTCCCGGTGTAATGCTCGAGCGGGGGCTTCAGGTACTTCTCCAGATACGTGTAGTTTTTCCAGTTGCCGTCCTCGCGGTACTGCTCCATCTTCATTTCGGTCAGCTTCTTGAGCCGGTAGATTTTCTCATAGTAAGCGATAAGTGTCTTGTTGTCTATGTCTTCAAGGGCGCGGGACAGCTCCCTGTCTCCCTCCTTGAAGGTTGAATAACCGCGGGTCACGGGAAACACGTAGTCCAGTCCCATCCCCTGGTCGTACCCGTAATCGAACTCGATCGACCGGGTCGTTTTTTCCAGCAGCGAAGTCTCCTTCTCGGTGAAGTACGTGCTCTTCTCGCCGCTGAATATATGATAGTATGTGGCGCACCGCATGGTGAACAGGCAGAGGCAGGCGCACAGCAGTCCCCTGATCTTCATGTATACACTCCCGGCAAATTAAATATATTCTTTTCTGATCAGATATTCAACAGGTATATCGACCCTGCTCCGCTTCCCGATAACCCGGTCCCGCTCATATACGGGAATCCCGACGCCGGGCCGGAGTGACACCAGATCGTCCTCCCCGATGATCGCGCCGCGCGGAATATGCCGGCGGGCGAACAGGCTTCTTCGCGCCCCCCGGGCCGTACCGGCCTCGGCTTCGCCGTACGAGATGGTACCGTCACCGATCATGGCGGCGGCCTCCTCGACCTCCTGTATCATCGCGGCAAACTCCTCCGGCGTGCACGAGATATCTTTATCCGGGCAATCGTGAAATCTGTCAATAGTAAAATGCCTTTCGAAAATCCGCGCCCCCAGGGCCGCCGCCAGCATCGGTGCGGTGTGCTCGCGCAGGTGATCGGAGAACCCTACCGGAAGTCCAAAGCGGCCAGAGAGGGCCGGGATCCTGGCAAGGTTCGCCTGCTCGGGCCGGGCCGGGTAGAGCGATACGCAGTGCATCAGCACAAGCTCGGACCCGCTCTTCCGCCGGAATAGGTCCACCGCCATCCCTATCTCCTCCTCCGTCGCTATCCCGGTGGACAGGATAGCCGGCTTGCCCGTTCCCGCGACCGCCTCTATGAGGGGGTGATTGGTAACCTCGGATGAGGCAAGCTTGTAGAGCGCGGTCCCCAGCCCCTCCAGCAGTTCCAGCGAGTCCAGGTCGAACACCGAGGAGAAAAAAAGCACGCCGAGACCCTCGGCCGCAGCTTTAAGCTCCCGGTACTGGTCCCGGGTAAGGACAAACCGCCTGAAAAAGTCTATCAGGCCCCTGTCCGGTTTCCGCTCGGCGCCGGTTTCCATGAGGTCCGATGTATACACCGAACTCATGAGCTCGGGCACGAACGTCTGGAACTTTACCGCATCGGCCCCTGCACGGGCCGCGGCTTCTATCATGGCCCGGGCGGTGTTTAAATCGCCGTTATGGTTAAGCCCGATTTCTGCGACGTATAATGCGCGCCGCCCTGTTTGTAAGATGGATTCCAGCATGAAATGTTACCCGTTCACAAGCCCCGGTCGGGAGATACCGCGACACCCGCGGACACTTGTATTATCGACATGAACCGGCCTCCGGGCAAGGTAAAAAGCCCGCCCACGCCGCTCCGGCGCACCCGTATATATAAATTTTCATAGGTTTCACCCGTATGGATTAATTTTTAATTGACACTCATCTTTAAAAACGGGTAGTATCGAACACTCGCCCTGACTCGGCCGGTTCCGAGACCGGACACAGGAACGGGCATAACCGGCAGGCCAACTGTCAAACTAAAACGCATCGCAGGGGCTTTCGATGGGAAAACGCTTCATAATTGCCATAGACCTGGGAACGACCGGCAACAGGGTATATTGTTTCGACGAGAAGGGATTGCCCGTTTCCAGCGCATACCGCGAGTTCACGCAGCATTTCCCGAAACCCGGGTGGGTAGAGCATGACGCCGTTGAAATATGGGACTCGGTAAGCGCGCTTATTCCACGGGCGATCAAGGACGGAGGGCTCTCACCCTCCGACGCAATCGCGATCGGGATCACCAACCAGCGCGAAACCTCGCTCCTGTGGGACCGCGACACCGGCAAGCCCATTTACAACGCGATCGTATGGCAATGCCGCAGGACCACGGACATCTGCAACCAACTCAAGCAGGCGGGCCACGAACAGCTTTTCCGCGAGACTACGGGCCTGGTGATCGACGCGTATTTTTCCGGCACCAAGGTCAAGTGGCTCCTGGACAACGTGCAGGGTGCGCGCACTCAGGCCGAGAGCGGCAAGCTACTCTTCGGCACCATCGACACCTGGATATTATGGAATCTTACCGGCGGCGTATCGCACGCCACGGACTATACCAATGCCTCCCGCACCCTGATGTTCGACATAAAGGAAAAGAACTGGTCCGGGAAGCTCCTGGAGATCCTGTCGGTACCCACGAAGGTGCTTCCCGAGGTCAAGGCGTCCGCTTCGAAATTCGGGGTCACGAAAGGCGCGCCCGGTCTGCCGGACGGCATCGTCATCGGCGGCATTGCCGGCGATCAGCAGGCCGCCATGGTAGGCCAGAACTGCGTAACGCCGGGGAGTCTGAAGAACACGTACGGCACCGGCTGTTTCATGCTGATGAACAACGGCGAGAATTTCATCATCTCCCGGAACGGTCTTCTCACCACCCTTGCCTGCGACACCTTCGGCCACCCGGTGTATGCGCTCGAGGGCTCGGTCTTCATCGGCGGTGCGGTCGTGCAGTGGCTCAGGGACTACCTGAAATTTTTCGAAAACAGTGCCGAGTCGGAAAAAATGGCGCGCTCCGTCGCCAAGGAGAGCCAGGTGGTCCTGGTGCCTGCCTTCGTCGGGCTGGGCGCCCCCCACTGGAACATGGACGCGCGGGGCGCAATGTTCGGCCTGACAAGGGACACGACCCGCGAGGACATCGTCATGGCGGCGCTTAAATCGATCGCGCTCCAGTCGCGCGACCTGGTAGAGGCGATGCAGGAGGACACGGGGATGAAGGTGCCGGAGCTTCGCGTGGACGGCGGTGCCACAAAGAACGCCTTCCTCATGCAGTTCCAGTCGGACATCCTCAACATACCGGTCCTCCTGCCGGAGATCACCGAGTCCACGGCCCTGGGGGCCGCCTATCTTGCCGGCATCACGGGGGGCGTGTTCGGCTCCATCGGCGAGATCGCAAAAACGAACAGGATAGCGTCCTCGTACAAACCGGGGATGAGTAAATCGGAGCGCGACCATCAGGTCCAGCTCTGGAATGACGCGATACGTAGATTATTGTTGCAATGACACGGCACAGCCCGTCATAAAGATATCTTAGGGAGGAAGAGCATGGCCAGACCGTTATTGGGCGAAATACTCCTGGACAACAAGGAAATATCCCAGGAACAGCTTGAAAAAGCCATAGAAGTGCAAAAAAAAGAGGGCGGGTTGATCGGTATAATCCTCGTCACCATGGGTGCGATAACCGAGCAGACGCTTGTCAAATATCTCGCGATCCAGGCAGAGCGGGTCACTTCATCATAGCGCAACGGCAACCGCCGGACGGCACTTCACCGGCGCGGCCCCGGGCGCGGCAGGATCACCGCATGGTGCCCTGCGCCAACAGTATTACTTCATGGAAAGAGCACTTCGGTGCTCTTTCCGTTTGTGCGCGGCGGCCTTTTTCTGATTGACAGACTGCCCGCGTCAGGGCCATTCTCGTTGACCGCGGGAAACCGGGACGCCCGCGAAGGCCACATGCCTCCAGGAAATTCAACACCTATGAACAGACAGACAGCAGCGATCGCTCTTTGCGCCGTAATTCTCCTGGGCGCGGCCGGATGCACCGGCAAACAGCTCACGCAGCGCCAGATATGGCTGCGCCACGTAAAGAAGGTCCAGGAAAACAATAAAAAGGCCTGCACTGCCGGCTGCGTCCTGTTCGAGGGCGACAGCAACATGGAGCTCATCGACTTCCAGGCATTCCTTACCATCCCGGCCTGCAACTATTCACACCGCGGGAGCACGACCGCCGACGTGCTGGCACGAAAGGAAAAAGTCCGGAAACTCAGGCCCGCGATCATAGTCGTCCTCGTCGGCGGCAACGATGTCGTGAAGTCGTACCCGGAGGAGACCACGGCCCGCAACTACGAGGAGCTGATCGGCTTTTACAAATCGATATGCGAAAGGGTGTACTGCATAAGCAACCTTCCTGTCAATCCGAGGCTGTATATCAAGAATTCAACCATGCTCCGGCTGAATACCCGCCTGGAGAAGACCTGCCGAAAGTTCGGCGCAACCTTCATCAATGTGTTTCCCAGCCTCTACCGGAAAGGGGGCCTCAATCCTGATTATGCATCCGACCCGGTCCACCTGAACAGGGCGGGCCAGGAAGTGCTGATGGGGATCGTGAAAAAGTATCTTCCGAAATGAATGAAAGTGGCCGTTCCGACATGTGTCATTGCGAGGAGCAAAGCGACGAAGCGATCTGCATCATGATGCTCAGGGTAATTTTTTTAACGATATTTCAATCAATAATGCAGCTATTCGTGGCAGGCAACAGATCGCTTCGCTTCGCTCGCGATGACAGAACGATATAACGTACTTTGGGGACAACCCCTTCAATAACATCTGCCGCGGTATTAGTTAAGGCCTCACCTGAGACAGGCGTTTAATCCCCTGCAGGGCCGGGTTTTAACCCGACCCGTTACAATGCTCTATTTAACCTCGACGAGCCAGCCGTTCTTGTCCTCGTAATCGCCGTACTGTATGCCCGTCAAACGCTCGTAGAGACGGGTGATGACCGGCCCGGCCTGTTCGCCGCTGCCGAAGCTGTAGTCGCGGTCGCGGAACCGGATCAGGTTCACCGGGGTAATAACGGCGGCTGTGCCGACCGCACCCACCTCGTTAAATGTCTCCAGCTCGCTCGCCTCGACCGGACGGCGCTCCACAATCATGCCCAGGTCCTGCGCAATGACCGAGAGGCTGTCGTTGGTGATGCTCGGCAGTATGCTCCGCGACTTGGGCGTAATATAGGTATTGTCCCGGATGGCGATGAAATTCGACGTGCTGAACTCGTCGATGTAGCGCTTTTCCTTCGAGTCAAGATAGAGCACGACCGGGTAGCCGCGGTCATGGCCGACCTCGGCGCCGCCCAGGCCGGCAGCGTAGTTTCCGCCGACCTTGCAGTCACCCACGCCCATCGGCGCGGCCCGGTCAAAATCCTCCACGACCAGCGCCTTGACCGGCTTGAAGCCGCCCTTGTAGTAGGGGCCCACCGGCGTTGCGAACAGCACGAACAGGTATTCGGACGCGGGCCCCAGTCCCACGCGGGCGCCGGTCCCTATCACCAGGGGCCGAAGGTACATGCTGGCACCCGTGCCGTAGGGCGGCAGGTATTTCAGGTTGGCCTTCACCACCTTTTGCACGGCTTCAATGAACAACTCGTCGGGCACGGGCGGTATGAATATGCGCTCGCAGCTCCTCTGCAGCCGATGCGAGTTCTCCAGGGGCCTGAAGACCACCGCCCTGCCGTCTTTTGTCTCAAAAGCCTTGAGGCCCTCAAAGGCCTCCTGTCCGTAGTGGAGCGTCGGCGCTGCCATATGCAGGGAGATGTGCTCGTCGGAAACCACCTCGCCGGCAGACCAGGTGCCGTTTTTCCAGTAATAACGGATATTGTAATCCGTCTTGTGATAGTCGAAGGGAAGAGTTTTCCAGTCAAGGTCCGCTTTCTTTTTATCTTTCATGTTCATATCCGTATCCCAAGGCCGCTGCGCTTGTAATTGTTCGCCCGGCCCCTGTTTTTGATTAAGGGATAGTAAGCAAGCACCTGATAAAAATTGTCAAGGAGAAAGATTTCGTCGTATAAAATAATTCCGGGGGCGGGCCCTACCCGAGCAGCTTTTTCAGCGCCTCTATTTGCGCCAGCACTTCATTTTTAGCCGTGCTCCCGGCGGAGAGTTTGCCCTCGACGGAGCGTGCGGGGTCCACTACCCCGACGATGTCGTCATCGAACTCCGGGGCGAGCTTTTTGAAATCCGCCGCTTTCAGGGCGAAGAAATCGGTCCCCTGCTCCTCGCAGGAGCGGACGAGCCTGCCGACGATCTCGTGTGATTTCCTGAAAGGCACCCCCTTGCGCGCAAGGTAGTCGGCGATGTCTGTCGCGGTCGAGAAATTGCTGAACACGGCCTTTTTCATCCGTTCGACATTAAGGGTCATGCCGGAAAGCATTTCGGCCATGCCCGCAAGCGCGAGCTTCATAGTGTCAATGGAATCAAAAACCCTTTCCTTGTCCTCCTGAAGGTCGCGGTTATAGGTCATGGGCAGGCCCTTCAGCAGGGTCAGGAGGGAAACCAGGTTCCCGGCGAGCCGGCCCGACTTGGCCCGTATCAGCTCCGCTATGTCCGGATTACGCTTCTGCGGCATTATGGACGAGCCGGTGGTAACGGCGTCCGCGAGCCGTATAAAACCGAACTCGGACGAAGACCAGAGGACCAGCTCCTCGCTGAAGCGGGAGAGACGCACTCCGCAGACCGCGGCGAAGTAGCAGAAGTCGAGCATGAAGTCGCGGTCGCTTACCGCGTCCATCGAATTGGGCACGATTCCCTCAAAGCCCAGCTCCTTCCGCACGAACTCGCGGTCGACGGGATAGTTGAGCCCGGCCAGGGCGCCCGACCCGAGGGGCAGGAGCGAGCATGCGTCAGAGGCAGCGTCGAGACGTTTCGCATCACGCAGGAAGCCCCACGCATACGCGAGCATGTGCTGGCTGAAGCGCACCGGCTGGGCCACCTGGAGGTGGGTGTACCCCGGCATGAGCACGTCAATGTTCTGTTCCGCGATGCCGACGAGGACGCCGACGAGCGCGTCCAGCAGGCCGCGGACCTCGACCGCCTCGTCGCGCAGGTACATCCTTTCGTCCAGCGCCACCTGGTCGTTGCGCGAACGCGCCGTGTGGAGCTTCCGCCCCGCGTCGCCGATCCGCTCGGTAAGTGCGGCCTCTATGTTCATGTGTATGTCTTCGAGCGAGGTTTTGAACGCGAAGGTCCCCGCGTCGATCTCTTTCTCGATGTCGGACAGTCCCCGGCGGATATCCGCCAGCTCGGCGCCGGACAGGATGCCGATCCGGTTCAGCATGCCGGCGTGGGCGATGGAGCCGCGGATGTCCTGGCGGTAGAGGCGCGCGTCGAATTGTATCGATGACGATATCTTCTCTGCCGTGCCTGACAGCGCCCCGGTAAACCGGCCGCCCCATGGTTTTTTCTTTTCAGTACTCATGGCGTATATCAATTACACTAAATGAAGCCTGTCATTCCCGCGAAAGCGGGAATCCATGCGAAAAATATGGACTCCGGCTCTTCGCTGCGCTATGGCCGGAATGACAGTCGGGTTTCACAACAAGTTAACAATACGGAGTATCGTATAAAATAAATCAAGCTAAATTACACGCGTCAGCGGACAGTCACGCCGGCGCTACCGGCCGGCGATCCGGCCCGACAGCAGGTCTATATAGGGACGCAGGCCTTCCAGCGCCGGCTTGATCTCGTATTCGAGGATGTCAGAGAGGCTGATGATGTCGCTGTTTTCCATCACTTCTATGACGTTATGGAGCAGGTTCCGTAAATCCCGGTTCAGCTTCTCCATGCTCACCCCGTTGACCTCCACTTCGGACAGGTCCACGCGAAAGACCGGCATTATCTGCGAGCAGATCCGCGTGTAGCGGTATATGAAATCGACGAAGCCCTTCAACCGTCCCGCTGCGTCCGCGTCCTTTCCGGTCTGGTAGGCTACGGCTGCCGCTTCGACGTTTGCCAGCTGCTCCGCTAGCTCCTCCCCCATCTGCCTGAGCGACGAGAGGAGCACATCGGGCGAATCAACGCTCTGTACGATGAGCGAGCGCATGGCGTCGCTCAGGAGGAGCATTCGGAATATTCCCTTGATGTCGGCAAAGATGCCTTCATGCGCTCCAAGGGCTTCGTTCAACCCCGGGGCGCCGTCCGCTGCGGTAAGCGCGTCACGGAGCGTCTCGAGCAAGCGCGCGTAGTAGGAGAGCGCACGGTCGCGGTACTTCACGCCGCCCGCGTCGACGCCCAGGAGACTCACGACCTTGAAGAAAACCTCCAGAAGCCAGGACACGCCGGTCACGAGATCGGCCCGGTCGCCCACGCTCAGCGCGCCGGTATCACCGGCACTGCCGGTGAACGCCTCGACCCTGTCGCAGTAGCGCATCGCCTCGTCGGCCGACGAGAAAACGATATCGGCTTTCGATTGTACGATACAGTTTATTACTCCGACCTCGTCAAGGCTCCTGTCAGGGGGCGCATCGACCGGGTACGGTCTGTCGTCGATAAAGAGCTCATAGAATATCAGGTCCCGCTCCCGGGTCCACGCCGAAACCGAATTGACGATATCGGCAATGTTTTTCTCGCTCTCCAGCCCGAATTCAACCGGGCAATCGTTGATCATGACCTGCACGCCGCACCTCTCTGCCTTATTTATCCCTGTCGCCTGAACCGCCGCCCGACATCCCGCCCATCTGCTGCTTCATCCACTGCTTCTGCGCGTTGGTCTCGGAGATTGCCTGTTCCATGTGGGCGAATTTGGTCCGGAGCTTTTCCTCGTATTTTCTCAGATGGTCCTCGTGGCGTTTGATGCTGTCATCGGCTATCTTGATGGAGCTGTCCTCGTTCTCGATCTGGGCAGCGATGATGTTCTTGCCCGGCTGGATGTACGGCTTCAGCACGTACGTGACCTTGTAGGCCATGCCCTCGTCGGGCTTGTCGTCGCCGTCGGTGTCCGATCCGAAAAACATCAGCACTCCCTCCGGGTTTTCCATTATGGCCTTCCTGAGCATGGGCTCGTCGATGACGAGCTTGCCGGACTTGATCGACTCCCATGCCGCGTTTACCGCGCCGGTCGTAACACCCATCTGCGCAAGCATCTTGATCGGCCTGTCCGCTCCGTTTGGATAGGCGCCGGTCACGGTCATCCTGAGCGTGCTCTCAAGCCTCATCATGGTCATGTCGCCCACGAAAAGTCCGGACTCCGAAAGCATCTTTTCATAATCGCCGGGCTTCTGGGCCTTCGCCGCCCTGGTGATATCGGCATGATAATCAAGGTACTTGTTGTATGCGTCGACGAACTTCTTGATCTTTTCCAGCGAAGAGTCTATGCTGTGCTCGACATTCAGGTCTAGCTCGCCGGCCGAGGGCCGCTTGAGGGTAAGGGTGACTCCCCTTACGATGTCGGTCAGGTTATCGTTCCGGTCCCTTGTTATTTCGATGCCGTCTACGGACAGCTTCGCGTCCTGTGCGCGCGAGACGGTGTTCTTGGGCTCGAATTTCCCCTTCATTTCCACGGGCGTCGCGAGCTTCAGGGCCGACACATCCATCGTGCCCCTGTTGCAGAAAAGGATGATCTTCGTTATCCTGGCGTTCTTAAAATCCTTTCCGACCGGTATCGCATGCGGCCCCCGTGCGTCCTTCGCTATCGGGTATATCTTCTCGACCCGCGTGCCGCCGTCAACGGCGACAATCCCTACGCCCTGGACGCTGTCAGGGGCCATGGCCTCATCGTCGCGGTCCTTCCGGCTCCGGTCGACGTTGTATCCGTCGAGGATGATCCCCTTTATATTAACCCGCTCCTGGGGCCCCACATTGATCCGCTTCGGAACCCCGGCGTCTTCGTCAGATTTCTCACGGTACGACAGCTCGAACTCGAGCCGCGTGTTTTCCTGGACCTGCGATTCGACCGGAAGCGCGTATTCACGCCAGAGGAGGCCGCGCACCGTCACGGACCTGCCGCCGTCGGCGACCCGGATCGAGCCGTTCTCGGCCGCCGGCTTTTTCTCGCCCATGTAAGACGTGAAATAGCGCGAATCGAAGATGACAGACATCTCGTTTTTCTTCTCGCCG
>Ga0116148_1001886_pt1 | contig 21701 bp, 14 predicted proteins | sample AD_UKC055_MetaG_FD_89786 | JGI IMG/M metagenome (GOLD analysis project Ga0116148, IMG submission 89786) | Active sludge microbial communities of municipal wastewater-treating anaerobic digesters from USA - AD_UKC055_MetaG | ecosystem: Engineered > Bioreactor > Anaerobic > Digestate | place: USA... | reverse complement strand
TGTTCAATAACATTGGACAGTCTTTCAAAGGTAGATGCGGCTCCTGCTTCGGATGTAAAGCACGTCCAGCTTCCTGTGTGGCAGACCGGGCCGTGGGGGATTACTGTTGCTAAAACAGTATCTCTGTCGCAGTCTGCTCTGAGTTTTAGTACTTCTAAATAATTTCCGGAGTGCTCGCCCTTTGTCCAAAGTACATTCCGGCTTCGCGACCAGAATGTCAGTTTTTTTGTATCAAAAGTTTTGGAAAATGCTTCTTTATTTGCAAAGCCCATCATGAGAACTTCGCCTGCTGTACTCTGTGCAATAAGGGGAATTAGTCCGTTTGAGTTTTCCTGAGCCTTGGTCCAGTTAAGACAGGAGACGAAGGCGTCTTTTAGTGTTACCTTTCCGGTGTATAGAGCCATGCCCAGCTGAACATCGCATCCGATTTTCTCAAGAGCTTCAATTTCTTCTACGCTCGAAACTCCGCCTGCAACAACAAGCCGGCAGGAAACTGCTTCCCTGAGCCGGGTAACGAGGTTCATGTCAATTCCGATCATGCAGCCCTCTCTTTCAACACAGGTAAAAAGGAGTTCGCTTGCCCATTGTTCAGCCTGCTTTGCGCCTTCTATGAGAGGTATTCCGGATGTTTCTGTCCATCCTTTTACGGCTATCATCCCGTTTATTGCGTCAACAGAAATTATTACTCTTTGTTTGCCTATTGCCTTGTGCAGTTCCGATAAAAACCCGGTATCCAGTTTTCCGTCCTTCCATGCAGAAGAGCCGATAATTACCTTTTCTGCGCCGAGCGATATAAGCTCCCTGGCTTTTTTTACGTCGCGTATTCCGCCCCCTGCGCGTACTGAACCTTTTCGAAGGAGGTTTTTTAGAATGGGAGTATTTAAGGTCTCTCCTTTTTGTTTGCCCTCTTGTATTATATTGCCTAAGGCTGCATCGAGATCTATGACCGCGGTTTCTCCGTAAAAAGAGAAATCTTCAATGAGCGCGTCAGAATCATTTCTTTCGAGTACAGGCTCTTTGCCGTTTTTTAATTGAACGACCTTGCCGTCCTTTAAATCGATTGATGATATTACCATTTTAAAAGTATAACAAAAAAGGACTTTAGTTTCAATAAAAGCACTCGATCTGGAATTTTAACATTAATAAGCTTTATAATTAAGAAATATTATTTAAAAAACTTGCTTTTTTAAGTAAAAAAAGTTATGCTGTAATAACACTAGTATGGAAATGTGAGGAGTTCCAATGTCAGCTCATAATAAGATAAGGCTTGCCGATATAGCAGATAAAATGGGAGTAAGCACCGTAACTGTTTCAAAGGCGCTAGCAGATAAAGACGGTGTCAGTGAAGAGCTTCGCGAAAGAATTAAACAAATGGCTGTAGACCTGGGCTACAGGTTTAAGTCTGCCGGTAAATTACGTAAAGCAGGTTCTACAGGAAATATTGGTGTACTCATTCCTTCCCGCTTTTTCGGAAAAAACTCTTCTTTTTATTGGGTATTATACAACGATGTTGCACTCTCTCTTTTGCAGCATGACTACTACTGTATAATGGAAATACTTTCTCCGGAAGATGAAGCTGCACAGCGGATGCCCCGCATGATACAGGAACGCAAGGTTGACGGTCTTGTTGTTCTGGGCCAGCTCAATGAATCCTATCTTGAGTATTTTGCAGAACAGTATTCAAATTTTGTTCTGCTCGATTTTTATAACGGCCGGCATAATTTTGATTCTGTGACAACTGATAACTTTTACTGTATGTATATGATGACCTTATATCTAATAAAGATGGGACATAAAAAAATCGGTTTTGTCGGTACTTTTAAATCTACAACAAGTATTCAGGACCGTTATATGGGCTTTTTAAAAGCGATGATGGAGCATGATTTAGATGTTTCGAAAACTGATGTTCTCGATGACCGCGATGAAGAAGGTCATTTGATTCCTCTGGTTCTGCCCAAAAAACTTCCCTCAGCCTTTGTCTGTAATAATGATGAAGCAGCAGCAGCCCTTATTAGAGAACTCCGCAAGGAAGGGCATTCTGTTCCCGAAGATATTTCGGTGGTGGGTTTTGATAATTATCTGCGTATGCCCATACCTGAGCTCGGTATTACGACTGTCGAGGTTGATACTGTCGGTATGGCCCGCACTGCTGTCGACTTAATTCTAAAAAAGCTTTCTAAAAAGCCTTACAATAAAGGGCGGAATTCAATCGGCGGAAAATTAATTTTTAAAGACACGGTTAAGAAGATAGGCGACGGTAAGTAAGTGAAAAAAAATTTAAAATTTATTCCAGCAGGTTTACTCATGATGTGTATTTCCAACATATGTTCGCAGGCATTTTCTGACTCCGGCAGTATTTCCCGGGTTATGTCTTCATTGAAAAACGGAAATGAAGTCACAATAACTGCGCTCGGCGGCTCCATCACGACCGGTTATGCTGCTCATCCGCCGCTCCAAAAGGGCTGGGCTGCATTAGTTAATGAGTGGTGGCAGGAAAAAGCTCTGGAAACAGGGGGAAAAGTAACTTACTATAATGCCGGTGTGAGCGGAACGGATTCCGCCTTTGCCGCTGCCCGTCTTGAAGATCATATACTTAGTAAAAAACCCGATCTTGTGTTTTTAGAGTTTGCTATGAATGATCAATGGCTTGACAGAAAGGTGCGTCAAAGAAGTTACGAGGGAATTCTCCGTTCTATGCTGAACAATGGAAGCGCTATCTTTTCCCTCTTTGTAAATGAAAAACTTCCTCCTTATAGAAGTAATCAGGATGAACAGATGAAAATTTGTGAGCATTACGCTGTTCCTTATGTAAGCTGGAAAGATTCTGTTAATTCATTTAATGATGAGGCTGTGTGGAATGCGTATTTTTCCGGTTCAGAAACAATACATCCTAATGATCAGGGCCATGCATCTATTGCTTCCTTAATAATAGAACAGCTGGATACCATCTGGAACAGTGGAGCAGAAGATGCCGCCTTTTCAAAGCCTTCCAGTTTACCGGAACCTTTGACCTTAGCCGATTTTGAGAAGGTAAGGGTTTTGTCCAACTCTAATACCGTACCGTTGTCAAACACCGGTTGGGAAGAGGGCAGTCCGGTTCATGATGACTGGAGAAGAATTGGAAGTGTTAAGCAGGGCTGGTCTACAGTAAATTCCGATGCTGTAATAAGCTTTAATATAAGCGCGATTTCGTGCGGAATAATGTATGCAGAAAGCACTATGTTCAGAAATGCAGAGGCGTGGATTGAGTGGGCCGACGGAACAACGGGCAGAAAGGTGTCCTTGAATTGTTATAATGCTTCCAGAAACGGCTACCTCGGCTGGTGTTACGCAGAGATTTTCGCCGGTACTGAGTTAAAAACGGGAATTCTTCATATTGGCGTTAAAAGGAGCAGATCTACAGATGAGGGTAAATCTGTAAATATTGCAGGAATTATAGTAACCGGAGCTGAGTAATGAAAAAAGCATATGCAGATATTCTTTTTTTTGTATTGTGCTTGTGTGCGGTTTTTTCACAGGATAATTCGTATGAAAAAACAATAGCTGAGCCCGGGAGCAGGCTGGAAAAAATTGAACCTGCAGGTTTTATTGAGCAGGCTGCTGTAAACGGTGAGTCTTCAATTATTGTCCCTCCGGGTGATTCCGGTCTTCTTTACAGCGGACGGATCGATTTTTCAAAACCTGCCACTCCTGTTTTTATATGGCAGGGATCCGGTTTTTCGTGTACCTTTTACGGCCCGTCTTTCGGCATCAGCCTAAGTTCCTCAGGACAAAATTCTTATTACAATGTTATTATTGACGGAAAAATATATCTACTGCATCCTTCCGGCGGTTCTCAATCGTACTATGTTCTGGATGCAGATCTTGGAGAAGGTTTACACACCTGTACCGTATTTAAACGGGTTGAGGCGATGTTTGCTCAGGATAAGTTTTACGGACTTGTTCTCGAGCGCCGCGAAAAGGTTGGAGGGCTTGGCTCTCCGCCGCCGGAAAAAGATCTTCTTATTGAATTTTACGGCGATTCAATAACAGCAGGCGCCTGCAATGAGGATCCGGATGAGGACTCGTATACTAATTATCTGGAGCATAATAACTTTACTTCCTACGGCGCCATAACCTGCCGCCTTCTTGATGCGGATTATTCAAATATAGCTGTCAGCGGTACCGGTATTTCTGCGGGCTGGAACGACATACTGTTGTCTAAGACCTGGAAAAATCTGTACCCGAGACTCCGCAGTCCCTTGTATGATTTTTCCAAAAGAAAGCCGGATATTGTGGTAATTAATCTCGGGCAGAATGATTACGGGTATCCGCAAAGTAAGGGAGAGCCTTTTCCATCGGATTTTACTGAAAAATATGAAGCGTTTCTTCATCAGGTGAGGGAAGTGTACCCGGACGCATGGATTATATGTGCAACCGGCGGAATGGGTGCTGTAAAATCATCACGTGCCTTAATTACCGGTATAAATAATGCCGTTAAAAACTGTAATGATGAGAAAATATCGGTGTATTTTTACAAGGCTTTTACCTATAATCATCCCCGCCTCGACACTCATGAAAAAATGGCTTATGAGCTTATTAATTTTCTAACTGATAAAGGTATTGTTGTTCAAGACTGATACTGAAACTGAGCAATTGTTGGAAAAAATACCTTGTAGGGTATTATGTATGCATTATACCTTGTAGGGTTTATTGACATTTTATACCTTGAAAGGTATACTGTTTTCATGACTTACACAATTACCATTCCAGCTCATCTGGGAACGGTTTTACGCACTCAGAGAAAAAAACTCCATCTATCTCAAATTCAAGCCGCTGAAAAATCTGGTCTGCTTCAAAAGACAATTTCTCTCATTGAAAGAGAGCCGGAGCGAGCCAGTGTTGAGAGCCTTTTTAAGCTTATTAATGCATTAGGCTTATCGCTTACGCTTTTTCCAAAAAATGAAGATTTAGAGGAAACAAGGCAGGATTCAGACCACTTAACTAAAAGTATGGAGATATGGTGATGGGAAACTCCGGAATACTTGATATTTATATGAATGGTGAACTTGTCGGTTATTGGATGCGGAATGAAAGAGGGCAACTCTCATTAGAATACTGTGAATCATGGCTTTCCTCGTTTTATGCTCGTCCTATATCATTATCATTACCTCTAGTAGATTCAGTGTATTCAGGAAAAGTGGTTGAAAACTTTTTTGACAATCTCTTGCCGGATAATCCGGATATTTTAAACCGGATAAAGAGAAGGTATGACCTCGCATCGACTCGCTCTTTTGATCTTTTACAGGAGATTGGGCGCGATTGTGCGGGAGCACTTCAGATAGTAAAACATTTTGAAAATCCTGGAAATATTCATTCAATAAGTGCAGAAAAATTAACAAACTCTACTCTCGCTAATTTGCTGCAAGCAGGTTCCTACAATACTTCATTTGGGTTTCTAAATGATGACACCTTCCGTATTTCACTTGCCGGAGCTCAGGAAAAGTCAGCGTTCCTTTATCATGATGGTTCCTGGTGTAGACCTCTTGGGGCAACTCCTACTTCGCATATTTTTAAGCAACCATTGCCTCTCTTTAATACAGCATCAGATAGTCCCTTTTCTTCTATTGATAATGAATGGCTATGTCTGCGCATTTTGAAAGAGTTTGGCCTGCACACAGCGGAGGCTGATATTTTTACGTATGAAAATATGAGTGCCTTAGTGGTAAAACGTTTTGATCGTGCTTATTCTGTCGACGGATCATGGATTATGAGGCTGCCTCAGGAAGATTTTTGTCAGGCTCTGGGTATAAATCCTTCATTTAAATATGAAAACGAAGGCGGTCCCGGTGTCCATGATGTTTTCTCACTTCTACGCTCTTCTGATTGTGCAGAAGAAGATAGGAATATGTTTTTTAAAGCACTTGTTATTAATTGGCTTCTTGCTGCACCCGATGGCCATGGAAAGAATTTTAGTATATACATAAAGAAAAAAGGATCTTTTTCATTAACGCCCTTGTACGATGTTATATCAGTATATCCATTGTTTGCTTCCGGAAAAATACAGAAACAGAAGTTAAGAATGGCGATGTCCATCAGTGGTAAAAATAAGCATTATGAGTGGAATAAAATTGCAAGGAGACATTGGATTGAGACAGCTAATCGTGAAGGAATAACTAATGCTGAAAAAATTCTGGACGAGATTGTTGTGGAACTTCCGAATGTTATTAGCAAAGTCGAGAACCAAATTCCTATGAGGTTTTCAAATCAAACTGCTGAGCTGATTTTTTCCGGGATGCGTGAAACTATAAAGAAGCTTTAATAAAAAAAGCACCTCTTATCTGCTTTGCAGTAAGGGGTGCCTTTTTTCAGGTGCATCCTGAGAGGATGCTGTTCTGTTTGGTAATGTTCTAGTAAATTACGCGGTAGTTATCAATAAGAACAATTCCGCCCGGGTTTTCGCCGGTTACGTTAATAATCATGCGTTTAACTGCTTCAAGTCCTGCAAAAGAATCAATTGCAAATACTGCAAGGTGTTCTCCGGGGGGGAATACCAGGTCTGCAGATTGTGTCCATGTCCAGCCGTCTGTTGCCTGAACTGCTACGTTGAGCTGTACATCGTGTTTTTCAACATTGTTAATGTCCATTACAACAAATTTTGCACCGGTCCAGTCTGTTTCTAAAGGCTGATCACAGCAGAATGATGCCTGCATAGAAGTTGCAGGTCCTGCAATGTCGTATACGCATTCAAGTGATGTTCCGCCGTCTGTTCCCCAGCTGCTTGATAATTCTGCAGTGAGGGAAAGATTGTGACTTCCCCATTGATCCCAGCTGTCGGCAACTGCATACCAGAAGTTTCCTTCTTCAAAATTGTCCATAAGAACTGCTTCGCCGGCGGGCATTTCAAGTTCTGTATAGGAAGCAACTGTTTCTACAGGAGCTGCTTCTTCAACAGCTGCTGTTTCTGTCTGTTCTGGTTTTGATGCACAGCCTGCAAGCATGATCATAACCGCAATTAAAACAACTAATACATTAAATTTCTTCATCGAATTCCTCCATTTGTTCATTAGTTTAGTCAATTATACAATTGCTTTTAGAATACTGCAACAAAAAAATGCTAAAAAAACTTAATTAATTACTTAAAAAAGCTAAAAAAACCGTTTTCTCTGACTGTTTGTGTGATTATAGTAAACATTAACTAAGAAATTGGTTATTTTATATAAACTAAATTAGGTTATAAAAAGTAAATATTTAGCAAATATTAATGATTTTTTATTGCGGTTTTTTAAAAAGAGGGTTATCATACTAGCTAGAGTTTATAGAATCAATAAAAAACAAAACAATCTCAATTGAGGGGTTTATAGTGCGTAATTATAAAAAGGTACTGTTATTCTGCCTTCTTTCTCTTTTACCTATTTTTCTCATTAATGCTGATGAGACGGGTGTTGAAAAGGCTGTTATACGGTGGACGAGAGGGAGTTCTATAAATGAATATTTAAAAGAACACGAAAAAAAAGGGTATCCTTCTGCCTCAATTACAATAGATGCTTTGTCATATTCCTCCTCAAATAATGCAGTAATAAAACATGTTGATGAACTGCAGGGTAAGAACAATGTTCTTTCCTGGGAGGATGAAGAGGGTGAGGTTGTCTGGCCTTTCTATGCTCCTGAAAGCGGTCTATATTTTGTTGAGCTTGAGTATCTGCCTCTGGTAAATAAGGGTATGAGTATAGAGCTGGAGCTTAGGCTCGACGGAGGTGTTCCTCACGATGACTTTGTGAGCGTCAGATTTTCCCGTACCTGGAAGGATGCAGGCGCGGTACGCCGCGATTCGAACGGCAATGATCTTTATCCTGAGCAGGAGGAAGTTCCGCAGTGGACTGTCCGCGATTTTATAGATACTCAGGGTTTTTATAATAAGCGTATTCCGCTCTATGTAGAAAAAGGAAACCACTCACTTTCTCTGGTTTTAAAAAGAGAGGCTTTGGCGCTTAAAACTATCCGGCTGTATAATCCCTCTCCTCTGCCTTCTTACAAAAATCTTGCGGCAGTGTATAATAACAATAGCTATACTGCTCCTTCAAAAAAAATTATTAAGGTTCAAGCTGAACAAACTTTTCAAAAATCGGATTCTACACTTATTCCCACGTATGATCGTACCGATGCTGCGACAGAACCTTCTCATCCTTCAAAAATCAGGCTTAACACACTGGGTGGAAATTGGACATGGAAGCTTCCCGGTCAATGGGCTGAGTGGAAGGTTGCCGTTCCCGAAGACGGGCTTTATACGTTTTTTGTAAAGGCTCGTCAGCATAACCAGCGGGGTATGGCAGCTGTTGCAAAAATTAGTATTGACGGCCACATTCTTTGCTTAGAACATGAGGCTCTGGAAATTCCGTACAAGCTTGACTGGCAGGTTTTAACTCCTTTGACCGATGAGGGGGAGGAGACTCCTGTGTATTTAACAAAGGGCGAGCATATTGTAAGAATTGAAACATCGCTCGGCAGACTTACTCCAATTTTAACTGCAGTTGATGATCTTACCTATGAGGTAAATACGCTCCGCCGCCGTTTTATTATGATTATGGGCTCCGAGCCCGATAAATACCGCGACTATCAGCTGGAAAAAGAAATTCCGGGTCTTATTGAGAAACTTGAAGAGTTATCTGCGCGGTTTACCGAACAGGCTGATATTTTTGAAAGAATTACCGGACAAAAGGGAAGCGAGGCTGCTACACTGCGAATACTTGCTCATCAGCTTTCTTCCTTCGCAGATAAGCCGCAGTATATTTCTCATAAACAGAATAATTTTAGAGATAATATTGCAAACCTTGCAACCTGGATTCTTCAAAGAAAAGAAATTCCTCTGGAACTTGACTACATAGGATTTGTTTCTGCAGGTTCTTCTTTGCCTGAACCTTCTGCGGGGTTTTTAGCACAACACTGGTTTAATATTCGGTCGTTTTTTGCATCTTTTTTTGAAGACTACAACAGCATAGGCGGAAAAGAAAAAAATGCTGTTAATGTGTGGATACAGTCGGGCCGTGATCAGGCTCAGATTTTGCGCGACTTAATTACGAATGATTTTACTCCTAAAACCGGTATAACAATAAATCTTAGTCTTGTTCAGGGTTCTCTTATTGAAGCAACTCTTGCGGGGCGGGGGCCGGAGGTTGCAATAAATATTGCGCGAAGTCAGCCTGTTGATCTTGCTTCCAGAGGCGCCTTGTATGACCTTTCAGAGTTTGAGCGCTTTGATTCTATACGTTCAAATTTTTTCCCGACAGCCTTTGATCCCTATACCTACCGAAGCGGTATTTATGCGGTGCCTTTTACCCAGGATTTTCACATGATGTTTTACCGCAAAGATATTTTTAGAGAGCTCGGCATTGAACCGCCTAAAACCTGGAAAGAAATGTATGCGGTTATTCCGGTTCTGCAGCGCAATAATATGCAGATAGGTCTTCCGTATCAGCAGGTAGACAGCATGGATCTTATTCAAGCCGGTATGGGGGCGAGAAACCTTTTCCCGACACTTCTTCTGCAGAACGGCGGGTCTTTTTATATAGAAAACGACACAAAGACCGGTTTAACACAGCCGGAAGCCTATACTGCGTTTAAGCAGTGGACAGATTTTTATGCCAATTACGGCTTTATTAATAAGTTCGATTTTTATACACGCTTTAGATCCGGAGAAATGCCTCTCGGTATCGCAAGTTACGGCATGTACAATATGTTTACAGCCGCTGCTCCGGAAATCCGAAATGAATGGGCAATGATTCCCATTCCCGGCATGGAGCAAAGCGACGGCTCAATTAACCGCTCAGAAGGTGCAGGCGGCGGTGCTTCAATTATGTTTAATAAGATTAAAAATCCTGATGCAGGATGGGCATTTCTCGAATGGTGGAGCAGCCCCGAGGTTCAGCTCAAATTCGCAACTCAGCTCGAGACCCTTCTGGGAACAGCAGCCCGCTTGAATACAGCAAATATTAAAACTTTTGAAAAGATGCCGTGGTCAAAAAGCGAGGCGGAAACGCTTCTCGACCAGTGGAAGGATGTTAAGGAAATTCCCGAGGTTCCAGGCGGATACTACACTGTCCGCATGGTGGATACAGCATTCAGCAAGGTTTTTTATAACAACATGAATGCACGTGCCACGCTGTATAAATACTGTCAGCTGATTGACGAAGAAATTGCACGAAAACGAAAGGAGCTGGGTCTTGATGAATAACTTACAATATGCAGGAAGGAAAACACTTGCTCAAAAAATATGGGCAGCGCGTGAAAGCTATGCGCTTATGGCTCCGTTTTTTATTCTATTCACTATCTTTACTCTTATTCCAATTATATCTTCAATATATTTAAGTTTTACAAACTTTAATATGCTTGAAACTCCCCGGTGGATTGGTCTTTCAAATTACGTGAGGCTTCTTCTCGATGATCAGGTTTTCTTAACGGTACTAAAAAACACTCTCATATTTGCCTTTATTACCGGTCCGATCGGGTATGTTCTTTCGTTTATGCTTGCCTGGCTTATTAATGATTACCGGCCGGGACCGCGTTCTGTATGGACGCTTATATTTTATGCGCCTACTTTGGCCGGAAACGTTTTTTATATTTGGACCATAATTTTTTCCGGCGACTATTACGGACTTATGAACGGTTGGCTCATGAGTCTTGGAATTCTTCAGGAACCCAGAGACTGGATCGGAGACACAAAATATGTTTTGAACGTTGTTCTTGTTGTCCAGCTTTGGCTGAGTTTCGGCGCAGGCTTTCTTGCCTTCATTGCAGGGTTTCAAAGCATTGACAAATCCCTGTACGAAGCGGGTGTCATTGACGGTATAAAAAACCGCTGGCAGGAATTATGGTACATAACGCTTCCAAGTATGGCTCCTCAGTTGTTGTTCGGTGCTGTTATGCAGATAAGTGCATCTTTCGGTGTAACAGAAGTTGTAAAATCAGTTGCAGGATTTCCTACGCGCGGGTATGCGGCGGATACAATAGGTACCTATATTAATGACTTTGGTATAGTCAGATTCGAAATGGGGTATGCTTGTACTATTTCTGTGTTTTTATTTGTCATCATGGTTGTAACAAATCAGATCATTTTGAAAGTTATTAAGAGGGTTTCAAATGACTAGTACTTTTCAAAAAATTATTCACCGCATTAAATACCGCGGAGCAGATAAGGTTAACCGTTCACGCGGAGTCGATTTTTTTCTCATGCTGTGGCTCGGGCTCCTCGGATCCTTTATGCTTCTGCCCATTATTTACACCCTTGTTTCTGCTTTTAAACCTATGGAGGAGCTCTTTATTTTTCCTCCCCGTCTTTATGTCGCAAACCCGACGCTCGATAATTTTATTCAATTAAAACATATACTTTCGGGCTTGTGGGTTCCCTTCAGCCGCTACTTATTTAACAGCGCCTTTGTAACAGTGATTGCTACAACAGGCAATGTTATTTTTGCAAGTATGGCGGCTTATCCTCTCGCGAAACACGATTTTCCGGGTAAAAAAATAATTTCACAAATTGTTGTTCTCGCCCTCTTATTTACCGGACAGGTACTGTATATACCTCAGTACGTTATTATTGCAAAGCTCGGCCTTATTAATTCTTATTTAGCCCTAATACTGCCGGTAGTCCAGGGAACTCTCGGCGTCTTTCTTATGAAGCAGTTTATGACGCAAATTCCTGTTTCTCTTTTAGAAGCAGCACGCATAGACGGAGGCAATGAATTTTTCATTTGGGCCAGAGTGGTTATGCCTTCTGTAAAACCTGCATGGTTAACGCTTATTATTTTTTCTTTTAAAGATATATGGAACCAGCCGGGTAATTCATTTATCTACGATGAAAGTATGAAGGTTCTTCCGTCAATTATGACGCAGATCCAGTCCGGCGGTTTTGCGCGTGCGGGGGTTGTTGCAGCCGTTGCCCTTGTTATGATGATTCCTCCCCTTGTCTTGTTTCAGGTAACTCAAAAGTCAGTTATTCAAACTATGGCTTCATCGGGAATAAAGGAGTAGGTATGCATAAGTTTGTACAAAAAATTATTACTGCAGCACTGCTGTGCTTAGCGGTATCTTCTCTAACAGCGGTTCCCCCCATGACGACTCCGGTGCCTTATATTTCGTATAATTATGATATGTGGGACAGAAGCACTCCTGCCTTTCCTTCATATGATACACAAAAAACAGTGAACGGGTGGCATTTAGGTGTCGGTCCCATGAACAATCCAAAAGATTTATGTAAGGATGATCAGGGAAATATTTATATTTTAGATTCTGGAAATAAGCGAATTATTATTATTGACAAGCTGATGAATTTAACCGGTGTAATTGACACCTTTTATTTTGAGGATGAATCATTTGAACTAATAGAACCGGCAGGTATTTATGTTGATGCTGATAAAAGTTTGTATATTGCAGACCGGGGTGCCAAGGCGGTTTTTGTATGTTCTCTGGAGGGCGTCTGTTTTAAGATTATTCGTAAGCCTGTTACAGACTTGATTGATGAAAACACAGATTTTATTCCGGATAAGGTCTTGGCAGATCCTGCAGGTGTTATCTATGTTCTTTCATTCGGCGCGTATGAAGGTGCATATACCTTTGATCAAAAAGGCGACTTTCTCGGATTCTTCGGTTCAAATAAAGTAAATGTAAACCAGAAACTTCTTTCCGATCGTATGTGGCGGTTTTTTGCAACAAAGGAACAGCAGGAAAGAATGTACCGCTATGTACCGGTGGAATATGCAAATTTTTGTATTGATAAAGAAGGCTTCATTTATACTGTTTCAAATTTTGGAGACAATGAGCAGCGGGGGCAGGTAAGAAAGCTTAACCCTCTGTCGCAGAATATATTATTCTATAATCAAAAACCAAACCTGATGTTTTTCGGTGATATTGAATATACCTATACCAACCGCATTGAAAAATCGACACTTATTGCTCTTGATGTTGATGATTACGGATTTATCTCTGTCCTCGATTTTGAGCGCGGGAGAATTTTCCAGTATGACCAATCTTGTAATCTTATTGCTGTCTTCGGCGGAACCGGAAATCAAACCGGCGCTTTTCGCAATGCGGCAGATTTAGTCAGTATTGAGGACACAATCTATGTGCTTGACAACGTTAAAGGAAGCCTAACTTCATTTACTCCAACCCGTTTTGGAAAGGCAGTTCGCTCTGCAACCGTTTTATATGAAGAGGGGTTTTATGAGCAGGCGCTGGAGCCGTGGTTTGATGCGCTTAAACTTGATAGAAACAATTTTTTAATCCTTCGCGGATTAGGCCGTGCTTATGAGAGGATAGGCGACTATGAAGAAGCAATGTACTATTTTAAAGAAGCACAATACAATAGATCATATTCAGATTCCTTTTTAGAATGGCGCACAGCATTTTTACGCGAACATTTTATTATGTTCATGATTAGCATTCTTCTCATACTTATTGCACCTTCTCTTATTTCTCACATCATTATTAAAAAGAAAAAATCTGAACCCGTAGACCGTGCTGTCTATGTAAAAGCCCTGCAGTTTCCCTTCTATCTCATTGCTCATCCTGGAAAAGGATGGGAGGAATTAAAAGATGAAAAACAGGGAAGTCTCCTCTTAGCCAATATTATTCTATTTTTATCTTTTATAATGAGTATTATTCAGTTTCAGGCAACCGGTTTTATTTTTAATCCGAATAAACTTGATGAGATGAATCTGCTCATAAACTTTGCATCAACTATCGGTATTTTTACTTTATGGTGTATTGCAAACTGGGCTATCTGCACCCTTCTCGACGGAAAGGGCACATTCAAAGAAATCTGGATTTTCAGCGCATACTCAAGACTTTTTTATGTTCTCTCTGTAATTCCCATTGTACTTTTGAGTAATGTGCTTACAAGAGACGAAGGTTTGTTTTTAACAATTTTTGAAACAGTTCAAATTGGATATTCAGTGCTTATGATGACTGCAGCAGTTAAGGCTGTTCATCAGTACACCTTTAAGAAAACAGTTTTTTCCATGGCGCTTACTGTTGCCGGAATTGTTCTTATAATTGTCATAATACTTTTATTCTTTTCTTTATTCTCGCAAATATGGTCCTTTGGTTCCACACTTGTGCAGGAAATACTTATGAGAATGTAGATGAAGGAGTTTAAATTGAAACACTGGTTAAAAAAAATATGCATACTGATTATTCTCACTTCGGTTTGTGCATCGCTTTTTTCGCTTCCTGGAAGTGAGTATTTTACAGAGGAAGATCTTTCTTTATACGGGTATTACATATCTGCCGAAACTGAAGAACTGCAGTTATTCCTGGATGAAGAAAACGGCTTTTTTGCAGTACGCGATGTTTCATCCGGCTACGTCTGGTACTCGGTCCCTCTCGACTGGGAGGATGACACAGTCTCTTCAGGGTTTAATAAAAATGCAGTTCCCTCAATAATTACTATCCGCACCAAGGACGATAAGGGCTCTTTTTACCCTGCAAACAGCTATACCAATGTTGTCCGCCGCAACACTCTCGATGTGCAGGAAATCGAGAACGGTTTTCGTCTTGTACAGTTTTTTAAGCGTGAAGGTATTGAAGTTCCTGTTGATATAACCATCGAAGGAAGAACTCTGCTTGTTTCTGTACCGCTTGGAGAAATATGGGAAAATGATGAGGATGTTTTAAGAATCCTTGATTTTACTGTTATGCCGTATTTCGGTGCTGCAGGTCCTGAAGAAAAGGGCTATATGTTTGTTCCCGACGGCAGCGGTGCTTTAATTAATTTTACAAACCGCAATAGCGATGCAGTGTATCAGCAGTATGTGTATGGTCGCGATAACTCAATTATTCCTGTTATGAAAAAAACTGTGACGGAAGATGTCCTTCTGCCGGTATTCGGCATGAAAAGAAACGGCTCCGGTTTTATTGCAGTGTTTGAACAAAGTGCTTCGCGCGGTTTTATAAGTGCAGAAACTGCGTATCAAAAAACAAATTACAACGCAATTAATGCATCCTGTGTTGTGCGGGATTATGATGTTTTTTCCTTTCGCGAAAGGACAGGTACACCGCGCGATATAAAAATATTTGAAAAAGGCAACTTTGCAGATGAGGTTTTTTCCGTCCGCTATATTCTTCTGGATGAAGAAGACTCGGATTATACCGGAATGGCAAAAGCCTATAGATCATATTTACAGAGTAAGGGGAATTTCCCCCTGGAAAAGAAAGCAGACGATACAGCCCTTGTATTAAATTTTTTAGGAAACTCAGAAAAAAAGCAGCCTGTTGCAGGAATCCCGATGAATGTTATGATGTCATACACGCCGTTTGCTGATGTTGTACAAACCATAGAAAAACTAGAGTCAAAGGGTGTAAGTAATTTTGTTGTCAAATATGACGGATGGACGGACGGCGGTTTATTCGGCAAGTATCCTGCTAAGGCTGATCCGGAAAAAGCTGCCGGCGGAAAAAAAGATTTTAATGCTATGATTAGAACGCTTGAAGAAAAGGGTATACCTTTTTTCGGAGGAACGGACTTTGTACATTTATTTAAGAGCGATATATCACACTTGAAAGAGCTGCATACAAATAGATCTATAAATAAAACACCTGCTGCTGTTCCCGAATATGCACTTTCTACATTCAATGAGAAAGAAGACTCAAATCCGTATTGGGTATTAAAAGCTCCTTCTATAGAAAAATTTGCTTCGCGCTTTTACAGCTCGTTAGAAAAGTATCCATCGCTGGGATTAGCACCCGACAGTCTTGCAGGAACTCTGGGGTCGGATTTTTCAAGTAAGAACGGCTCATCACGCAGCAGGACCGCAGCGGTTTTTGAATCTCTTATTGCAAAATATTCTACCGATCGGGGTTTGTATTTTTCAAGACCCTTTGCTTATGCATTGCCTTTTACAACATTTGCCGGCGACCTTCCTTCTACGTCGAGCAGGTTTGACATTGAAGATGACTCTGTTCCCTTTTATCAGATTGTACTCAAAGGATACATTCCTTTTTCCAATCTCCCTGCAAACCGTTCCCTTGATCAAAGGTCCTATGTTTTAAGTCTTCTCGAAAGCGGGGCAATGCCGTCTTTTGTCTGGGTTACGAAAAATGCCGATGAAATGCGCGACACAAGGCTTGATTCCTTCATGAGTGTTTTTGCAGATGACTGGCTTGATGAATCTGTGGCGCTCTATAAAGAAGTTGCCCCTGTTCTTGACCTAATTAACGGTTTTGAAATTATGAGTCACAACATACTTACTAATGGGCTTAGAGAAATAGTATACGAAAACGGTATAACAATAATTACAAATCCTACATCTCAAACGGCAGCTCATTCTTCGGGCTTAATTATACAATCCATGTCGTACGCGGTTCAGAATGCTGTAAAGGGGTTAACACAATGAAATTACTTAACGGAAAGCTGGATGGCTATAATCCTTTTAGAAAAAGAGGGCTTGCAGAAAAAAAGGCTCTTTGGGGATGGTTTTTTATAGCACCCTGGATAGTCGGCTTTATTTTCTTCTTTGCAGTGCCTCTTGTGACTTCATTTTATTATACGCTGACAACAATACAAATCTCTCATAACGGTCTTGAATTTAATTGGGCCGGTTTTGATAATTATGTGTATGCTTTTACCGTCGATCCTGATTTTACAAGGAATATTGTCGAATCTGCTTTGAATATAGTGTATCAGGTTCCAATAATAATCTGCTTCAGTCTTTTTATTGCTCTTATTTTACGTTCAGAATTTCGCGGAAAAACTGCAATGCGGTCAATATTCTTTTTGCCGGTAATCATTTCTTCGGGTGTAGTTATAACCATTTTGCAGCAGAATGTTTTTGCTTCCGGTACTGGAGAGGCTTCTACCTTATTTCAAACAGGCAATCTTACCGATATTCTTGTACGTTCAGGATTCGGTCCTTCATTTACAAAAATTATAACGCAGACTATTGGCCAAATATTTGATCTTACATGGCGCTCGGGAGTGCAAATTCTACTGCTGCTTTCAGCGCTTCACAGTATACCCGACAGTATGTATGAGGCGGCAAAAATTGAAGGTGCAACAGGCTGGGAGATGTTTTGGAAGATAACCTTCATCTTAATTTCACCGACCATTGTTATGGCAATCATTTATTCAATCATAGATTATTTTACTGATTATTCAAACAGTATTATGCAGATGATTGTTGAGAACGTAAAGATCGGCAAATTCGAGTACAGTACGACAATATCAATTTTGTACTTCGCTGTTGTTATGATCATTATTCTATTTGTTAACGGTATTCTTTCCCGCTCAGCCAATAAGGCTGTAAACTAGGTGTATTACTCCGGAGGTTTTGCATGGCTATGACATACTATAAAAATAAAAAGGCCGGCGATAAGGCTTTAGAAATAATCACGTCCATTGTGCGTGCCCTGTTTTTACTCGGAATGGCCTATGTGCTGCTGTATCCTGTTCTCTTTTTATTATCTAATGCATTTAGAGATCCAATAGACAGGCTTGACCCGACTGTTATCTGGATTCCTAAAACATTTACATTGAATAACTTTTTTTTGTCGGATCAGATTTTGGGCTTTCTTCCCTCTATCATGAAAACGTTGAGCATGTTAATTCCGTCGGTAATTATTCAAGTATTCATATGTCTCATGGTAGCATACGGTTTTGCCCGTTTTAATTTTAAGTTTAAGGAACTTCTTTTTTCCTGCCTGCTGTTCACCATAATTGTTCCTGTTCAGACAATGATAATCCCGTTATATGTAAACTTTCGATTTTTTGACTTTTTCGGTATAGGTAAAATTTTAGCGATCTTTAATGGTGGAGAGGCGGTCACCGTAAAACTTCTTAATACTAACTGGCCTTTTTATCTTATGTCGCTGACCGGCACCGGCATCCGGTCCGGTTTATACATTTTTATGGTGCGGCAGTTTTTTAAAAGCATGCCGGTAGAGCTTGAAGAATCCGCCTTTGTCGACGGCTGCGGCCCGTTTAAAACTTTTATGAAAATAATGCTTCCGAATGTAGGCAGTATTGTGATCGTTATAACTCTTTTTTCAATAGTATGGCATTGGAACGATTTTTATCTGTCTGTTATGTTTTATATCGAGGAGTATCCCTTGTCTGTGTCGGTTACCATGCTGCAGGAACGTCTTACTCTTTTATCGCAGAATATGAGTGCAGAAGATATGGCCCTTGCCGAGTCTTCGCTTTTGGAAGCTGCGTGTTTTGTTGTAATAGCACCGGTTCTGCTTTTATATATTTTTGCCCAAAGATATTTTACAGAAAGCATAACACGAACCGGTATTGTAGGTTAGAATAAAGGTGATTACCCAGATTTTCTGGAACACATACAAGTAAATGGAGGAATAATTATGAAAAAGAAGCAAATCATTACGGCTTTAATTGCTATGATTTTTTGCGCTGCGGCTGCTGTAGCTGAAAGTGCAAATATTACAGTATTCAGGCCTGCTGTCAACACGCGCGATAAGAATGACGTTATGGTTCGTGCAGCAGCTGAGTACACAAAGCAGACCGGCGGTAAGGTAAAGTTTATTCAGTCGGACTGGAATAACTGGCAGACAAAAATATTGACAAACCTTGCAGCCGGTGAACCTATTGATGTAATTTTCTGCCGCGATGCAGATTTTCCGAAATTTTATGCAAAGGGCTACATGCAGAGCCTGGACGGCTACGTTGATTTTTCCGTTCCGTATTTGAACAAGGCCGGTATGGATATGGCTTTTAAATATGAAGGCAAGTATTATGCCGCTTCTCATGTAACATCAAACCATCCATGGATTATCATTTATAATAAAACACTCATGGAAGAGGAAGGCATTGCGGAGAAGGATCAGCCTCTCGCTCTGTATAAAGCCGGTAAATGGAATTTTGATTCTTTAAGAAATCTAGCAGTAAAGCTTACTAAAGATACAACAGGCAGCGGTGTCATTGACCGCTGGGGCTTTGCAAACTGGTGGACGCGCGGTTTTGTATATATGAACGGCAGTTCATTTACTACATCTGATGCAGCCGGCAATATTAAGCTTAACTTTGAAGATCAAAAATTAATGGAAGCCTTAACATATTTGGAAAATGCAAAAAAAGAGGGCTGGTATCTTCAGGATAATAATATTGCCGCGTCCGGTATTCAAACCCGTGTTGTTGCAATGTTCATGGAAAGACAGTACATGGCTTCTACTATTCTAAAAGATACACGCGATGAGCTTGCATATGTTCCGCTTCCTGTCGGACCCGGAAACAAGAACCCTAAACATATTTTTGAAACTGACGGATACGGAATAGGAAACGGTTCGAAAAACCCGACGTATGCAGGCAAGTTTATCGACATCTGCTTAAAAACCTGGTATGACGACGATCTGGCAAACAGAAAAAAAAGCTGGCCTCAAGAAGTGTTAGATCTTTCTGCACAGATGAATAAAGAGCCAATGGTATATCCTGGAATTACAGCAAGCACAATTGATTCAATGCTCGATGAATTTCTTGGTGAAATTGTATGGACCGGAAATTCTGCTTCAGCTGCAATTGCCGGATACACTGCTAAGGCGGAGAGTCTGATAATTGAAGCAAACAAACCTATGGAAAAACCTGTTAGATTAAACTTTAAAACTATAAGCCAGGACTTTGAGAAAAAAGGTGCAGAAAAAGCATTTACCATTTTTAAACCCGAAAACAAGAGTGTTAAAGTTTCTATTGTATCAGGCAAGGAAGCAATTAAGGGTAAGTCGCTAAAAATAAGCATGAGCAGTGCTGTTGACGGTGAATATGTAGATGCGGTAATTACTGATCCTGAGTTATTCGGTATTGTAGGATGGCGTGATTATAAGGTAAGCTTCGATGTTAAGATTCTCGGCAAGCCGGAAACAGATGCCTATGTTTATTTAGAAGCATATAAAGATGATCTTAATAAATGGGGCTGGATGACAAAGAGCCTTTCGGAAACGGGAACGGTCTACACCGTAACCGGTTATATTAATGAAGTAAATATGAACGGAAAGTTTGGCGTAAAGATCGGCGGTCATAACATTACAGACATTGTTATTGATAATCTGGTTATTGCAGAAAAATAAAATATTCGACATTAAAATTAAAAAGCCGGATGCAGTATTCGCATTCGGCTTTTTTTATCTTATACTCTAGAGTCTTCTGTTTATTTGGGTTCTGTTCTTCTTACAATAAATTCTTTCGGCAGCTCTTTAATCTGGGCTTCATAATTATGATGAAATTGATTGTACAAAAACTCCTGGGCTCTCAGTTTTTCTTCCTGATCCTCCTGCTTTCTTTGTATCCATGAACCATTGCTTTGTAAATAATATGAATTGGTATTATCGCTGAAGTATACAAGCATAGTTTCTTTTAATGTTTTAAAAATATCTTCCTGAATAATAGGAAACATCAGTTCAACACGCTTTTCAAGATTTCTGGGCATCCAGTCTGCACTTCCTAAATACAGTTCTTCTTCGCCGTTATTTTGAAAATAAAAAACACGTGCGTGTTCAAGGTATCTGTCTACAATACTTACTACAGAAATATTTTCACTTTGGCCCTTAATTCCCGGAACAATGAGACATATACCCCGGATGTTCAGCAGTATGTGTACATGCGCATTGCTTGCTTTGTACAGAGCCTCTATTATATCCTTGTCTGCAAGGCTGTTCATCTTTGCCATAATAAGGCCCGGTGTTTCTTTTGAGGAATTTTGGATTTCTCTGTCTATCATAAACAGGAGCTGCGACTTGAGGTTGATCGGAGCCATGGAAAGAACTTTCATCGTTTGAACTGATGAATAGCCCGAAATCATATTAAAAAATTGTGTTGCATCATTGCCTAATTCTTCGCTGCTTGAAAAAAGGGAAAAATCACTATATAAGCGGGCTGTTTTATCATTGTAGTTGCCGGTTGAAAGATGTACATACCTTCGTATGCCGTCATATTCCTTTCTCACAATGAGAAGCATTTTTGCATGTACCTTAAGATTAGCAATGCCGTATACAACGATTGCTCCGGCTTGTTCCAGCTGTGATGCCCACGAAATATTTTGTTTTTCATCAAAACGGGCTTTAAGCTCAACAAATACGGTAACCTGCTTGCCGTTTCGGGCAGCCTTTTCCAGAGAATTAATAATAGGAGAATTGCCGCTGGTTCTGTAGAGCGTCATTTTAATTGCAAGAACAGAGGGATCCTCGCTTGCCCTCGTTACAAAATCAATAACCGATTCAAAAGATTCATATGGAACTGTCAGCAAAATATCTCTTTGTTTTAATACATCCCAGTAATTTGCATCTTTATGGAGAACCGCGTTTTGAAAATGTTTCCATGGCGGAAACTTTAGCTGAGAAAAGCCTTCGACGGAAATTAAGTCTGCAAGTGTTGCAAGATCAATAATTCCTTTTACTTCGTACACATCCTGTGCCGTCAATGCCAGTTGATCAGATATAAATTTCTGAATCCTGGGGCTTGACGTTGTGCATATCATACGGACAGGAAAAGAAGAAAGTCTTTTTGCAAGAACTTCTTCCATAGCCTGAATAAAGTCTATATCGCGTTCCTCATCAACAGCAAAGGCTGCATCACGGGTGACTTTGAATAAAAAGCTTTCCTCAACACTGTAGCCGGGAAATAAGCGTGTTCCAAAAAGCGTTACAATATCGTCGAGAAGTGCAAATCTTTTTTTATCTCCTTCGGACGGGAGCCATACGATGCGGGGAATACTGCTTGGAAGCTG
>Ga0116148_1001883_pt1 | contig 21730 bp, 25 predicted proteins | sample AD_UKC055_MetaG_FD_89786 | JGI IMG/M metagenome (GOLD analysis project Ga0116148, IMG submission 89786) | Active sludge microbial communities of municipal wastewater-treating anaerobic digesters from USA - AD_UKC055_MetaG | ecosystem: Engineered > Bioreactor > Anaerobic > Digestate | place: USA... | reverse complement strand
TTAATCATCGCTGTTGTAGCCATGAACTCCTCACTTACTTCCTGAAGGGCATACCAAACTTGACGAGAAGAGCTTTCGCTTCTGCATCCGTTTTGGCTGTGGTTACCACATTGATATTAAGACCGGCAACTCGCTCGATTTTATCGAAGTCGATTTCCGGAAAAATAATCTGTTCTGTGATACCCAGTGAATAATTTCCGTGACCATCAAACCCATTGGGATTGATACCGCGGAAATCCTTGACGCGGGGAAGCGCTACGTTTACGAAACGATCAAGAAATTCATACATTCTCGCTCCGCGAAGCGTTACCATTACGCCAATTTCCTGTCCCTGACGAAGCTTGAAGTTCGCAATACTTTTCTTTGCCTTGGTTTTTACAGCTTTCTGCCCTGTGATTAGACCCAGGTCGGTCGCTGCGGCATCAAGGAGTTTCTTGTTCGCAAGAGCTTCGCCAATACCCATGCTGACAACGATCTTGGTAATACGGGGGGTCTGCATAGTAGACGTATAACCAAGTTCTTTGAAAAGCTCGGGGGCGATCTTTTCTTCGTAGACTTTCTTAAGCCGGGGTGCATACTTACTCATCACAGTGCTTCTCCACATTTGCGGCAAACACGAACTTTCTTGTCACCGTCAATTTTGTACCCGATTCGTGTCGGTCCGCATTTCTTGCAAACGATCATAACATTGGATACATGAATAGGAGCTTCGATCTCGACGATACCGCCGCGATCCTGCTGACTGCGCTTTTTCATCGCTTTCTTGACAATGTTGATACCAGAAACAATAACGCGATTCTTGTCCCGGACAACCCGGACGATAGTACCACGCTTGCCTTTATCTTTGCCAGCGATTACTTCAACCTGATCGTCCTTCCGGATCTTGAATTTTGCATCCATTTTCAATCTCCTTACAGAACTTCCGGAGCAAGGGAAACGATCTTCATATAATCAAGATCGCGGAGCTCGCGGGCTACAGGTCCGAAAATGCGCTTCCCCTTGGGATTCTTGTTCGCATCGATGATAACACAAGCGTTATCATCAAAACGAATATACGTTCCGTCGGGGCGACGATATTCCTTGGAGATGCGGACGATAACCGCTTTTTCCACAGAACCTTTCTTGATTGTGGAAGTAGGGAGTGCATCCTTAACAGCCACCACAATAATGTCGCCGATACTTGCATATCGGCGGTGAGAACCACCGATAACCTTGATACACTGAACGAGTTTTGCGCCGGAGTTATCAGCAACGTTCAGGTTTGACTGCATCTGAATCATGTCGTTTTCCTCCGTTATTTTGCGCGATCAAGGATTTCGACAAGGCGCCAGCACTTGTCCTTGCTGATCGGTCGGCTTTCTACGATTCTGACGGTATCACCGATGTGAGCGTCATTGTTTTCATCGTGAGCCTTGTACTTCTTACTACGAGAGACGTACTTCTTGTACAGTCTGTGAAGTTTTTTGGTTGATACCTGGACGGTGATGGTTTTATTCATCTTGTCGCTGGTAACCAAACCAACAAACTCGCGGTTCCCGGTAGTCTTTTCTGCTTTCTCTTCCACGGGCCTGCTCCTACTTGTTTGCCTGTCCGGCAAGTTCTTTCTGCCGGATAAAGGTATTCAATCTAGCAATTTCGCGACGAATCGTCCTCTTCTGAAGAGGATTGTCTACATGACCGATTACAAGCTGAAACCGGAGATCCATGTATTTTTTATTCATTTCGTTGCGCTTGGAAACAAGTTCGGGATAAGACATAGTGCCGAGTTCATTCTTCTTCATCTTATGCCTTCCTTATTCGTGAACCAGGCGTTCAGCAAACTTTGTCTTGAAGGGAAGTTTGCTTCCTGCCAGATGCATGGCTTCTGCAGCGAGTTCGCGGTCAACACCGGCCATCTCGAAAAGAATGGTGCCAGGCTTTACAACTGCGACCCAATACTCGGGCGCACCCTTTCCCTTACCCATACGGGTTTCAGCCGGTTTCTTGGTAAACGGCTTGTCGGGAAATACGCGAACCCACAATTTTCCGCCGCGCTTTACCTTTCTGTTTAGGGCAACACGCGCAGCTTCGAGCTGACGATTGGTAAGCCAGAAAGGCTCAAGAGAAACAAGAGCAAAATCGCCAAAGTCAATATTATTGCCCCTGGTAGCGTTGCCTTCAATTCTTCCGCGCTGAACCTTTCTGTATTTTACTCTTTTAGGACTAAGAGCCATACATTAACTCCTTCCGGCAGGTGCGCGATCAGAGCGTTCGCTACGCTCGCCGCGTTCTGCACGTTCGGGACGATCACGTCTTTGTTTTTTAAGAAGTGCGCCTGCATCCTCTTTCTGCTCGTGACCATACATCATTCCGTTATATATCCATACCTTGACACCAATTGCACCATACGTGGTATGAGCTTCGGAGAAGCCGTAATCGATATCTGCACGAAGGGTATGGAGAGGAACGCGTCCTTCCTTGTGTTCTTCTGTTCGAGACATTTCTGCACCGCCGAGACGTCCGGAAACCCGGATTTTTACACCCTGAGCTCCTGCTTTCATTGCAGCCTGGGAAGCCATTTTTAATGCTTTCCTGAAAGAACCGCGATTCATCAGCTGACGGGCAACATTCTGAGACACAAGAGACGCATTCGTTTCAGATCGTTTGATTTCCTTAATCTTGATCTGAACCTTTTTTGTCAGACTCTTCTGGATCTCATTTCCGATTTGCTCGATATTTGCACCCTTGACGCCAATGATAACGCCGGGACGGGCTGTGTGAATCACGATGGTAACACGCTGGGGATGCCGAACAATTTCAATTTCTGCAATATCAGCGTTTTTGCACTCAGGCAACTCTTTTACCATCTTGCGAATGCGTAAATCTTCATGAAGAAGATCCGCATATTCGCGAGGATCGGCATACCAGCGAGAAGACCAGGTCTTGTTGACGCCGAGCCGCAAACCGATTGGATTTACTTTTTGTCCCACGTTATTCTCCCGCCTTTTCATCTACGATGACGGTGATATGAACCATTCTTTTAAGGAGCATATCTGCCCGACCACGGCCGCGCGCCCACAATCTCTTGAGGCGAGGACCTTCATCGATACGAATTTCCTTGACGAAAAGCATGTCTTCATCGAGCTTTTTGTTCCGATCCAGCGCATTCGACGCAGCTGACTTCATGGTTTTACTGAGAAGACGCGCACCTTTCTGTGGCATATTCTCGAGAACAGCCATTGCTTCGGCATACGATTTAAGCTTCACCACATCGGCTACAGGACGAACCTTGGTAGGAGATGCGATAAGGAATTTCGAAGTGGCTATATATCCGCTTTTTTCAGCCATCTTGTCCACCTACTTATTTGCCTGTTTTCTTGTCTGAACCCGCATGACCGCGGAAAACGCGTGTCGGCGAAAATTCACCAAGCTTGTGACCGACAAGGTTTTCGGTGATGTACACCGGAATCCATGACTTGCCATTGTAAACAGAGATGGTATTTCCTACCATTTCAGGAATAATAGTCGAGCATCGAGAATATGACTTGATCATTTTTCTGTCGCTCGCCTTGTTCATTTCAATCACTTTCTTGTAAAGACTCTTCTCGATAAAGGGTCCTTTCTTAACAGATCTTGACACGATCAGTCCCCCTACTTGCGTCTCGAAACAATAAACTTGCTCGAGTTTTTCCGTTTATTGCGGGTCTTGTATCCACGGCAGGGTTGTCCCCAGGGAGTAACAGGATTACGTCCCTTACCGCGACCTTCACCACCACCAAGCGGATGATCAACAGGGTTCATAGCCATAGCCCTGACTGCAGGACGTATGCCTTTCCATCTTGAACGACCGGCCTTACCAAGGCTGGTATTCATGTGGTCGCCGTTACCGACTTCACCGATCGTAGCAAAGCAACGTTTATGAACAAGTCTCATTTCTCCGGAGGGCAGCTTGATGGTTACATAATCGCCTTCCTTGGCCGCAACAAGCGCGCTTGCACCGGCAGACCGGGCCATCTGCCCGCCTTTACCCAGAGTCAATTCAATGTTGTGAACGGTAAATCCGACCGGAATCGCTTCCAGCGGAAGCGCATTGGCTACATCGAGCGCTGCGTTATCTCCGCTCAAAACCTTCTGACCGACCATCAACCCCTTGGGAGCGATGATATAGCGCTTATCGCCGTCTGCATAAAATACAAGAGCGATATTAGCACTGCGGTTAGGGTCGTATTCGATCGTTTTTACTGTACCCGGAATACCATATTTATTACGTTTGAAATCGATTTCTCGATATTTCTGCTTATGACCGCCGCCTTGATGACGAACTGCAGTGCGTCCGCCCGCGCCGCGACCACCGCGAGACTTCTTACCGCGAGTCAAGCTCTTTTCAGGCTTGTCTGCAGTAATCTCTTCTCTCGACAGATCAATGCGTGTTCTGGTTCCCGGTGTATAAGGCTTAAATACTTTAAGAGCCATTTGGAATCCCCTTGTCTTACACTAATTCGAAAGCGTTATACGCCTTCGAACACCTTAATTGTTTCGCCGGGAGCAAGTCGAACGATTGCTTTTTTCCAGCTGGATGTCTTGCCCGGGCGAGACCGCACACGCTTGACTTTTCCGTCAACATTGATAACGGTGCAATCCAGAACTTTAACGTCGAAAAGCTTGCGAACCGCTTCTTTAATCTCGATCTTGGTTGCATCGGTATGTACTTTGAATACATACTTTCCCTGCTCTCGAAGTTCGTTCGATTTTTCAGAAAGAACCGGAGCAATGAGGATATGTTCGTACGCCATTACTCGGCCCCCTCATCAGAAGCATAAAAACCGGAAAGATTTTTTACAGCCGACTCGAGTACAATAACCTTGCGTCCATAAAAAAGATCATGAGCGCGAAGCCTGTTGTAGGACAAGAAAGAAAGCGTTGGAATATTCCTTCCGGCACGCTTAATATTCGCATCATCATCCTTCAGAATGATAACAGTACGCTCGTCCTTGGCAAATTTTTCAAGAATCTTTACAAGATCCTTTGTTTTGCCGCTTTCGACTGTAAAGTCTTCAATAACTGTAAGCCGATTATCCTGGGCCTTAAGGCTCAGAATCGACTTCATTGCGAGCCGCTTCACCTTTTTCGGAAGCGAAAAACTATAATCACGCGGCCGGGGACCGAAAACAACACCGCCACCAACAAGTATCGGAGATTTCTTGTCACCACGACGGGCGTTTCCGGTACCTTTCTGTTTGTACGGTTTGCTGTTTGATCCATGTACTTCAGCACGAGTCTTTGTACATGCGGTTCCAACGCGCAGATTCGCTAATTCATTGTTGATGGCGTAGTAGATCACGTCTTCATTGACCGGAAGGCCAAATACGTTATCATCGAGATTAATTGTCCTCAGTTCCCTGCCATCGACCGAATAGACTTTCTTTTCCATCGTCTTCTCCTGTCGTTAGAATTCTTTCTTGACTGCGGACTTGATGATCAACGTACAGTCCTTGTTGCCGGGAACTGACCCGCGAACCATAAGCACTTTCAGTTCGGGATCGATCTTCTGGATCTTGAGATTCTGGACGGTAACCCGCTCACGACCCATACGACCGGGCATCTTGATGTTCTTGAAGCAGTGCCCTGGCGTTGTACTGTTTCCGGTACCGCCCGCCTCTCGATGAAACTTGGAACCATGAGACGCACGTCCACCATGGAATCCCCATCGCTTCATGACACCCTGAAAACCCTTACCCTTCGAGGTAGCGGTTACATCAAGGAAACGCGTAGATTCAAAAAGTTCAACGCCAATCTGATCGCCTACTGCTACTTCTTTTTCAAAGTCGCGGAATTCCTTGAGATGTCTCTTGGGGGCGATCCCTTCAGGAAACTGTCCGGCGTATGGCTTTGTTGTTCTGGAAGCCTTGATTTCATCAAGACCCAAAACAACTGCTTCATACCCGAAAGCATCCTCTTTCTTGATCGACACGACAGTGTTGGGCTCAACGCGGATCACGGTTACCGGTACAAGGTTTCCGTTTTCGTCAAAGACCTGTGTCATGCCGACTTTTTTTGCTATCAGACCTATCATTCTGATTACACTCCTAAGGTACGTTATCCCCTGATCCGGGGGACCGTCTACCAAAAAAATTACTGCTTGATTTCTACGTCTACACCTGCAGGGAGTTCAAGCTTCATCAATGAATCCATTACTTCCGCAGAGGGTTCGATAATGTCAATAAGGCGCTTGTGGGTGCGCATTTCGAACTGCTCGCGTGCTTTCTTGTTTACGTGAGGAGAGCGAAGTACGGTCACCTTGTTTATACGTGTAGGAAGCGGAATAGGTCCGGAAACCTTGGCGCCTGCTTTCTGTACAGTCTGCACAATTGCTTTTGAGCTCTGGTCAATCAGTTCAACATCGAATCCGCGAAGTCTGACGCGAATTTTTTCCTTAGCCATTTTTCCTCCAGACAACTGCGCGTGGATCCCGGCGCACCGGAATCCACGCAAAGCAAGGGTTCCCTGCTTTATGCAGCTGTTCAAAAACTTACGCGATAACCTCTGTTACCTGACCTGAAGCAACAGTGCGTCCGCCTTCGCGAACTGCAAGCTTGAGTCCTTTTTCCATAGCAATCGGATGAATAAGCTCACCAAGAATCTTGGTGTTATCACCAGGCTTAACCATGTCAACACCGGCCGGAAGATTGATGGTTCCGGTAATGTCGGTGGTTCGGAAATAGAACTGAGGGCGATAACCCGAGAAGAACGGACTATGTCGGCCGCCTTCTTCCTTGGAAAGAACATAAATCTGGGCTTCGAATTTGGTATGAGGAGTGATCGTACCAGGCTTGGCAAGAACCTGACCGCGCTCAACAGCCTTCTTTTCAATACCGCGGAGCAGAAGACCAACGTTATCTCCAGCCATACCGGAATCAAGAAGCTTGTTGAACATTTCAATACCGGTGATAACAGTCTTGACAGTCGGACGAATACCGACGATTTCAACTTCTTCGTTAAGATTGACCACACCGCGCTCGATACGACCGGTAACAACAGTTCCGCGTCCGGAAATGGTGAAGATATCTTCAACAGGCATCAGGAAGGGCTTGTCCTGGGCACGATCCGGATCTTTGAAGTAGGTATCCATAGTGTCAAGAAGATCCTGAATGCACTTGGTGTCTTCAGGACCAGCGCCATCAGCGAGAGCCTTGAACGCGGATCCCTTAATGATCGGAGTTTCGCGAGGGAAGCCGTAGGAAGCGAGAACGTCGCGAATTTCTTCCTCAACGAGTTCCATGAGATCGGGATCATCAAGAAGATCAACTTTGTTCATGAAAACAACGATCGAAGGAACACCTACCTGACGGGCAAGAAGAATATGTTCACGAGTCTGGGGCATAACCGAGTCGGGAGCGGAAACAACAAGAATCGCACCGTCCATCTGCGCTGCACCGGTGATCATGTTCTTGATATAGTCAGCGTGTCCCGGGCAGTCGATATGAGCATAGTGTCTCTTTTCTGACTGATACTCCATGTGACGGGTATTGATTGTAATACCACGTGCCTTTTCTTCCGGCGCGTTATCGATTTCATCGTACTTGAGAAGCTTGTCGCCGTACTTTTTCGCGCAATAGCTGGTAATTGCCGCGGAAAGAGTAGTCTTACCATGGTCAACGTGACCGATGGTACCAACGTTCATGTGAGGTTTAGTTCGTTCGAACTTTTCCTTTGCCATTTGATCCTCCTGAAAGATTATAGGCAAGCAATAAAAAATATTTCTCGCATTATACGTAAACCTGCTCTCTTTTACAAGATTGCGGGCTACTGCCAATACCAAGCGTAAACAGTACATCAAAAAGAGGACAGTGTGATTGAGTATGATTCAGACGGGAACACGCAGCCCAAAAGCATAGTGTTTTTTTGCGACGTTGCTGTCCATATTGTATTGCGGACAGTTTTGGCCGGAACCACCTGATCATCACAGCATGCCGCTGATGACTGGTTTGGTATCCTGTAGAGCCATCGGGTTGTATACCCGCACGGAAAACTAACTGCTCACACAGTCAGCTCATCCGATCCATAAGCCCCTGATACCTTCTATTATATATTTCAATACACCAACGGCGCATGAACTACGGACATCAAGGGCTGCGCAATCCTGCCGATTAAACGGTTTTACGGTCGCGCCCTGGACTCTCAAAGAACACCGAAGAAACGCCCTTTCAGGCAGAATACTTCAAGTACTCTCTGTTTATACATTTTTGAATACTTTTCGTCAAGCATGCAGAGGCTCTGAGCAAGAAAAAACCTCCGTTTCCGGAGGTTTTTACACTCTGCAAATTGATTCTAGCTTCAAAAGATACCAGAGAAAATGCAAAGCATTTCTCTTTACCACCGATAATGGGCAAAGGCCTTATTGGCGTCTGCCATTTTATGAGTGTCTTCCTTCTTCTTGTATGCAGAACCGGTATTGTTGAAGGCATCAACCAGTTCAGCTGCAAGACGTTCTGCCATCTCGTGACCGCTTCTTGAACGAGCCGCGTTAATTATCCAGCGCATTCCCAGAGCTTCCCTGCGAGACTCGCGGATTTCGATCGGAACCTGATAAGTAGCTCCTCCAACGCGACGAGACTTTACTTCAACCATCGGCTTTACGTTATCAAGAGCTTTCAAAAAAACTTCAAGAGGCTCTTTGTCAGTTTTGCCCTTAATCTTATCAAGAGCATCGTACATAATCCGGGTGCTGGTGGCTTTCTGACCGCTCAACATCATCCGCCTGACGAACTTTGAAATGACAACACTGTGATACCGTGCATCAGGGGCAACAGGCCGGTCGATTGTTTTATTTTTTCTTCCCATTTTACCGTCCCTCCTTATGCTTTCGGGCGCTTGGCGCCGTATTTTGAACGACTGCGCTTTCGATCGGCAACACCAAGAGTATCTTTTGTTCCGCGAATGATATGGTAGCGCACACCAGGAAGATCCTTGACACGACCACCGCGAATCAGAACAACCGAGTGTTCCTGAAGATTATGACCAATACCAGGAATATACGCAGTAACTTCGATTCCATTGCTCAAGCGGACACGAGCGACCTTTCTCAGAGCCGAGTTCGGTTTCTTCGGGGTAACAGTCATAACACGGGTGCAAACACCGCGCTTTTGGGGACTGGCTTCAAGAGCCGGACTCTTTGTCCGGATAACAACAGCCTTACGACCCTGCTTTATAAGTTGGTTTATTGTAGGCATTCGCCTTTACTCCTATTTTTATCCGGGCAGCACCCCGGATGTATTAAACAAAACTCTTGTAAGAATACCTTCTTTACCGATTTAAAGTCAATAACACGCATTGCCGGCTTGGACACAAGCCGGCAATGCGTGTCAATCATTTTCATCCGGATCGAAGTCTGAATCCTCCTCGATCGTTTCAGTTGCCTTTTCAAGCTTCCGTCGTTCAAGAATTTCATTCATCTGGAGATCAAGATCACCCTTTTCTTTGTCAAAAAGTTTGACATTTCGATACGTTTTGATACCGGTACCGGCAGGAATCAGATGTCCGATAACCACATTTTCCTTCAATCCTCTCAAGCTGTCGCTCGCCCCGGCAATAGCCGCATTCGTAAGGACACGCGTTGTCTCCTGAAAGGAAGCAGCGGAAATAAAAGAATCAATATTCAGCGAAGCTTTTGTAATTCCCTGGAACATTGGTCGGGCTATTGCCGGTTGACCGCCTTCGTTAATAACCCTGCTGTTCTCTTCATGGAATTTATATTTATCAACCTGTTGACCAAAGATGAATCGAGTATCGCCGACTGCGACAATCTCAACCTTCCTGAGCATCTGTCGAACAATAACGCCAATATGCTTGTCGTTGATCGAAACACCCTGCAGGCGATACACTTGCTGAATTTCGTCCATAAGGTAATTTTGGAGCGCATTCTCGCCTGATACAGCCAGAATGTCGTGGGGATTGTATGCACCGTCACACAATTTTTCTCCCGATTCAACGGTATCACCGTCACGAACAAGCAAGCGCTTGGTCATCGGAACGAGATGCTTGAATTCCTTGCCATACTGATCGCGAACAATAAGCACGCGTTTTCCCTTCAGGATTCCCTTGAACGAAACAGTTCCGGAAATCTGGGCAAGAACAGCAGGATATTTTGGTTTTCGAGCTTCAAACAGCTCTGATACACGGGGAAGACCTCCAGTGATATCTTTTGTTTTAGCCGATTCCTTGAGTATTTTTGCGATCGTAGTTCCCGCCTTAACGTGAACCTTGTCTTCAACAAGAAGATATGCACCGCCAGGAAGATAATACGACCCGATAGCATTACCGGATTCATCAGTAATCAAGATGCGCGGCTGTTTTGTCTCAAGCTGGAATTCGTTAATCCGCTTTTCAACTTTTCCGGTTTCTTCATCAAGCTCTTCGTTGAGCGTTGATCCCGGAATAATATCTTCATAATGAACGTATCCATCATACTCGGAAATAATCGGTTCCGAGAACGGATCGAAGGTCGCAATGGTCTGTTGCGTATCAACAAAATCGCCAGCCTTGACAACCACTTCAGAACCGTTTCGGATTTCGAATTTCTGATCCTGCGAAACAAGGTATATTTTATTGCCCCGAACGGCGACATAGGCAATCTCAACAGCGGGAATTTCATCGTTTCCGCGTTTAATGACCGCTTCGCCTCTAAGAACTCGCTGCCCATCTACAACGAGCACCTTGTCTTTTGCTGCAACTTCATACGCATGAACAACCTTGTTGACTGTCAGCCATCCCTTTCGGGTGAACAGCCAGTTACCGTTTTCAAGTTCTACATGAGTGCCGGCTATATCCTTGATGATAACCGGGTACTTGAGAAGAATTCTATTCTCTTCACTGACCTTCGTAGCAGCACCACCAACATGGAACGTACGCATCGTAAGCTGGGTTCCAGGCTGACCGATCGACTGAGCTGCAATAATACCGACCGCTTCACCGATTTCGATAATCTTGTTGTGAGCCAGATTTCTTCCATAGCATTTTACGCAGACGCCATGTTTGGATTCACAGGTAAGCACGGTGCGGAGCTTGACAGTTTCGACGCCGGCCTGTTCAATCTCCAGGGACTTGTCGTCTGTTACGAATTCGTTGACATCAATAATAATATCATGTGTGATCGGATGCACGACGCGCTCCAGCGTATAGCGTCCGGTTATTCTGGAGGACAACGATTCTACGACATCATCTCCTTCTTTGATTGCAGAATACTCGATACCATTGATAGTACCGCAATCTTCTTCATTGACTACAACATCCTGGGCAATATCGACCAGTCGGCGGGTCAGGTAACCGGCGTCGGCTGTTTTGAGCGCAGTATCGGCAAGACCTTTTCGGGCACCGTTCGTCGAGATGAAGAACTCGATAACATTCAGTCCTTCCTTGAAGTTCGACCGGATCGGAAGTTCAATAATGTCTCCATTCGGTTTTGCCATAAGACCGCGCATGCCTGCAAGCTGGCGAATCTGATTTCTGCTGCCACGAGCTCCAGAGGTCGCCATCATATATATGGTATTAAAGCCATCTTGATCGCCTTCAAGAGTCTTCATCATGATATTGGTAAGATCTTCGTTCGTTTTCGACCAGACTTCGACAACACGGTTATAGCGCTCGTCTTGTGTAATATGGCCCTGCTGGTACTGTTTCTGGATAGCCTCGACTTCCTTGTTGGCTTTCTCGATCATTTCCTGCTTTTCAGGAGGAACAAGAATATCATCCATGCTCAGCGTTGCGCCGAAGAAGGTAGCATACTTGTAACCGGTGGCTTTGAGCTGATCGAGCATCTGAACGGTAAGCCACGGCCCATGAGCCTTATGAACAGATTCGATGAGCTTGCGGATCTGCTTGTCATCGAGCGTGATGTTTGTAAAAGGGACGCCATCGGGCATCGCTTCATTGAACACAAGACGACCCGGAGTTGTTTCGACAACCTCACCACGATACTCGACCTTGATAAGAGACTGCCAGCCAAGGGCGCCTGTTTCGGCAGCCATCATTACTTCGTTGTAGTCGCTGTAGCGCCGTCCGGTCCCCTTCCCATTCGGTTTGATCTTGGTAAGATAATACAATCCAAGAACCATATCTTGCGAAGGGTATACGATAGATTTTCCGTTAGCGGGGTCAAGAAGGTTTCTGCTGGAAAGCATAAGCGTCCAGCATTCCATCTGCGCCGCCTGGGTCAGAGGAACGTGAACAGCCATCTGGTCGCCGTCGAAGTCGGCGTTAAACGCCTTACAGACGAGGGGATGCAGTCTGATCGCCTTGCCTTCTACCAGAACGGGCTCAAACGCCTGAATTCCGAGGCGATGGAGTGTCGGCGCACGGTTAAGCATTACCGGATGTTCCCGAACGACATCGTCGAGGATAGCGAAAACCTCCGGAGACTCCTGTTCCACAAGCAGCTTGGCTTTCTTGATGTTGCCGACAATATCCTTATCGACAATTTTTTTCATGATGAACGGCTTGAACAGTTCAAGCGCCATTTTAGTCGGAAGACCGCACTGCCAGAGTTTGAGCTCCGGACCGACAACGATAACGGATCGACCAGAATAGTCTACACGCTTACCGAGCAGATTCTGCCGAAAACGCCCCTGTTTGCCCTTGAGCATATCCGAAATAGATTTAAGCGGACGATTCGAAGCACCTTTAATGACACGCTTGCGCTTCGAGTTATCGAAGAGCGCATCAACAGCTTCCTGAAGCATTCGTTTTTCGTTTCGGATAATGATATCGGGTGCATTAAGACTCATCAGCCTCTTGAGCCGGTTATTTCTGTTTATGACACGACGATACAGATCGTTAAGATCTGAAGTGGCAAAACGTCCGCCATCGAGCTGAACCATCGGGCGCAGCTCTGGCGGAATAACCGGGATTACATCGAGAATCATCCAGGACGGCTTGTTTGTCGACGCGCGGAAGTTTTCTACGATTTCAATCCTCTTGAGCAAACGCTTATCGCTCTTTGATCCCTTTTCGATCATCTTTGCGCGCAATTCTACCGCAAGTTCATCCAAATTCAGGTTTTCGAGCAGCGTCTTGATCGCCTCGGCACCCATGCCCGCAGTAAAGGAACCGCCGTAGCGTTCCTGTGCTTCATGGAATTCTTCTTCGGTAAGAAGCTGATTCTTTTTCAGATCGGTATCACCGGCATCGATAACAATATATTTCTCGTAATAGAGAATGGACCTGAGCGCAGCAACCTGAAGATCAAGAAGCAAGCCCATGCGACTGGGAACCGAACGATAATACCAAATGTGAGAAACAGGAGCTGCAAGCTCGATATGTCCCATTCGTTCGCGACGAACCTTAAAATGCGTAACTTCAACTCCGCAGCGGTCGCAAATAACTCCCTTGTAGCGGATTGACTTGAACTTTCCGCAATAACATTCCCACTCTTTAGTCGTTCCGAAAATTCGCTCGCAGAACAGACCATCCTTTTCCGGCCGCAGTGTTCGGTAGTTGATGGTCTCGGGCTTCTTGACTTCACCATAACTCCACGCACGAATGGTTTCAGGCGATGCAAGCTTTATATTAAGACTGTCAAAATCCTGCAATTCTCTCATCTTGTTTCCTCCCGGAATATCGAACCAAGAGCCGATATTCCGATATTTAGAATACAACCAGGGCTAATCGTTGTTGCAGATCAGAAGTTTGATCCGGCCTTTTCGATCAACTCGGCATCGCGTTCAGTCAGCGGAATCTGCTTTCCTTTCGCGTCAAAAATAGTGAAATCAAGCGCGAGACCGCGCATTTCCTGAACAAGAACATTAAACGATTCGGGAATGCCTGCCGCGGTCGAGGGCTCGCCCTTTACGATCGATTCATAAATCTTTGAACGTCCGTTCATATCGTCGGACTTGATCGTCAAGAGTTCCTGGAGTGTATTGGCCGCACCATAGGCTTCCAGCGCCCATACTTCCATTTCGCCAAGACGCTGTCCGCCGAACTGAGCCTTGCCGCCAAGCGGTTGCTGAGTAACGAGCGAATACGGGCCTGTGGAACGCGCGTGCATCTTGTCGTCAACAAGGTGATGGAGTTTCATGAAATAAATAACACCGACAAAGACAGGGTTATCAAAGGCGACACCCGTACGACCATCCCGAAGAGTTACCTTGGAATTGGCGGGGAAACCAGCTTCCGTAAGTTTTTCCTCGATCTGGGCATTAGACGGCGACTGGAATATGGGAGACTCGAACCAGGTATTCAAATGCGTGGCCGCAAGACCGAGTTCTGATTCCATGATCTGCCCGATATTCATTCGGCTCGGAACACCGAGCGGGTTAAGACAAATATCGAGCGGAGTACCGTCTTCCATGTACGGCATATCTTCTTCCGGCAGGATTCGGGCAACAATACCCTTATTTCCATGACGGCCGGCCATTTTATCGCCTTCACGAAGCTTGCGCTTGGTCGCTATTAACACTTTGACTACTTCGTCAACGCCGGGGTTTAGATCATCACCTTCGGTTCTCTTTAGCCGCTGGACGTCAATAATCGTACCTTCAACACCATGCGGAACACGGAGAGACGAATCGCGGACTTCCTTTGCCTTTTCACCGAAGATCGAGTTGAGCAGCTTGAATTCCGGAGTAGTCTCGGTTTCGCTCTTCGGAGTGACTTTACCGATCAAAATGTCGCCGGATCGAACCTTTGCGCCGATTCTGATAATACCTTCGGCATCGAGATTATCCAGGCTTTTTTCACTGGTGTTCGGAATATCGCGGGTTAGCTTTTCAGGGCCGAGTTTTGTTTCGCGAACTTCGGTTACAAATTCCTTTATATGGATGGAAGTAAACATATCTTCCTTGACCACGCGCTGAGAAATAAGAATCGCGTCTTCATAATTGTAACCGTTCCACGGAACGAATCCGACCAGAATATTACGCCCCAGAGCGAGCTCTCCATGCCAGGTTGCCGGCCCATCGGCCAGCGGCGTACCCTTCTCGACCTTCTGGCCGGGAAGAACAATAGGCCGCTGATGATAGCAGGTATCCTGGTTTGTTCTCTGATATTTCAGTAGCGGATACTCATCGCGGACAGAATCATCCTTTACTCCGGAGGGTTTGATGACAACCTTGTCGGCTGCGACAAACTCAACTGTTCCAGGCCGTTTCGCCTTCACGAGAACCCCGGAATCATAGGCGCACTTGCTTTCCATTCCGGTACCAACGCGAGGAGGTTCGGGGAAGACCAGAGGAACAGCCTGTCGCTGCATGTTCGCACCCATGAGCGCACGGTTGGCATCGTCATGCTCAAGGAACGGGATTAATGACGCAGAAACAGAAATAATCTGCTTCGGAGAGACGTCCATGTACTGGACATCTTTCGGAGATCGGGTGATGTAATCGCCATGACGCCGACAAGAAATCTGGTCAACGGCAAAGGTTCCATCTTCGTTAATTTCGGTAGACGCCTGTGCAATGTAGTATTTGTCTTCATCCATTGCAGACAGATACTCGATTTCTCGAGTAATCATCCCATCTTTAAGCTTGACGTACGGGGCTTCCAGGAAGCCATAGTCATTAACACGGGTGTAATTGGCAAGAGACACAATAAGACCGATATTCGGACCTTCAGGAGTCTCAATCGGGCACATGCGTCCATAATGGGTATAATGAACGTCGCGAACCTCGAAACCGGCGCGGTCCCTGGAAAGACCGCCGGGACCCAGCGCATTGAGACGGCGCTTATGCGTGAGCTCGGCTAGCGGATTAACCTGATCCATAAACTGCGACAGCTGGCTGGAGCCAAAGAATTCCTTGATTGCCGCAACAATCGGTTTAATGGAAATAAGATCCTGCGGCTTGATCGTTTCGGTTTCCTTAAGGCTCATACGCTCTTTTGCAATGCGCTCCATTCGGGAGAAGGCAGTCTTAAGCGTATTGGTCATCAACTCGCCGACCGACCGGACACGACGGTTTCCGAGGTGATCGATATCGTCAATGGATTCGTCACCAACATACACCTTGATCAGGAACTTCATTGTAGCGATGATATCCTGCTTGACGAGAGTATAATCGGAAACAGGATCTGCGTAATCGAATTTTTTGTTGAGCTTGTAGCGGCCGACTCGTCCAAGATCGTATCTGCGTGACGAGAAGAACATGGACACCAGGTCTTTTTCGGCAGCTTCTACAGTTATCGGCTCTCCCGGCATCAACACAGAGTATACGGCTGAAAGAGCGTCATCCTTCGAGGGTTCGTCGGACTCGGAATCCTTTCCGGAATACCTGATCTCTTCCCGTTCAAAACAATTGATGATCATTGGCGAGTTAAGAGAATCCGGATGCTCAAAGTTAATCACTTCGATTTCTGGAATTTTATTCATCATGAGTTCGTCAATGTTGTGAGGATGCATCTTTTCACCGGCGCGATAGAGCTTTTTCTGCTCCCCGTTGTCGTCGGTAATGTACACTGCAGAAGCAAGTATTTTTCCAATAAGGTGTTCGCGTTTGTCGCGCGAATCCGACACTTTGACTTTTTCGGTGATGTAAAAACATCGAATAATATCTTCGCGCGTCTGATACCCGAGAGCCCGAAGAAACAGCGTTCCCAGAATACGTTTTTTTCGGTCGATCTTTGCGTACACCAGTTCTTTTTTCTGGTCAATCTCGAATTCAAGCCAGCTTCCCCGATACGGAATGATTCGACTGGAATATATGCCTTTTTCATGACTGAAAATAACGCCCGGAGAGCGATGAATCTGCGAAACAACAACGCGTTCGGCACCATTGATAATAAAGGTACCACGATCGGTCATGAGCGGAATATCGCCCATATATATGTCTTTTTGACGGATTTCACCCGTCTCCTGAAAAATCAGATTAACACGGGCTTTGAGCGGTACCGAGTACGTCAAACCCTTCTGCTTGCACTCATATTCGGAAAACTTTATTCCTTCGTCATCGAGTTCGTAATAATCATACTCAAGAATCATGTCACCGTTCGGGCTTTCGATCGGGAAAGTTGAGCGAAAAACATCTTCGAGACCGACTTCTTCATTCGAAGCAGCGGATGCGGATTTGTCTCGCTGAAGAAATTTCTCATATGATGAAAGCTGAATATCAATGAGGTCGGGCAAATCCATAAAATTCCGGATATTTTTGCCGATATACTGACGGTTGATCGCCTGGTTTCTTGCGAACATCCCATACCCCCTAAAACGGTTCAAGACTGAAAGCACGTCTGACTTGCGACGGCTACTACACTGTTACGGATACACAACCAAAGGTCGCTTACATCCGCAGACTGCAAAAGGTTCCCGTGTTACAACAACGGGAACCTTTCGAGAAAGAATCACATTAAAAAAACCGTCCAACCCAAAAGCCGGACGACTGTGCCAGAATCAGGCAATCTCGACCACACCACCGGCTGCGGTGATAGATTCCTTGATCTTGTTGGCTTCTTCCTTGGAAACATTCTCCTTGAGAGTCTTGGGTACCCCTTCAACGAGATCCTTTGCTTCCTTAAGACCAAGACCGGTAATGGTACGAACTTCCTTGATGACGGAAATCTTCTTGTCGTCGGCGGCAAGAGCCTTGAGAGTTACAGTGAACTCGGTCTGCTCTTCGGCAGGAGCAGCGGCTGCAGCACCAGCACCAGCCATAACCGCAACAGGAGCAGCGGCGGTAACACCAAACTTCTCTTCCATTGCTTTTACAAGTTCGGAGACCTCAAGAACGGTCATCGAAGCGATTGCATCCAGAATCTGATCATTTGTCAAAGCTGCCATATTAACTTCTCCTTAAGTAAACTGTTTCGGTTCATACGAACCGCGATATCTGCGGAAATCACGTTCCACAGACCTTTCTTTTCGCGCGGCCAGTACGACAGCGCGGAACGAAGACTAACTCCGTCCCTGAAGCCTGGACCGCGATAAAAATTATGCTTGTTCTGCCTTCTTGTCCGCAACGGCCTGCAGGGTTCGCGCAAGCTTGGAAGTATTTCCGAGCATGGCGGACATAAGCATCGAAATAAGCTCCTTCTTTCCCGGAAGCCTGGAGTATGCCTCGATTTTTTTGGAATCATACACCTCACCGCCGATAAGAGCACCCTTGATAACAAGAGCGGGAACTTCCTTCGAGAAATCAAAAAGAATCTTTGCCGCAGCTCCTGATTCTTCCCCGGCGAGAGCGACAGCTGTCGGACCGGTAAGATAGGAAGCCACGTCGCCGGCCTTCATCTCTTCGAAGGCAATGCGCGCAAAGTTATTCTTTACAACCTTGTACGAGCATCCTTTTTCGCGAAGCTGCCGACGAAGATCCGAAATTTGGGCAACAGTCAGCCCGCGATATTCGGTAAAAATGTAGTCGGAGGACTTTTCAAAACGCGCCTTGATGTCAGCAATTGCCGCGGTCTTGGCTGCCTGGAGTTTTTTTGCTTGAACTGCCATGATTATTCTCCTGTCTTGTAATCAATCCAGACACCGGGACTCATTGTAGAGCTTACGGAAACAGACTGGACAAAATCGGCCTTCGCGTCGGACGGCTTTTTGCGCATCATTTCAACAAGGAACGCACTGATGTTTTCGGCAATCTTGTCCGAATCCATGGAAACCTTGCCAACTGCAAGATGGATAACACCCGTCTTGTCTGCACGAAATTCAACCCGGCCCTTCTTGAGCTCATTAATGGCCGCCGCAATATCGTTCGTCACCGTACCGGTTTTCGGATTAGGCATAAGCCCCTTCCGTCCCAGAACCATACCAAGACGACCTACGTCTTTCATCATATCGGGAGTAGCGACGGCAATATCGAATTCGAGCCAGCCGCCCTTCACCTTTTCGATATACTCATCAGAACCGGCGTAAGCCGCACCCGCATCGAGCGCTTCCTTAACGCGATCTTCCTTGCAAAACACCATCACTTTCTTTTCCTCGCGGAACTGATGGGGAAGAACAACGGTATCGCGCACAGACTGGCTTTTTCCGAGCTTGAGAGAAACATGTACTTCAACAGTTTCATCAAACTTGGCAAATTTGAGTTCTTTAACCAACTCGCAAGCCTTAGCCAGATCATACGCCTTGGCGGGATCATATTTCTTGAGAGCGTTTCTGTAGTTTTTTCCGTGCTTCATATCAGCGCTCCACCTCTACACCCATACTGCGAGCAGTACCGGCAATAATCTTTTTGGCAGCTTCGACATCATTTGCATTGATATCGGGCATCTTGAGCGTGGCGATTTCTTCAAGCTTGGCCTTGGAAAGAACTGCAACCTTGTGAGTCGATGCATTCTCGGAACCCTTCTGCAGATTGCACGCCTTCTTGATCAAAACAGATGCAGGCGGGGTCTTCAGAATAAACGTGAAGGTTTTGTCGGAATAGACAGTGATAACGCAAGGAATAATCAACCCTGCTTCCATACTCTTTGTGCGATCATTAAACTGCTGCACAAACTGAGGAGCACTGACACCATGAGGTCCAAGCGCAGGCCCAACGGGAGGAGCGGGAGTCGCTTTTCCGGCGGGGCACTGCAGCTTAATCACAGCCGTGATCTTTTTCTTTGCCATAAGAATCTCCTATGTGGTGATAACGATGCATTCAGAGTAACACCCCGAGCCCCGTGATTGTCCGCAAGGACAATCACGAAGCTGAAATATCCAGAGGATATTTCAGCATCTCCCATATGAAACAGAAGAAGCCTTGCCGATACGACAAGGCTTTTTCATGCTACATGCTAAATCTTTTCAACTTGTAATAGATCGACTTCAACCGGTGTTGACCGGCCGAAAATACCAACCATAACCCGGAGCTTGTTTTTCTCCAGATTCACTTCTTCGATAACTCCGGTAAACGATTCGAACGGACCTTCTATAATCTTTACCTGTTCGCCAACCGAAAAACTTTGCTTGGCCCGAACGGTTTTTTCTCCCTTGATTTCACCCGCTTTCTGCAAAATCGACTTGGCCTCTTCCGCACTGATCGGCTGAGGACGTACGCCACCGGGAGTGCCGACAAAACCGGTTACCCCCTGAATCTTGCGAATAGACGAACACGTTGCCTTCCACCCAAGCTCGGGCAATTCCATTTCGATAAGAATATAACCAGGAAGGAATTTTTTGGTAACACTCCGCTTTTTCCCGTCTTTGACTTCTACAACTTCTTCAACAGGAACCTTAATATCGGTAATGATATCGGCTGAAATTTCACCGTTATCTATGAGAGAACGAATTGTCTTTTCGATTTTGTTCTCATACCCCGAATAGGTATGCAGAATATACCAGCCTCTTGCCATCTGCTACGCCTTAAAATACAAGGTTTACACCGGCTACAAGAACAGCATCAAGCACACCGAGCAGAACAGCAATAACGACGGTCGACACAAGGACAACCTTAACAGCAGCAATAACATCTTCCCGAGTGGGCCAGACGACCTTGCGAAGCTCGGCCACACATTCCTTCAAAAACTGGACGATTTTTGACATGCCAGTCCACCTATATAAAAAGATACAGGCCAGGCAGGACTCGAACCCGCAACATTCGGTTTTGGAGACCGACGCTCTACCATTAGAGCTACTGACCTAGGAGATTCAAAACCTCTCTTTTCGAGAAGCTTTAAAGCTCCTGTGAAATCCAACGGACTTCACAAGACCACCTACAACGAAAGCCTTCCAGCAAGACCGGAAGGCTTCTCCCCGGAAAACCACCTAAAACCCTTACTTTATCTTGGTTTCTTTATGAAGAGTATGCTTGCGATCAAACGGACAATACTTGCTTAACTCGAGCTTGCCCTGCATATTCTTGCGATTTTTCGAGGTAGTATAGTTTTTGCGCTTGCATTCGCTGCACTGAAGCGCGATCAATTCTGTTGCTGTTTTCTTGGCCATAAAAGTCCCCTTTCAAGGAAAGATAAAGCTCCCGAGCGGGATCGAACCGCTGACCTCAACCTTACCATGGTTGCGCTCTGCCGACTGAGCTACAGGAGCAATAACACGTCGCATCGATGCGGTAAAGATGCTTGACTAACGTATCAGAGCCGAGACTGTTTGTCAATAGAAAAGCGAGCCGATTTCAAGAGTCGTTTACTTTTGAAACCGGCTTTTGGAGAAAAATCACAAGTCTTTCTGTTATAAAGGCTTGACCGCCCACCACGCGACTTAAAAAAAAGTACGATCTGCTCATGCCGTGTAGGCAAACCCCGAATCAATTTCGTATATTTGACCTGCACGGAAATACAGCACAGACAACAGGAGCTGACACACATGAGCAATCTGGACGACAAAATAGAAAACATTCTTGCAAGCTACCAGAGGTTCGGCGGCATCAACCTGACCGACGACAACAACTTCCCGAACAGACAGAGTGTTTTTGCCGTTCTTGCGGATCTGGAAAACGTCATATTTCCTGGATTCAGAGAAGACTCCTGCCTGGATAACGCAACAATCAGATTTATTACCGGCGAACGGCTCCACCGAATCGCAAAAAACCTGACCGGAGAAGTCCTGAAAGCCATAAAATACATCTGCCTGATGAACCAGCGTGACGGATCGGGGTGCTACAAATACTCTGAACAAATCGTATTGGCCCTGATCGACGAGATACCTGAATTTCGGCGCCTCGCACTAACCGACGCAAAGGCCGCGCTGGAAGGAGATCCCGCGGCGCGAAGCATCGAGGAAGTTATCCTGTCATACCCTGGACTTGAGGCCATGATCGTCCATCGCATCGCCTACTTCCTCTACACAAAAGGAGTACCCATAATCCCCAGAATGATGAGCGAATAC
>Ga0116148_1001882_pt1 | contig 21749 bp, 18 predicted proteins | sample AD_UKC055_MetaG_FD_89786 | JGI IMG/M metagenome (GOLD analysis project Ga0116148, IMG submission 89786) | Active sludge microbial communities of municipal wastewater-treating anaerobic digesters from USA - AD_UKC055_MetaG | ecosystem: Engineered > Bioreactor > Anaerobic > Digestate | place: USA... | reverse complement strand
TGTTATGCTCTTCATAGATTATTTAGAATTCAAATTTAAGATAATCTTTGCTGAGGTAAAATCATGAGTGAAAAGAAGATGATCGTTTTTGAAGGAAAGAAGATTAGAAGGATCTGGCATGATGATGAATGGTATTTTTCTGTTGTTGATATTATCGCAATATTGACAGACAGTTTAAACGCCAGAGATTATTGGTTTAAAATGAAAAAAAGAGAGCTTCTTGATGCTGAAGTTGAACTGTCGACAATTTGTCGACAGTTGAAACTTGTGGCACCTGATGGAAAAATGAGAGAAACAGATTGTGCCAATACAAAAAACATGTTTAGGATAATTCAGTCTATTCCATCACCGAAAGCTGAACCGTTCAAACAGTGGCTCGCTCAAGTCGGATACGAGAGAGTTCAGGAAATTGAAAACCCGGAACTTGCTCAGGAAAGAATGAAAGAACTTTACGAAAAGAAAGGTTATCCCAAAGACTGGATTGACAAGCGGCTTCGTGGAATCGCAATTCGCCAGAATCTGACTGATGAATGGAAAGAAAGAGGAATAGATTCAGAAAACGATTTTGCTATTCTGACGGCTGAAAAAGAGGCGGCTCTGTAGCCGGAAAAGCGAGAAAAGAAACAGAAAAAGAGATTGGCAAAAGCATTATTTCGACTCAGAATTTTCTCTCTTCCACAAATCAGGACGAATCAGAGGAAGGTTAAAAAAACAAAAGCTTAATTCTTAGCGATTGAAACCCGAAGGTGCCCCCATTCCCACATATTCTTTTCTAATCAAACCCATCCCAACACCCTAAATAAATTTCACCTTTTCTTTGTTTTCAGGTGAGTTGATCTTCAGAATTGAATTTGATGTTTTTTATGAATTACTGAAAGAACAGGTCTTTGTTACTTGAGAATTTTGTTGATAGTGTCTACAAGCTTTTCAGGAGTCACCGGCTTATCAAGTACCTGAGCTATCTTCACCCATGTAAAGTTCGGTTCGCTAAGCCATGCCGGGTTGTGTCCGTCACTTGTAAGAAGAATGATCGGGATCTTCGGCATTCCTTTTTCCGTTGCGATCTTTCCTGCAAATTCAAGTCCTGCTCTGGGGTGTTCCATCATTACATCGAGAATGATCACATCAGGTTTAAATGAACCGATCTTTTCTCCGGCTTCCTTTGCACTTGCGGCATCTTCAACGATAAAACCTTTAGCTTCAAGAACCATTTTGTTCTGTGCAATGATGTCTGCATCATCGTCAACAAGAAAAACTTTTTTTGGTGCAGTTGTCATGATAATCTCCCTTTAATTCAGTTTATGATACCCGGCAAAATCACTGTAAATTCGGTCCCTTCTCCATACTTCGATGACACACTTACTTCACCGTCGTAAAGTGACACAACTTTTTTAAGGATCGATAGCCCCAGACCGTTTCCGAGAATGTTCTTTGTCTGTTCATTCCGAATTCTCGTAAATTCCTGGAAAAGTCTGGAAACTTCCTCTTCCGTCATTCCTATACCGCTGTCTAAACATTGAATTTTCAAAGCTCTACCAATTTTATGAGCAGTCAGTTTAATACTACCACCATCCTTATTATATTTTACAGCATTAGTTAAAAGATTTGTCAAGATAATTTCAATATCAACTCTGTCAACCGATATTTTAAAATCGGGAATTTCGGTTGTTACTGATATTTTCCTTTCCGATGCCTGTGTCCTTATCCCTTCAACCATGTCAGCCACAATTTCAGAGATCACATGCTCACAGATATTTCTTACTTTGACACCGGATTCGATCCTTGTCAGATCGAGCATGTCGGAAATAAGCCGTTTCATCCCTTCAAGCCGCAGAATCGACCTTTCTATGGAAGGGATGTATGTTCCAAGATCATCACCAAGAGTCCTGTTTTTTATAATGTTCATATAACCGGTAACTGCCGCAAGAGGACTTTTAAGTTCGTGCGAAAGAACTCTGATGAATTCAAATCTTGTCTTTTTCCGCTCTTCATCGAGTTTTGAAACGATCCTCTGGAGTATCAGGAACTTTGCCGCTTTTGTAACGGCAGTTCTGAGCTCTTCAGGTGTGAAAGGTTTTGCCAGTATCTCGTTTGCACCGTTCCGTGCTGCACTTACTGCTGTATCAAGTGTCGCATTTCCGGTTATCATGACAGTCTGTATGTCAATTTCCTGACTTGAAATATACTCAAGCAGATCTGTTCCCTGAATGCCGGGAAGATGCTGATCAAGAAGGAGAATGTCTGTTTTTTGCGACTCAATTAAACTCTTTGCTTCCTCGGCTGTTCCGGTCTCAGTTATCTGAAAACGGTATTCATCTTCGAGCCATGGAAGTTTGATCTTCAATGTTTCAAGAAGCATCGAACAGCTTTCGCGCATTCTCTGGTCATCATCAACTATCAGCAGCTTGAGATAATTCATCGTATCCTCCTCAGCTTTTCAAAAGCTTCTTTATTTCCTTTAATATCTGGTCAGGACGGATCCCTTTGTCCATTATAAGATCAGCATTTGTCCAGTTCCCGCCGTATTTGGAATCTGCTGAAAATCTGAAGCCGGTCTCTTTTGTGACACCTGTTGCTATTATCACAAGAGCATCGGGATATCTGGATTTAAGCTTGTGGCTGAGAATGAACCCTGAATCGTAGTTGTCCATCATAAGATCGAAAACTGCAAGATCGGGCTTGAAAACATCCATCAGTTTTACGGCACCCTCTTCACTGTTTGCCGTTTCCACAATGTAGCTGTGACTTTCGAGCGCCATCTTTATCGGCTCAAGAAAGTCGGGGTCGTCGTCGACCAGCATTATCCTGTTGCGAAGTTCTTCCATTTTATTCCCCCTTAGATTAGATCTGTTCTTTTCTGGTATGTTGTATGAAGCAGTTCGTGAGCTTTATGGCTTCCCGGTTTTCCAAGGAACTTTTCATAAAGGTCCATTACTGAACTGTTCTTATGGCTCACCCTTATTTCAGCTGTACTGTCAATTGAATAAAGGGAGGCAAGTCTTTTTTTAACCGCTTCTTTATCGATCGCTCTTGGCTGACCTCCGCCGTTTATACAGCCGCCGGGGCAGGACATGATCTCAAGAAAGTGAAGATCGCACTCTTTTTTCATCATTTTATCCAGCACAATTCTTGCATTTCCAAGACCGCTTACAACAGCCGCTTTTACTTTCAGACCGTTTATGTCAACTGTTATCTCTCTGTAATTCTCTTTGTCGCGAAGTTCCGATATGACGAGGTTTGTAAGCTCATGACCGGTTATCATCCAGTAAGCCGTTCTGATCGCCGCTTCCATTACTCCGCCGCTTGCTCCGAAAAGTTTTCCTGCTGATGATCTTTCGCCGAAAGGAAGGTCACACTCAGCAGATCCCGCCTTTCTTATATCGATAGAGTACATTCTGATAAGTTTGGCAAGCTCTCTTGTTGTAAGAACTGCATCTATATCCGATATTCCCTTTGAAACCATTTCTTCACGCTCGATCTCGAATTTCTTAGCTGTGCAGGGCATTACGCTGACCGAGAATATCTTTTCCGACGGGATGTTCATTTTAGGAGCCCAGTAATTCTTTATCATGGAGCCGAGCATCTGCTGAGGGCTTTTGCATGATGATACATTGGGAAGAAGCTCAGGATAGAATGTTTCAGCAAACTTTATCCATGCCGGAGAGCAGGATGTTATCATCGGAAGGGCACCCTTTTCCGTGATCCTGTGAACAAGCTCGGTCGCTTCTTCCATAATCGTAAGGTCAGCAGAGAAAGAAGTGTCAAAAACATAGTTGAACCCGATCTGTTTGAGAGCTGATGTCATAATCCCCATAATGTCAGTGCCCGGCTCAAGACCGAGTTCTTCGGCAAGGGAGACACTGACTGCCGGAGCATGCTGAATAACAACTGTCTTTTCCGGGTCCTGAAGTGCGTTGACAACTTCCCTGATACTTGATCTTTCAACAAGCGCCCCTGTCGGACAGGCATTGACACACTGTCCGCAGGCAACACAGGTTGAAAGGTTCAGCGATACATTGAAAGCTGTGGATATTCTGCTTTTTGATCCCCTTCCGCTGAAATCAAGTGCCGAAACTCCCTGAATTTCTTCACAGGTTCTTACACATTTTCCGCAGAGTATGCACTTTTCAGGGTCACGCATTATTGAAGGACTTGAGTTGTCAACGAACTGTTTTATCTTTTCTGCGCTGATTCGTCTCTGCCTGACACCGTGCTCTTCGGCAAGTGTCTGCAATGCACAGTTGAGGTTTCTGTCGCAGTAGAGACAGTCATCAGGATGGTTTGCAAGAAGCAGTTCCACGATGGTTTTTCTTGCCTTTATTACTTTAGGACTGTGTGTAAGTATTGACATCTTATCAGTTGCCGGAAAGCTGCATGAAGGGATAAGCACTCCGGTCTTTGCATCTTCCACGACACATATTCTGCACGCACCGGTAGGGGGAAGACCTTCAATGTGGCAGAGCGTCGGTATCTTTATTCCTTCTCTTTTAAGTGCGGTCAGTATCGTTTCGTTCCCGTTAAAAGGAACCTCTTTTCCATTAACAGTCATTGTATTCATAGCTCTCTCCATCATTCTGTTATAATTGCGCCGAAAGGACATGCCGCAAGGCAGGCACCGCACTTGATACACTTGTCTTCTATGATGTAGTGGGGTGACTTGGGAGCTCCTTTTATTGCTGTTACGGGACATTTCTTTGCACAAATAGTGCAGCCCTTGCATTTGTCTTCAATTATTTTATATGTCACAAGATCCTTGCATGCTCCGGCAGGACATTTTCTGTCATAAATATGGGCATCATATTCGTCCCTGAACCATTTCAGTGTTGAAAGAACAGGGTTCGGCGCAGTCTGTCCCAGCCCGCACAAACTTGTCGATTTTATCACTTCGGCAAGCTCTGTAAGCTGCATTACGCTCTGGAATCTGACAAGTGCCTGTTCTTTTGTCTCTTTTGTCCTTGAGCGGGTTATCATTTCAAGTGTTTCGAGCATCCTTTTTGTCCCTTCGCGGCACGGAATGCACTTTCCGCATGACTCTCTCTGTATGAAATCCATGAAGAATTTTGCGACATCGACCATGCATGCCCTGTCATCCATTACGACCAGACCGCCTGATCCCATCATTGCACCGACAGTTTTCAGCCGTTCATAGTCTATTTCTATGTCAAGATTGATATCGGAAATACATCCGCCGCTCGGACCTCCGATCTGTGCCGCCTTGTATTTTCTTTCATTCGGGATACCTCCGCCGATACTGAAAACTATTTCTCTTACCGTTGTCCCCATCGTTACTTCAACAAGACCGGTCCGTTCAACTCTTCCGCTCAGAGCGAAAACTTTCGTCCCTTTGCTTGTTGCAGTTCCTATCGAACTGAAGTAGTCCGATCCCTTGAGGAAGACAAATGGAACATTAGCCAGGGTTTCAACATTGTTTATGACTGTCGGTTTGCCGAAAAGCCCGCTGACAGCAGGGTATGGCGGTCTCGGTCTCGGCATGCCGCGCTTTCCTTCGATGCTGTTGATAAGGGCAGTCTCTTCTCCGCATACAAAGGCACCTGCTCCCATTTTTATCTGGAGATCAAAGTTAAAGCCGGTTCCGAGGATGTTGCTGCCTAACAGCCCGTATTTCTTTGCTTTATCTATTGCAAAATAAAGCCGTTCTATTGCAAGAGGATATTCAGCTCTGATGTAGATATAACCTTTTGAAGCACCTATTCCGTAAGCCGCGATTGTCATTCCTTCAAGCAGCCGGAACGGATCACCTTCGATAACCGCCCTATCCATGAAAGCACCGGGGTCACCTTCGTCAGCATTGCATATCAGATATTTCTGTTCACTTTTTTCAGCAGCCGCGAATTTCCATTTTTTACCTGTTGGAAAGCCACCGCCGCCTCTTCCGCGGAGTCCGCTTTTTTCAACTTCATTACAGACATCTCCCGGAGTTTTAGCCAGAGCATCATTTAAAGATGCATAGCCGCCCCTTGAAACATATTCTTCGATGCTCAAGGGGTCGACTATACCGCAATTGATAAGCACCCACCGTTTCTGTGGTGCAAAGAAGGGATGCTGGCTAAGGAAGGGAATGTTGTCCCATTTGAGAGAGCTTTGGCAATGAAACTGACCTAAAACTTTATCTTCATCCACCACACCGTTGAAAAAATCATCAAAAAGCTTTTCAACTTTTTCCGATGTGATGTTCCTGAAACTTACTCTTGTTCTGCCCGGGATCTGAATGTCAACAAGGGGTTCCGCACTGCAAAGACCGATGCAGCCGACTTCCATTATCCGGGCGTCGATACTTTTGTCTGCGATATATTTTTCGATCTCTTTTCTGGTTGCAGCCGCTCCGGCACCGAGTCCGCATGTTCCTGCACCGATATAGATCACTGTTTTATCGATTGTTTCACGGGTTAATTTTTTAATTTCATCAGGGTTTCCCGGTTTCAGCGTAAAACCTTTTTTTACAAGTTTTTCAAGCAGTGCATCTGAAGCCGTTCCTGCATCGCTCCAACAGTTATTAGCAATATTGTTTTTCATGTTACGCCTCCCGTTCCTTTGCACGGTAACTTTTTATTATTTCTTTAACTCTTTCTCTTGTCGCATTTGCATAAAATTCGTTGTCAACGCAGATGAGCGGTGCAAGTCCACAGGCACCGAGACAGGCGACAACTTCAATGCTGAAAAGTCCGTCTTTAGTTGTATTCCCCGCTTTTATTCCAAGTTCCCTTTCAATAGCATCAAGTGTTTCGGCAGAGCCCTTGACATGGCAGGCAGTTCCTCTGCAGACCAGTATGTGATGCTTTCCTTTCGGCTCAAATCTGAATTGATTGTAGAATGTGGCTACCCCGAAAATTTTTGAGGGAGCAAGATTCAGATGCTTCCCTATCTCGATTACCGAGTTTTTGCTGATAAATCCGTCGAGACCCTGAACTTCCTGCAGAATGGGTATCAGTTTGTCTCTTCCTGCACCGGGATATTTTTCCAGCACTTTTTTTACCTGTGATTCCATTTTCAACTCCTTTTTTGAATCAAGTTATTAATTTCCTTCAGCAATTGGTCAGGTTTTACCGGCTTGTCAAGAAAAGCGGCGACCGGAAGCCACTCTTTGTCAGGCGTCACTTCAAAATCGCTTGAAATGACTTTTTTTACACCGCTTAAGATTATTACCGGTATTTTTTTCAGGTCTTTGTCGGAAGCGATCTTTCTTGAAAGTTCAAAACCGTTGGGTCCGGTCATCCCCTCGAACATGACATCAAGCATAATGAGGTCGGGCATTTCTTTTCTTGCCAGCTCGATGACTTCTTTGGGATCATTTGTCGAAACGGTGTCGTATCCCACATTTTCAAGTAGAGTTTTTACTGCATTAACCATTTGTACATCATCATCTGCAATAAGGATCTTGTTTACCATTTTTTACTCCGTTAGCCAATTTCAAAGCTGAACTCGACCCATTTGTCAGGAACTGATTCAGCCCATATCTTTCCACCGTGTTTCTTGATTATCTCGTGGCAGGAATAAAGTCCAAGCCCGGTTCCTCTCTTTCCTGCGTGTTCTGCGCGGTATATTCTTGAGAACTTTTTAAAGAGCAGTGTCATTTTTTCTTTAGGTATGCCGACTCCTTCGTTGTACACACTGAATACAAACCGGCCATCCACTATCTTTTCGCGAAGCCGGATCACGCCTCCTTCTTTACCGTATTTGACCGCATTGCTGATAAGGTTGTCATAAACGATCCTTAACAGGTCAGGGTCTGCATCAACTTTTGTATCATCGTGAACCCCGAGATCAATGCTTATGTGGCGGGATTTGAACTCTTCAGTGAACTGCTGGAGCACCGGATCTATAACGGCGTTTTTAAGGAAAATGTTCTGTCTTTGAACGATATATTCCCCTTTTTCAAGCCGTGAAAGGTCAAGATAGTTTTTGATAAGATCTTTGAAGTAATCGAGACTTTCTGCAACAGAGTTAAGTGCCTTGAGCTGTTTTTCGTTCAGTTCGCCAAGATATCCGTCTTTAACAGTATGAAGACCCATGACGGCACTTGCGAGCGGATTTTTAAGTTCGTGACTGACAAATCCGAGCATATCGATATAATTCCTGTTTGTGAGTTCAAGCTCGTTGTTGAGTGCGGCAAGTTCCTTCTGTTTCTTCTCGATCTCGAGAGTATGCTTTTCAATATCATTCGCCATATTATTAAAAGAGTTTGTAAGGTGACCTATCTCTCCGGAATAATTTCCCTTTATCCTCGCCTTTCTGTCTCCGTTCATAAGCATGAGAGTTGCATTGTGAAGATTTTTCACCGGAACAAGAATGCCCCATGCAATGAATGTGAAAACGAGAATGCTGAACACCATCGCGGCAAGTATAACTGAAAGAATGCTCGTCACCGCCTTGAATCGGATATCTCTGTATTTTTCTTCAAGTTCCCCGACATAGAGCATTCCGATGATCCCGCCATCAGGATTTCTGATCGACTCATATCTTGAAAGGTACCACGCATCAACGACCCAGGCCCTTCCTGTCCAAGGGTCTCCGTTCTGCATAACTGTGCTCACGATCTTTTCTGAAGCTCTTGTCCCGGTTGCTCTGCCTGCATTTTCACCCACAACATTTGTTGCGATCCTTTTATCACCCATGAATATAGTAACGGTGTTTACGGATCGGCCCTTATAATAATCACCGTAAAGGATGGAATCCCTGATCTCATCGACGAGATCATTGTTCCCGTTCAGAAGGAAACCGGCTGAAATGATGCCGATCATTTTTTCTCCATGCATTACAGGAATAGCTGTTCCCATTATCATTGCATCTGATTCACCGGTAGTGTCAATGGTTCTCTGGTAAAGCGAGGTTCCTTCATCCATGAGAAGACTTTTTGTAAGGACATAAACCCCCTTCACGCTTTTTTTCTTTTTCAGCACATTTTTAACGATGGGATCGTCCGAAACATCATCCCCCTTGTTGAACGGAGGCCTTGTTCTCATCATGACCGTTCCGTCAGGTGAGATTATGTTAAGGATATCCATGTTATAGGAAATTCTCAGGTTTCTGAACCGCTCCATAACTTTTTCGGAAAGTTCTTTGTCCGAAGGGTTTTTGAGATAATCCCTTAAAACCTCATTCTGTGCAAAAACTTCAAGGAGCTGAAGCGTGCTGTCATTTTTCTTATTGAATATATCGCGGGCTGATTTCATTGTAAGTTCAACACGGTGCTGTGCATCATTTATGGTATTACTGTTTATCCACTTGATGCTTACATATGAAATGGCAAAAGCCAGAATTATGAAAATTGAAACAGTTGCAAGAACGAACTTTGTAAGCAGCTTCATAACCAAACCTCAAAAAGTGAATAACGAAACATAAGCCGATATATATGAGCAAAGTGCGTGCCAGAAATAACGGAAAGGAAGACAAACAAAGAATATCGAATAAATACAGACAGTTCAATTGTATAACACCTTTTGGAAACCTAACATGAAAAAGCAGAAAAGTGTTCAAATAATGAACATGTCTTTGGTTACATGTTCAAAGTGTGACGATTTTGGAAAGATTTGGCTGAGGAAAAGTGTTTGTTTAATTTTCTATATCGGCGACACATCTGAACCCTCTGGAAAAGAGGATCTCGTCAACATAGGCACCTGCACGGTAACTTATTCTGAATTCAGCTTTGTTTGTCTGCATAAATCCGCCGCCTTTAATGACTGCTTCTCCGTCAGCGGATCCTGTTGATGAGCCGTCTGGCTTTGCTGTGCTGTGATCAGCGCTCCACTCATCATCAACCCACTCAAAAAGGTTGCCGAGCATGTCGTATGCTCCGTAAGGGCTTTTCCCAGCTTCATAGCTTCCTCCGACACTGGTTGAATCTGATCCGCAACCGTAATCAATGTTAGGTCCATCCATTACAGCCATGCTTACATTTGCGCAACTTGGCTCACCTTCATTGCCCCATGTGTAGATATAGCTTTTTTCCTCACAGTTGTCATCTCCGTGTATTTCGCAGCCGCCTCTTGCCGCTTTTTCCCATTCTCCTTCGCTCGGAAGCCGTTTCCCGACCCAGAGACAATATGCCTGTGCTCCGAAATAACTCACACAGTTCATTGGATGGTTATTCCTGCCTGAACCGAGGTTGCAATATTCTGAAAGATCGATGTCATCATATGCAAACTCTTCATCACCGCATGCTTTGGCATCAATGCATTTTTGAAAATCGGATACCGTCACTTCATATTTATCGATGTAGTAAGCTTTTGTAGAGATCTCAAGATACGGGAGTTCAGCGGCAGGACAGTCGGTTTCCACATTTTCATTGCAACCCATCCATGCATAACCCTGCGGAACGAGGACCATGTCCTTGTACGGATCGACCTGTTCCTCATCGGTTGACTCTGATTCTGAGTCACTCTGGTCATCCGGCTCACTGTCATTTATCACAATGCTATCTTCATCGGGTTTTTTCTGGAATTCATCGGGAAGAAAATTTTCATCCGGCTGCTCATAGTTTTTGTCTTCATATTCACCATAAATATTCTCTTCTTTTTCCTGTTCGCAGGAAATTGTTAAAAAAAGTGAAAATGCTGCCATAATGACAAGAACGATATTTTTCAATTTTTCCTCCATTCAGCTTTAATAATTACAACTTATTTTCTTTGATTTTTCTGCTGACTTCCTGTTCGATCTCTTCTCTTTCTCTGACAAGGATGCTGAATATTTCAGGGTCGAGTTTGCCGGCGGCAACTTCTTTTTCTATTATTGAGATTGCAATTTCGGGCGGTATCGCTTTTTTGTATGGTCTGTCTTTAGCGGTAAGCGCATCGTAAATATCAACTATTCCAAGTATTCTTTCAATAATTCCAAGATCTTTTGCACTTTTTTGAAAAGGATATCCCGATCCGTCAAGTTTTTCATGATGAGATGAAGCAATTTCAGGAACATTTTTAAGGTGTTGCGGCCAGTCGATCGCATTGAGAAGTTCATGGCTGTAGATGACATGCTTTTCCATGTCGGCTCTTTCTGAATCGTTAAATGTTCCGCTCTTTATCTTAAGAAAATCAAGTTCTTCAGCAGTAAGGACCGGAACAGTCATTCCGTCAACTTCAAATGTCAGACCGCCTGCTTTTTCAATTAACTGTTTTTCTTCATCGGTATGAGGTCTCGGTATGTTCAGCCCGTCGATCTTTTCAACCATTTCCCTGACGATCGCAATATCTTCTTCCCGTCCATTCACAGAAGCAATGATGAACCGCATTCTCCATTTTACCGCCTCAACCTGTTCTGAATATATCCGCCCCTGCTTCATCAGGATCTTTTCTCTTACTCCTACTTTTCCAAAATCATGAAGAAGTGCAGCCGTTTCAGCAGTTTTAACAGTATATCTGTCAACGGTTTCGTTTTTCAGAATGTCCGGTCTGGATGCAACTCTTTTTAAAAGTGCAAGTGTATATGCCGCGACTCTTAATGAATGGCCTTTTGTTGCAGGATCTCTCTGTTCTATGGCTTTAACTGAAGAGATTATCATGTTATTCAGGAGTGTTTCGGTTTCAAGAAGAAGATTATTGTTCTCAACTGAAACAGCGGCAAGAGTGGATAAGCTCATCAGCATCATTTCATCAAAATCACTGAAAGGGATCTCAGTTTTCGACCTTTCATCGATCTTGTTTATAAGCTGAACAGCCCCGACAATTTCACCTGTTGTGGTTTTCATCGGGACAGTGATTATGGAGACGGTTTTGTAGTTGAGTTTTTTATCAATTTCCTTGTTAAACTGATACGGTGCGGACTCGGGAATATTGTAAGCATCAGGAATGTTTAATGGCTCTCCGTTATGACACACATATCCTACAAGACTCTGTCTGTTGAAGGGAATCTCTTTCTTTTCGATCATTTTAGAGTCAAAACGGCTGTTCTGTGATGAAATGAAGAATATTTTATCCCTTTCCCTGCTCATGAGATAAAGTGTTCCCGCCTCCGCTCCCGTTGCCTTTCTCAAAAATGTCAGAATACTGCTGTAAAGATTATCCGGTTCCTTTTCAACGGTAAGACTTATGCCGATCTGAAGGTTTTCAATTATTCTGTCATAAAGAGATGAAGTGGTTTCAACAAGAGAGATTATGCATTCAAGTGAAAACCGGGTGATCTTTTCTCCGTCAACCCTGAATGTGAAATGGTCTATCTGTTCAAAATCACATCCAAAGGAAATGATTATTGTCGCATAGCTGTTTTTTACTGCAATTGAATCAGGTTTGTAATCCGATTCATAAATTATAAGAAAATACTCTGAATCAGCCGCTTTTATTTTTTCATCAAGTTCTTTTTCAGATCCGTAACAGACTGCGTTTTTGCCTGATATTGATGTTATTTTTATAAATGAAGGGATGTAGACAAGTTCTATCAACTCTTTTCCTCCGTGAGCAGTTTTACGACTCCGTCCGCTTCAGAAATAAATTTATCAGCAAGGTCACTATTGAAATCAGTCAGATTATTCGTCAAAACAGATTTTTTCTCAAGAAAAAAGATCAGTTCAAACAGTTGATCTTTTGAAACATTTTGAATTTCTGCTGTAAGATGGGGAAAAAGTTTTTCGACAAGTTCAGTGTGAGTTACTGTTTTACCAAAAAGATCCGACCTGTTTTTCATCGCTTCAATAAGTATTTTAAGGAGAACAAATTTTTCAAAAAAGAATTTTTTCAGAAGAATCACAAACCACTCAGGATAATCTGCTGTATTTACTGCTGTTTCAGGTTTCAACTGACGGTTGTATCCCATTATCGCAATTTCGAGATATTCGCTTATGAAAGGATGGGTTTGCGAACCTTCAAAAAGGAGACAGAAAAAAGGGGCGAAAGCAAAAGCCACTGAGTTTTTATAGAAGGAGAATTCAGAAACCGCTTCCGGTGAAAGCGAAAAAAACTCTTTTCTGGGAGGGACAAGCCGTATGTCGCCTTTCTTTACAAGTTTTCTTAAAAGTTTTGAACAGTTTACATCAAGATTGTCAAGCGACGTTGATGTCTGTATGTATGAGAGCTTTTGCAGTTCGCTGTTTATGAATTCCATTCTTTCAACTATCTGACTTGATGAAAGCTCGCTGAAACTTAAAAAGAGCGTTGAGAAGATGGAAGAGAAACTTATTACTGACGATTTTTCCTGAATTTCAGCAATACGGTATGCAGTTTCTGCGGAGAATTTGCTGCCGAGGTAGACCGGACGGGCAAAACGGATGTATACCGGACCGTAGTTGACTTTAAAAAGATTTCTCAGCCGTTGAAAGAAATTGTCTGATTCAGGGGTTTTCTCACCTGTACGCTCTTTTTTGTATTCCTCGATCTCTTTTAATTTTTCGTATGTTATGGAAACAGGAACGACATAAAGTTTTCTTGATGTGGATTTTGCCGTTTCCGAAAGCATTTTCAGCATTCCCATTCTCGGAGAACGGACCATTCCGCTTCGTGATCTTCCCCCTTCAATGAAAAACTCGATATTGTAACCTGCGGAAATGACCTGTTTGAGATAACTTTTCAAGACATCCCTGTATAAATTGTCGTCTTTCATTGTTCTTTTAATGAAAAAAGCTCCCATTTTCCGCAGAATCATTGAAAGAGGAAAAAAATCGAGATTGTCGCCTGATGCCACAAGAGGGACAGTAACTTTCTCTTTATAAAGAACATAGTTGAGTATCAGATAATCAAAATAGCTTTTATGTGTCGGAACAAGGATCATGTTGGCTCCCTGCATTGCGCAGAGTCTTCTTAAAAGCTTGATCTCATCGTCAGAGTAGTGAAATCTTGAAAAAACAGTTTTGAAAAGCCGCCCGGTCGCTGAAGTATATATTTCTGCAAGGACAGGGCTGTATTTTCCGGCCATCGAGTCCATTATTTTCAGAGCTTGTTTCCGCTCTCCGTCTGTTTCCAGATCAAGATCGAGCAGCGCATCGTTTTTCAGGTCGAGCCAGTTTTTAAGAGACGCACCGACGACATTCAGCTTGGAGTCCTCCATTCTTTTATAAAGTTTCCTTATGAATACTTCAGGTGTGCTGTCTATCGGAGTAACAACAGGATGTTCGATCCTTAAAGTGAGTTTCCTCCTTTTTATCAGGAGCAGGAGCAGTTCCCTTGATGTCGACCACAAATTGTATTTTCCGATATATTTTTCAATCCATTCAGATCGGCTTTTCCGGTCAAGATCTTTGTTCCAGAGCGTTATTACAGGAATGACTCTTGCTTCTTTAAACTTTATTTTATGAAATATTTTTATAAATACAGGATCTATCGCGAGTTCTTCCGGAGAGTCGACAGGTATGTAAAGAGACTCGATCTGCATTTCTTTCAGCATGGTCTTCTTTATAAGTGAAAGGAGCATTATCCACAGTTCCCGGTGTTTTCGGAAAAAGATCGTTTTGGGTCCGAAAGAGTGTGTCGGAACGGTGATTTTGTTATCTATCATGAAACCGCACAGGAGAAACTGTTCGATCCGGCTCTTTCTTCCTGAAATATAGACAGTTACGATCTTTTTATCCGGGGGCGTTTCTTTTAGAAGATCAAGGTCGGGGATCTCCGGGTCGGCCTTTTTGAAAATTATCCTGAAAATGTATTTGTGAAGATAGTTTGAAAATGCCGGAGAGAACTTTCTAAGGAAAAAGAATCTGTTTATATTCATCCATTTCTCTACATTGAGCCAAGAATAATGCTGCTTTCCGAAGGAGGTTTGTGACCTGTTGTCACAACTGCACTTTTAAGATATTCCTCTGCTTTCAGGATGCTGTCTTTGTCATCGTAATGAACTGTGTAGAGAAGGTCTCCTGTTTTGACAGCATCTTTGACTTTTTTATTAAAAACAAATCCTGCGCCGTAGTTAATGCCGTCTTCTTTTCTAAGCCGTCCTCCGCCAAGCTGAACAAGTGCTTTTCCAAAAGACAGAGCATCCATTTTCTGAATGAATCCTGGTTGATCTGCAAAGATCTCTTTCCTGAATTTTGAAGAGGGGAGTATTTTCTCAGGTTCGTCTATGACACGACTGTCACCGCCCTGAAGTTCAACAGTTTTTCTGAATCTTTCGGCAACTGTACCGCTTTGAAGTTTTTCAAGCGCGATCTTTTCGCCTTCTTCGATGGAACGGCACATTTTAAAAGTCATCATCAAAGTTGCAGCCATTCTCAGAACAAGTTCTGTAACCTGCGGAACATATTTCCCCTTCATCACTTCAACTGATTCAATTATTTCAAGAGAGTTGCCTGTTGTAAGCCCGAGCGGTTCATTCATATCTGTAAAAAGGACATCAACATGCGTATTAAATCGTTTTCCGATATCTTTCATTGTTTCAGCGAGTTTTCTGCCTGATTCCATGGTCTTCATGAAGGCGCCGCCGCCTATTTTCAGATCAATTATCAGTCCGTTTATCCCCTCAGCCAGTTTTTTGCTCATTATTGAGGAAGCGATAAGAGGGATCGATTCAACTGTTCCCGTTACATCCCGTAAAGCGTAGAGCTTTTTGTCAAGAGGTGCTATCTGCGGAGTCTGACCGATAAGCAACATTCTGTTTTTATTGATTATTTCGTTAAACCGGTCTTTTTCTATGTTCACTGAAAATCCGGGAATTGATTCAAGTTTATCAAGGGTTCCACCAGTATGCCCAAGCCCTCTGCCCGATATCATCGGAACGCAGAATCCGAGTTCGGCCAATAACGGAGCAAGCGGAATTGATATTTTATCTCCGACTCCCCCGGTCGAGTGTTTATCAACAACAGGTCCGTCAATATGTGAAAAATCGAGAACTTCACCGCTGAAAAGCATTTTCTCAACCCATGTTTTAAGCTCGTTTTCGCTCAGTCCGTTGAAAAATATCGCCATAAGCATTGCAGACATCTGATAATCGCTTAATTCTCCATGGAGGTAACTTTCAAGGAAGTATGAAATATCTTCACCTGTCAACTCTCTTTTGTCTCTTTTATCTGCAATGATGTCATAGAAAAGACGCATCAGTTGAGTCCTTTTTTAAGTTTTATAAGCTCACGCTCCTTTTTTCTGACCTTGTATCCGAAAAGAAACGGTCCCACAAAAAGTCCAAGGAGCATAAAGCCCGAGTCGAACTTGGTAAATATCCACATCTCCTCTGTTATAAGTGCAAGTCCAGCCCAGAAGAATATGTCGACTTCGTTGAAATAAAGGATCGAGAAGAATGCTTTTCCAAGCCATTTCAGCCAGTCAGTGAAAGATCTCTGAGGGGGAGGTGTCCAGATATAGCCCTGTTCCTGGTCTGCCGCATATTCGTTAAGCTGGGACTTGTGAAATTTCTCAGATATTTTCATATCAAAAAGAACTCTTTCCGCAACCCATTTCGAATATCCTGTGATGTAGACGCATGTTGCTGCAAGAAGCGGGATTATCAGGTCTGACATATCGCCTGTCATTAAGTATCCGCGGTATCCCATGGCCCAGAACATGATCGTCATGGTAACTGCATCGGTTGCCTTGTCGTAGAAAAATCCGAATTTTGATGCGGTGTTGTGGTATCTTGCTATCGTTCCGTCCATATTATCAAGAATGAGACCGAGATTTACAAGCACTGCTCCAATGACCCCTCCGCGGTAGCTCATGTCAATTGCTATGAAACCTGCTCCCGCAATTTTAGTAATGACACTTAAAAATGTGACTCTGTTGGGAGTTACCCATTTTTTTTCGATCACCGGGAACAGAAAGAGGATCGTTAGCGGTCTTGCAAACACCATCGCCCAGAAATCGGCACTTTGAAAGTTTCTAAGTTTCATCCACCTATGCTTTAGTGACATCAGTATCTCCAAAACTAATTACAATAAAAAATAAAAAAACTTATTTATTTTAGACCCGATATCTTTAAAGTCAAAAAAGTGGGAATTATATAAGATTACGGATATAATAGTCCGGTTTTTTTATGGAGAAAGTTATGAAAAGAAATGCTCTCATCATTATTTCGGGATTAATGGTAATGCTCCTGAACAGTTCCTGCAGCACATCTGTAAAATTTGCCTATAATCAGGCGGACTGGCTTATTTTAAAACAGATCAGTGATTTTGCCTGTCTTGAGAAAAAACAGAAGAACACTCTCGAAGGTGAGATAAAAGGTTTTATGACCTGGCACCGGAAAGAAGAACTTCCTGTTTATGCAGCCACAATAAATGATTTTGCCGGATCTTTGGAAAAAGGCCCGGTTACAAAAGAAAGTTTTGATAAAATGTTTGTATTTATTGAATCAACCCAGAAAAAAACAGCGGATAAAATAAAGAATTTCGGTATTGATTTTGTAATGGACCTATCTGCTGAACAGATAACATGCTCTCTTGAGAAGTTTGAGAAAAGTGCTGCAAAAAGAAAGAAAGAACTTGAAATGGATAGAGATAAGTATATGAAAAAACAGAAGAAAGAGATGATAAAGCAGGCAAAGTCATTTCTTGGTTCTGTCACAGACGAGCAGGTTGCAATGATAGACACCGTTCTTGCCCCGCAGGAAGAGGAAAAGCTTGCTGAAGCGGCATCAGAAAAAAAGAAGGAATATATGAAAACAGTTCTTTTAATGCCTAAGTCCGATGAAAAAAAGAAAAAGCTTCTTGAGCTCATTGATGATCCGTATGCGTTTTATAATGAAAAAGAGATTGAGCTCATGAAAAAAAGAAGAGAGCGGTCAAAAGATGGATTCTGGAAACTTTCTCAGACACTTACAGAAAAACAACGGATTTATCTTGCGAAAGAACTTAAAAAATATTCAAAGGCATTCAGTGAACTTTCCCAGGAAGATTAGATTCATTTGATCTCTCTTACACATCTGACGAAATATTCAGTTCCGTCAAAATTATATGAAACTGAAGCATAACCTTAGGTGTCAGAACCTTAAGGTTGGGAAATCTTTTTTAATTACCTTTTAACACACTCTTTCCTTTATCTGTCAATCTGTATTTCCGGGTCGGACTGTTTGGAGAATCAGGATGGGTCATTTCTATAAGTTCCAGGTTTACAGCAGGTTTAATATAATCATATATCAAGGTTGGCCGATGCCTTAAATTAAGCTCTTCGAGTATCTCCTTTATATTTTTATCTTTTAGATCGATGCATATAATGAGTCTTTTTACTTGTTCGGTTACTTGTTCGGTTACTTGCGGGGTTGTCTGAATATCTTCTCATTGCCTGTGGATCATTGGGGTGGGGGAAGCGGGGAAGATGTTTGTTTTTTCATTCAATACACTCCTTTTCTTTGAGTATAAATCTTTCCAATTCTTTTTTATCAGGCAATTGCAGCATGTACTGTGACACAAAAAGTTTGTTATCCATCCCTGCAAGAGCATATTCCACCATTTTCTTTCCTTTATGAGTACAAAGTAAAATTCCTATCGGCAAATTATCTCCTGAATTCATTTCATTTTCTCTATAGTAAGAAACATAGGCATTTAGCTGCCCTAAATGTTCGTGCCTGAATTCGTCGTTTTTCAGTTCAATTATGACATGACAATGGAGTATTCTGTGATAAAAAACTAAATCAGCAAAATAATATTCATCATCAATTATGATGCGCTTTTGCCTTGCTTCAAAGCAAAAACCGTAGCCTAATTCTAAAAGGAATTTCTGCAAATGATTTATAAGGGCTTGTTCAAGATCTTTTTCATCTATTGTGTCAGAAGATTTTAATTCTAAAAACTCAAAGGCAAAAGGTTGTTTTATTGTGTCCGCTGCTGTTATTTTTTCAGTGTTTTTGATTCTCTTGTCCTGACAATTAATTTCTGCGACACTGTCGCAGAAATCTCTCCAGGTAATTCTTTTAATATTTGCGACAGTGTCGCAGAAATTAGATTTCCAACAGACGGATAGGATGTATAAAATTTTCTTGACCAATAAAAAAGAGTCTCATTTAAACCACTGTCATTCATCCGTTTCTCAAGAATTTTCAACAAGCGTTCCCCATACACCGCTCGATCTTCACCATTTTGTTCAAATTCGACAATATAATATCCGATCAACCAGTTTCTTATAGTAAGATTCCGGTTAATTGCTTTAATCGCATTATTTTGAAGATAGCGGTGTGTTTTGCCAATAATATCAGAAAGTTGATTAAAATTCATCCTGGACTTCTCCTTAAAAGTAGCCACATTTTTCACGCAGCCTCTTTCAGTTTATCCAATTTATAAATCATTTCAAACTCTTTCGGAAAATTCGGGGTTTAAGACAATATCTGCTTTTTATAAATTTCTATCTGTTTTGTAATTTGTAGTGATTTCTTATAGCATCGATGGAACTCCTTCCAAAAAAAGAGATAAGCAGAAGATCACTTTTTGAAAGACTTGCCGCTTTTAAAGTTTCTATTTCATCCACATATTTGTCACAGGTCTCAGCTTCCGGACACTTTGACAAACCTGTTCCGGTATTCGTCAGTTCAAGTACCTTTAAATATGTTCCCATTACAAATATAATGATCGCAAATCCCATAAACACATAAATTGCAACAAGGATAGGTTTTCGCGGTCTGGATTTTTTCTGTTCCAGTTTGATCAGACCGTATGTAAAAAATGCAAGCAGGAAACCCAATCCAGGCATCCCGTAGCTAAGAATTTCAGCATAGTTCATAGGTTATGTCCTTATGCGACCTTTCCGGTCGCTGTGAACGGTGAAGGGTGAAGGGTAACGAGTGATGAATGCATTTAATGCCTGTTTTTTCAGAAGTTTTTGTTTGACGGGGGGTGTTTTGATGTAGGACAGGGACAAATTCTTTTCAACAAGACATTTATATCACACGGAGATACTTTAGTAATATCATTTTTCTTTTTTATCTCATCTAGCTTCTCCTTGGCGGGAGTAAACTGAGGATCTATCTCTAAGACCTTATTGAACGCCCTTATTGCTTCATGTTCAGCACCAACCTGAAGAACAGTGCATCCATAAAGATAACGAGTATCAAGGAACATGGGATTCCTTGTCATTTCATTTGACAGAGTTATCTCTATCTTTGTCGAATATTTTTTATTAATATAGTCCAGAAGTGCTTTATAGTAGGCAATTAAATAAAATTCGCTTTGATCTTTGTATGAAGTGTTTTCAATGTAATGCGTGCTGAAAAACTCCGTTGAAGCTAAGTGTTTCCATACTTTGTTCAGATACTTTTCTGCATTTTTATAATCACCAATAAATAAATAGTTTTTAGCCAACATATATTGATAGGTGTGGTTTTCTTTATCCAGAGAAAGTGCTTTGTTGAGATATTTAATAGAAGCTTTAACATCACCTCTTTCCAGATAATTTTGTGCCACCAATGCATAGTTGCCAGCAACATTACTGTCTTTTTCTGATTCCTTTGAGAAGAGCAACCCAAATATCATGGTAATAATAATCATTAAAATTAACTTGTAATGAAACATCTTGACCTCCTATCATGAGCTCCTGTTTTTATCTTCTTTTTTTAGGATCGGTCAAAGCTCCTACCCCGGCCTTGTTGTTAGACATATTCGTACTCCATTGTCTCACCTGGTCAACTTGATATGCCTTCATTTGATAAGAATCTGATGATCCAACAGCTCCTTCCCCTTTATTCTTAAAAATCTTTTTAGTTTCAGAGTCAACTTGAAAAGTGATGTCCATTTCCTTTTTATTTGATGTTGCATTATCTAAAGCAAAAACATTTGTAACATCACCTTTCTCGTTCATTTGATAACCTGTAATCACAAGGAAATGATCAGCTACCTCTCCCCAGTTCTTGGTTCCACGACGGCCTTCAACATTTACTCCTGCCAAGACAGGAAGTCCTTTATCAATAGATGTTTTAATGCTGTTTAACATGTTTTCAGCAGCAGATTTGTCAACAACAATATCATCCTGTTTAGCAAAAGCACTGTTTTTGCCATAATGTTCTTCTATTGCTTTTATTGTGTATTTGGCTGACGCACCTATTGCCATTTCTGGACCCAGCAGTTCGGCGCTTTTTCCAACAACAGCCTTTACTGCTGCTTTTGATAAATCTCCACAGGCATCATCACTTTCAGCTTGGCTCCAATTATATTCTTTAATTTTCTGAATTTTAGCTTCTGATAACATTACTTTCTGCTTTTCATTAGCTTGTGTAGAATTTTCTTTATTTATTGAATCAGTGATTTTGTTATTACTCTGTTCATCAACAACCTCATCCGCCATACCCGTAGGATCAATTCTCATCACTGGATTGTTGCTCGCATATCTGTAGAGATTAAGTCCGCTTCCTTCCTCTCCTATTGGATCACAGCTCATCCACCTTCCTAACCATGAGATATAATACCTAGCGCCATAATAATAGAGGTTGGTTTCCTCATCCTTTTCTTTGCCGTTATATCTGTATCTCTTGGCTGATACCTGACTGCTGGAAGATGTGGATTGGAAGCTTGTTCCACCGTAAGGATAGTACTCTTCAAATGATATCAATGCTCCTGTATCTGTCGTTTCAACACTGCAGCTTCCCAAATGATCGGAGTGCTGGTATCTGATTCTTGGAACTGGGGAGGATATGGGAGTACTGTTTTCTATCGTCTTCGTCTCAACCATTGCGACCCTTGATTCATCATCATTTATATGAAGTGTCTCTCTTTCAAAATCAACATTACCGGATGCAAATTCATGATACACTTCATAACCGTCCAGATATATTGTTTCTTTTATCTTTATATCTGAATTATTATGAATAACTTTTCTGACTCTTTTTCCCTGAGCGTTATAGGTGTAGTATGCCGTACCTCCGCCTCCAAGGTCCGCTTCCCTAACCCTGTCCATACAGTCCCA
>Ga0116148_1001864_pt1 | contig 21841 bp, 18 predicted proteins | sample AD_UKC055_MetaG_FD_89786 | JGI IMG/M metagenome (GOLD analysis project Ga0116148, IMG submission 89786) | Active sludge microbial communities of municipal wastewater-treating anaerobic digesters from USA - AD_UKC055_MetaG | ecosystem: Engineered > Bioreactor > Anaerobic > Digestate | place: USA... | reverse complement strand
GTAAGTACCACGATAAGAAGATTCTGCCACCGGATTAGTTTTAAAATGTACTGCATATCACCAGGTAAATGCTTCCGAATCCATCCAGTTATTGTGCAATCTCAGTACCTGTTCTATTACATCACGCACACAGCCGGCTCCTCCGGCTTTGTCGGATATATAAACAGCAACCTGTTTTATCTCACTGTCTGCATCAGAGGGACAGACAGGCACCCCTGCAAGCTTCATGACCTCATAATCAGGAATATCATCTCCCATAAAGAGGATCTGGGAATCATCCAGTCCGTATTTCTTCTTAAAACTTTTATAATGATCGGCCTTTGACCTGCTGTTAAGGAATATTTCTTTTACTCCCAGCGATTTGAGTCTTTTCAGATATTCTTTTGAATTACTTCCTGAAATTATACCTACATGATAACCCTTCTTTACAGCCAGTTGTAACGCATAACCGTCCCGCAGATTGACAGTGCGGTTAGGAATACCGAAAGAGTTGAGTGAAATTGTCTGAAGTGACAATACCCCGTCGATATCGAAGACGAATGCCCTGACCTTTGAAAGACCTTCCTTGTAATTTGCCATCTTCAGCATATTTTATGATGTTGCAGAATTGATTGCGTCACGTCGTGATAGAGCTTTTGAATGTCAGGTGATAAAGATAATAATTCCATGTGTTTTGCGATCGTATTCCGGTCATTTCTCACGGCCGGGCCTGTTTGTGATTCATATGGCCCGTTAATAAGGGCTTTTGCAACAGTTTCATTTATAAGCGGTGCGAACAATTCAAAAGGCACACCGGCTCCGGAAGCTATTTCCTGCCCAATGGTGAACATATGATTTGTAAAGTTACAGACAAAGACTGCAGCCAGATGTATCTTCCTTCTGCGATCAGGATCAACAAAATGTACCCTCCCGTTCACAGAAAGAGCCAGATTTTCAAGTATATGTTTTGATTGATCGTCTGAAGCCTCCAGGAGAAAAGGGAGCTCGTTAAAGTCAATTATTCTTTCTTTTGAAAAAGTCTGTAAAGGGTAAAAAACGCCTCTGTTCCTGAAATTTTCAGGAAATACGTCAAGCCCGATACTTCCGGCTGTATGGACAACCAGCGTATCAGGACTACATCTGATAGCTGATAAAACGGCCTCCAGACTGTTATCCGGGACTGCAACTATAATAATATCTGTTGGTTCGCTGAAGTTCAGATCCTTTGACCATGAGGCCTTACATTCTGTGGCCAGACGCCAGCCTTCAGATGGTGACTGAGAAACTATTCTGATAATTGTATGGCCGGCGCTGTGCAATGCCGTACAAAGAGCTCCGGCTACCCTGCCTGCCCCTGCAAAAGATAATTTATAGCTGGTCATGGGAATCCTTTCTATTTCCCGTAGAGATAGGATTTCAGCTCAGTAACATTAATGTTATAGACCTTATAGTAGTAGGAATAATATGAAGAATTACTTGAATTCATCATGTAAGTGCATTCCCAGTACAGGTCTCCCGAAAGGATTATCTGGTCATCTTCCGCAAGTTCTTTGAATTTTGGATACACTTCACCAGGGTTACAGAAGTAATATGTATCATAATAGTATCCGTTCGAAACCGTAAAGTAAGCCGAAGAGCCGTCCGAACTGTATATTATCTGCGAGCGATCCATGAGTTCGTTGGTCATAGAACGCAGTACATCCCCGTCGCAACCGCATTTGACCTGTTTTTTGCATCCCGACCAGGAAAAAAGCGGAAGAATGAATATAAGAATTAACAGTATTTTGCGAAATATAAAGAGTTTCATTTGATATTATCCCGTTATTGTCAATATGATAAACATGCAAATTAAGACTTTATTTCGTTTATAACAAAAAAATAAGCCGTCAAATCAGATTTTGACGGCAATATATCATATTATGGCAAGCTTATGCCTGGGCAGTAGGTCCGCCGAAACTGAGAGGCATCACAGGTCCTGATCCTTTTGCTTCCTTTATCGGACCGTGGACTGCTTCATATTTTGCAATATTATCCTGCAACGCAGCCACAAGCCTTTTAGCATGTTCAGGAGTGAGGATAATCCGTGATTTAACCTGTGCTTTTGGTATACCCGGCATTATTCTGACGAAATCCACAACAAATTCCGAAGGGGAATGTGTGATAACGGCAAGATTTGAATATATGCCCTGGGCAACTTCTTCGTTAAGCTCAATGCTTATCTGGTTTGGATCCCTGTTTTCTGCCATTACTGCTTCTGTTAAATATTAGTTGGTTCAATACCTGATTCCTGATCAACACCAACAAGGTTCTCGAATTCGTCAAGCGAACCCACTATGATGCTGTTATATTCGCGCTGTCCGGTTCCGGCAGGTATAAGGTGACCTACAATAACATTTTCTTTCAGGCCTTCAAGTTTGTCGACCTTTCCGAGTATAGCTGCTTCATTCAGAACTTTTGTTGTTTCCTGGAACGAAGCTGCCGAGAAGAAGCTGTTTGTCTGGAGAGCAGCCCTGGTAATACCCTGCAGTACCTGGCTCGATGTTGCAGGCACAGCATCCCTGGCATCAACGATCTTAAGATCTTTTCTCTTCAGCACCGAATTTTCATCTCTGAGCTTACGGGCTGTGATTATCATACCGGGACGAAGTGTCTGTGAATCACCGCTATCCAGTACAACTTTCTTGCCATAGATCCAGTCATTCTCATCCATGAACTCAAGCTTATCAACGACCTGTCGTTCAAGGAACTTTGTATCACCCGGATCGACTATCTCCACCTTACGCATCATCTGACGAACAATGATCTCAAAGTGTTTGTCATTTATCTTAACACCCTGGAGACGGTAAACTTCCTGGATCTCGTTTACAATATATTCCTGAACTTTTGTCGGGCCTTTGATGGCAAGAATATCTGAAGGAGTTATTGCTCCGTCTGAAAGCGGGATTCCGGCTTTGACATAATCATTTTCCTGGACAAGGATCTGTTTTGACAGAGGCACAAGATATTTCTTAACCTCGTCGGTCTTTGATTTTATGCTTATCTCCCTGTTTCCTCTCTTGATCTTTCCGAATGTGACTTCCCCGTCAATTTCGGAGACTATTGCCGGATTCGAAGGATTACGTGCTTCAAAGAGCTCTGTTACGCGCGGAAGACCACCGGTGATATCACCCGATTTTCCGACTGCACGTGGTATCTTGGCAAGAACTTCACCGGCTTCGACCATTTTATTTGTTTCAGCTACAAGGTGAGCTCCCACAGGAAGGTTATAAACCCTTAGCTCCTCACCCTTCGGTGATAAGATCTTAATAGCCGGATTCTTTGTCTTATCCCTGCTTTCAATTATTACTTTCTCCTTGAAGCCTGTCTGTTCGTCAGACTCCTCTCGGAAAGTAATACCTTCAATAAGATATTCATAAGCTATCTTTCCACCAAGTTCCGAAATGATCACCGCATTGAACGGGTCCCATTCACAGACCAGCTTACCTTTTTCAACTTCCTGTCCGGGTTTTATATAAAGTCTTGATCCGTAAGGAATAGTATGTGTTGTAAGGGCAATTCCGGTCTTTTTGTCTATTATTCTCAGTTCAGCCAGCCGGCCTATAACTATATCTATACTGCCTTTTTCCTGATCTTTCCTCGGAACCGAGCGCAGTTCATCAATCTCAGCTATACCGGCATAACGTGCAACAAGTCTTGATTCAGTAGTAATGTTTGATGCTGTTCCTCCCACGTGGAATGTACGAAGGGTAAGCTGTGTCCCGGGTTCCCCGATACTCTGAGCGGCAATAACACCGACAGCCTCACCTTTCTGTACCATGTGTCCGGTAGCAAGATTACGTCCATAACATTTTGCACAAACACCTTTCTTTGATTCACAGGTAAGAACCGAACGGATCTCAACCTGCTCGATCGGAGAATCTTCGATCTTCATAGCCAGCTCCTCAGTGAGTTCCTGTCCTGCCTCGACTATAAGCTCACCGGTAAGCGGATGATAGACATTGTGAACTGTTGTACGGCCAAGTATCCTTTCATATAATGATTCAACAACCTCTTCATTCTTTTTGATGGCGGTAGCAACCAGTCCTCTCAATGTACCGCAGTCCTCTTCATTTATAATTACATCCTGCGACACGTCAACAAGGCGTCGGGTAAGATAACCCGCATCAGCTGTTTTGAGAGCTGTATCGGCAAGTCCTTTACGTGCACCGTGAGTTGAGATAAAGTATTCCAGAACTGACAGGCCTTCCTTGAAGTTGGAAAGGATCGGGTTTTCGATGATCTCCGAACCTGTTGCCCCGGATTTCTGAGGTTTTGCCATAAGACCCCTCATACCTGAAAGCTGACGGATCTGTTCTTTTGAACCCCTTGCACCCGAGTCAAGCATCATGTAAACCGAATTGAAACCCTGTTTATCATTGGAAAGCTGCTTCATCAGCGACTGCGTAAGCCTTGCATTCACATGTGTCCAGATGTCAATTATCTGGTTATAGCGCTCATTATTTGTAATGAATCCCATACTGTAATTATTGAGCACTTCTTCCACCTGGTCGTATCCCTCTGTAACGAATTTGGTCTTTTCCTCAGGAATAATAACATCATCGAGATTGAACGACAGTCCGCCCTTGAATGCTGAATTGAAGCCAAGGTTCTTGATCGAATCAAGGAAGTCGGATGTTTTTGCCATCCCTGAAAGTTTCAGTACTTTACCGATAATGTCCCTGAGTGATTTTTTTGTAAGCAGTTCGTTAATGTATCCGACCTCTTCGGGAACATACTGGTTGAAGATAACCCTTCCGACGGTGGTTTCAATAATATGGTTTACAAACTGTCCGTCAATACGATCTTTGACCTTCACCTTAATTATGGCATGAAGATCAACCTTTCCTTCATTATATGCTATGTTCACCTCCTCGGGTGAATAGAAAGTAAGTCCTTCTCCCCTTACTTTATCTTTTTCAGTGCTTTTCTTACCCTTGGTTATATAATACAGTCCGAGGACCATATCCTGTGAGGGAACGGTTATCGGAGCCCCGTTAGCCGGGTTAAGGATATTATGGGAAGCCAGCATAAGCATCTGTGCTTCAAGTATTGCGCTGTTGCCAAGCGGAAGATGAACAGCCATCTGGTCACCGTCGAAGTCGGCGTTAAATGCCGTACAGACGAGAGGATGCAGCTGAATAGCTTTCCCTTCAATAAGTTTTGGCTGGAATGCCTGTATACCCAGTCTGTGAAGTGTAGGAGCACGGTTCAACAGCACCGGATGTCCCTTGAGAACATTTTCAAGGATATCCCAGACAACCGGATCTTTTCTGTCGACGATCTTTTTAGCCGACTTAACAGTTTTAACTATTCCGCGTTCTATAAGCTTACGGATTATGAAAGGCTTATAAAGTTCGGCAGCCATATCTTTTGGTAATCCGCATTCATGAAGGTTCAGTTCGGGACCAACAACTATGACTGAACGGGCAGAATAATCGACCCTTTTACCGAGGAGGTTCTGGCGGAACCTTCCCTGTTTTCCTTTCAGGCTGTCGCTTAATGATTTGAGCGGACGGTTGGCATCTGTCTTAACTGCATTGGCTTTTCTCGAGTTATCAAAGAGTGAATCGACAGCTTCCTGAAGCATTCTTTTCTCATTGCGGAGGATCACCTCGGGAGCTTTGATCTCGATAAGTCTCTTTAACCTGTTATTCCTGATGATTACTCTCCTGTAAAGATCATTCAGGTCGCTTGTGGCGAAACGGCCTCCGTCAAGCGGGACAAGAGGTCTCAGTTCAGGTGGAATAACCGGGACGACCTTGATTATCATCCATTCCGGTTTGTTTACATTCCTGGAATCCCTGAAAGCTTCAACAACCTGAAGACGTTTCAGGGCTTCATTTTTTCGCTGCTGGGATGTTTCAATGTTTGCCTGGTGACGAAGGGAATAGGACATTTCATCGAGGTCAACACGCGACAGGAGTTTGTAAAGAGCTTCTGCTCCCATGTCTGCAACAAACTTGTCAGGATGATTATCCTCGAGATACTGGTTTTCCTTTGGCAATGATTCAATGATCTCGAGATATTCCTCTTCGGTCAGGAAACTCAGATATTTGACGCCATCAGCTTCCTTGATACCCGGATTGATAACAACATATCTCTCATAATATATTATTGAATCGAGCTTTTTGGTAGGAAGTCCAAGCAGGTAACCTATTTTATTTGGTAGCGATCTGAAGTACCAGATATGAGCTACAGGGACCACGAGGGAAATATGTCCCATCCTTTCACGCCGTACCTTTTTCTCGGTAACTTCAACCCCGCAACGGTCGCAAACGATCCCTTTATAACGGATCCTTTTGTATTTTCCGCAATGACATTCATAATCCTTAACCGGTCCGAAGATCCTTTCGCAGAATAATCCATCACGTTCGGGTTTATATGTCCGGTAATTTATCGTTTCCGGTTTCAATACTTCACCGCTTGAACGGTCAAGTATTTCTTCCGGAGAAGCAAGGCCTATGGATATCTTTGAGTAACTTGTTTTTGCTTTGTTATCTCTTCTGAATGACATATACTGTTTTTTTTAATTCAAATGATTTAAGTAACACTTGTACGCAGGAATTAATCGAGTATTACGCTCAATCCAAGTCCTCTCAGTTCATGCAGAAGCACATTCAGTGATTCGGGTATGCCGGGCTGTGGCATTGGTTCTCCCTTCACTATAGCCTCATAAGCTTTCGCACGGCCTATAACGTCGTCGGATTTTATAGTAAGTATTTCCTGAAGTATATGAGCTGCACCGAATGCTTCGAGAGCCCAGACTTCCATTTCACCGAAACGCTGACCTCCGAACTGAGCTTTACCACCAAGAGGTTGCTGTGTAATAAGAGAATACGGGCCGATTGATCGGGCATGCATTTTGTCATCAACCATATGACCAAGCTTCAGCATATAGATAACTCCCACTGTTGCCGGCTGATCGAACCGTTCACCTGTTCCGCCGTCATACAGATATGTCTTTCCATATCTTGGAAGACCTGCCTTATCGGTATATTCAGTTATCTGATCAATGGTTGCACCATCAAAGATGGGCGTTGCAAAATTAATACCGAGTTTCTGTCCTGCCCAGCCGAGAACTGTCTCATAAATCTGGCCAAGGTTCATTCTCGACGGTACTCCAAGAGGATTAAGAACTATATCGACAGGCGTTCCGTCTTCAAGGAAAGGCATATCCTCAGCCCTTACTATCTTGGCAACGATACCTTTGTTCCCATGACGTCCGGCCATCTTATCGCCAACTTTTACCTTTCTTTTCTTGGCAATATATACTTTGGCAAGACGGACAATACCTGCAGGCAGTTCGTCGCCTATCGTAATATTATATTTCCTGCGCTTATAGATCCCGTCAATCTCCTTATACTTGATAATATAATTATGGAGGAGCTGTTTTATACTGTCGTTCTTCTTCTTATCTGTGGTCCATTTGTTGGGATTGATATTAAGGAAGTCTATTTCCTGGAGCTGTTTAAGTGTAAACTTGCTTCCTTTGGGAATAATATCAACATTCAGGTAATCCTTTACACCCTGCGATGTTTTTCCGTTAACCAGTATAAAAAGTTTATCAACAAGTCTGGCCTTAAGTTCCTCGACACTACGGTTGAATTCGTTCTCGATCTTGTCGAGCATCGGTTTTTCAACGGCTTTAGCCTTTCTGTCCTTTATTGCTCGTGTAAAAAGTTTCTTATCGATCACCACACCTTCAAGAGACGGTCCTGCCTTAAGTGAAGCATCCTTTACATCGCCGGCTTTGTCACCGAAGATTGCGCGAAGAAGTTTCTCCTCAGGTGACGGATCAGATTCTCCCTTGGGAGTAATTTTACCTATAAGGATATCTCCCGGCCTTATATGTGCTCCGATCCTTATAAGTCCGTTCTCGTCGAGGTTCTTTGTAGCTTCCTCGCTTACATTCGGTATATCGGAAGTGAGCTCTTCAAGTCCACGCTTTGTGTCACGTACCTCCAGCAGATATTCATCTATATGTACTGAGGTGAACATATCTTCCTGTACAACCCTTTCGGATATGACAATTGCATCCTCGAAATTGTATCCTTTCCATGGCATAAACGCCACTTTGAGATTCCTTCCAAGGGCCAGCTCACCGTTCTTTGTACCATATCCTTCTGTGAGAACCTGTCCTTTCTTCACTTTCTCCCCTTTTTTCACAACGGGAATCAGGTTAATACAGGTGTTCTGATTTGTCTTTTTATATTTCGGAAGCGTGTACCTCTTTATGTCATCATCGAAGCTTACGAACTTCTCTTCATCGGTCCTGGTATATCTGATCACGATCTCGTTCGAATCGACATACTCAACAACACCGTCACCTTCTGCCACATATAATATGCGACTATCTTTAATGACTGTCGTTTCGAGTCCTGTTCCTACAATTGTTGCTTCAGGATTAATGAGTGGTACAGCCTGGCGCATCATGTTTGATCCCATAAGTGCCCTGTTTGCATCGTCATGTTCCAGGAAGGGGATAAGTGATGCTGCAATGGAGGCGATCTGGTTTGGAGCAACGTCCATCAGGTCGACTTTGTTAATCTCTTCAAACGGGTAATCGGCTTCGTAGCGGCATTTAACCCTGGGAGTTTCAAAATAACCATCTTTCTGAACGGGAGCATTAGCCTGCGCTATCATCTTTTCTTCTTCCTCTTCAGCGCTGAGCCAGATTATTCCTTCGTTTGAAAAATCTACCCTGGCTTCATCGACCTTCAGGTAAGGGGTCTCTATAAATCCCAGTTCGTTGATCCTTGCATACACGCAAAGTGAAGAAATAAGTCCGATGTTCGGACCCTCGGGGGTTTCAATGGGGCACAGACGGCCATAATGGGTATAATGAACGTCCCTGACCTCAAAACCTGCTCTTTCGCGGGAAAGACCACCGGGACCGAGGGCAGACATACGGCGTTTGTGTGTCATCTCGGCCAGAGGATTGGTCTGATCCATGAACTGCGAAAGCTGGTTTGTCCCGAAGAATGAGTTTATAACTGATGAGAGGGTTTTTGAGTTAATAAGATCCACGGGAGTGAATACCTCATTGTCCCTCACGTTCATTCTTTCACGGATAGTACGTGCCATACGTGCAAGACCGACTCCGAACTGTGCATAGAGCTGTTCTCCGACTGTCCTTACACGTCTGTTGCTCAGATGGTCAATATCGTCTACATCAGTCTTGGCATTGATAAGCTCAATAAGATACCCGATGATCTTAATAATATCTTCTCTTGTAAGGATCTTGACACTCATATCAGTCTCAAGCCCGAGTTTCTTATTGATCCTGTAACGACCGACTTCTCCGAGGTCGTATCTTTTGTCGGAGAAGAAAAGTTTTTCGATAACATCCCGTGCTGTAGCTTCATCCGGTGGTTCTGCATTACGCAGCTGGCGGTAAATATAAAGTACAGCTTCTTTTTCGGAGTTACACGGATCTTTCTGAAGGGTATTATATATAATTGCGAAATCCGACAGGGAGGAATCATCCTTATGAAGCAGGATTGTTTTTGCTCCCGAATCGACTATCATATCCACGTGTTCCTGATCGATAGCTGTTTCCCTGTCGAGGATAACTTCATTTCTTTCTATTGATACTACTTCGCCGGTATCCTCATCAACAAAGTCTTCTACCCAGGTCCTGAGAACCCTTGCAGCAAGTCTGCGGCCGACAAGCTTTTTAATATTTGTCTTGGAGACTTTATGCTCTTCGGCGAGATTGAAGATTTCAAGTATCTGCTTATCGCTTTCGAAGCCGATAGCCCTCAGAAGGGTTGTAACGGGCAGTTTCTTCTTCCTGTCGATATAAGCATACATCACATTATTGATGTCGGTCGCGAATTCTATCCATGATCCTTTAAACGGAATGATTCTCGCTGAGTAAAGCTTTGTTCCGTTTGCATGGATACTCTGGCCGAAAAAGACACCCGGAGAGCGGTGTAACTGTGATACAACCACTCTTTCTGCCCCGTTAATGACGAATGTTGCACGTTCGGTCATATAGGGCACTGTTCCGAGATAAACATCCTGAATTACGGTATCAAAATCCTCATGTTCAGGATCGGTACAGTAAAGTTTCAGTTTTGCTTTAAGCGGAACGCTGTATGTCAATCCGCGTTCAATACATTCTTCTATTGTATATCGGGGCGGATCGATATAATAATCTAAAAATTCAAGGACGAAATTATTCCTTGTGTCGGTTATTGGAAAATTTTCAGTAAATACTTTGTAAAGTCCTTCCTTTTTCCTGTTCTCGGGAGTTGTTCCAAGCTGGAAGAACTCACCGAAGGATTTTAACTGAACTTCCAGAAAATCAGGGTAATCAAGCTGACTTCTCCTGGATGAAAAACTTATTCTTTCTGTATTTTTTGAAGACATTTATAACAAGATTAAGTGAACTTATAATTTAAAAGAACGAAAGGTTTAGTCCCGCCATCAGGCGGAACTAAACCTATAACCCGGCTATGAGGTATGACTTATTTAAGTTCAACTTCAGCTCCTGCGTCAATCAATTTGTTTTTAATAGATTCTGCTTCTTCTTTTGATGCGCCTTCCTTAACAGGTCCCGGAGCAGCATCAACGAGTGCTTTAGCCTCTTTCAGGCCAAGTCCGGTAAGGTCTTTAACAAGTTTCACGATCTGTAATTTCTGACCACCTGCGTTTTTAAGGATAACGTCGAAAGTTGATTTTTCAACAACTGCAGGGGCTTCAGCACCACCGGCTGCAGGTCCGGCAACAGCTACTGCTGCAGCGGCCGGTTCGATTCCATACTCGTCTTTAAGTATTTTCGCCAGTTCATTTACTTCTTTTACAGACAGGTTAACAAGTTCTTCTGCAAATTTCTTAAGATCTGCCATTTTTTATAGGATTTAAATTTGATTATACATTAATTATTGTTCTCTTTTTGATAGTGTTTCAAGGACACCATGAATTTTATTTCCACCTGACTGCAGGGCTGAAATGACGTTTTTGGCAGGTGACTGAAGCAGGAGGATAACATCTCCTATCAGTTCCTTCTTCGTCTTGATGGCAACAAGTGCATCGAGCATATTATCGCCAAGGTAGATCGATTCCTGAACGTAAGCGCCTTTTAGTACAGGCTTATCATGCTGCTTCCGGAATTCCCTGATAAGTTTTGCAGGGGAGTTGCCGGTATTGGCGAACATGATGGACGTAGTACCTTTCAGAACCGGATAGAGTTCTTCAAAGTTAATTCCCGACTGTTCAAATGCTCTTTTGAGGAGAGTGTTTTTCACGACAACTAGTTTTATATCGTTTTCGAAGCACTTTCTTCTGAGATCACTTGTAACAGCCGCGTTAAGTTCCGCAGTATCAGTCAGGTAAAAGTGGCTGTACTCTTTTAATCTTTCAGCAAGGCTGTTTATGATAGCATTTTTTTCTTCCCGTCTCATAATTTCATCCGAGTTTTAACATACAATTAATCATCAAGACCTTTAGGATCTATCTTAATACCGGGGCTCATGGTGCTTGAAAGGAAGAGGCTACGGATGTAGGTTCCCTTTGCAGCAGCTGGTTTAAGCTTATTCACCATAGAGATGAACTCTTTGGCGTTCTCGGCGATCTTTTCAGGTTCAAATGAGACTTTAGCAACAGAGGCATGAATGATTCCGCTCTTATCGACTTTGAAATCAATCTTACCCTGTTTTACTTCTTTAACAGCCTTACCAATTTCCATAGTAACGGTTCCACTCTTAGGATTAGGCATCAGTCCGCGGGGACCGAGTATCCTACCCAGCTGACCCACTTTTCCCATCACGGATGGCATGGTTATTATCACATCCACATCAGTCCATCCTCCCTTGATCTTTTCGATATAATCCTCGAGACCAATGAAGTCGGCACCGGCTTCTTTTGCTTCGTTAACCTTATCGGGGGTACAGAGAACGAGAACACGTGTCTCTTTTCCTGTTCCGTGAGGCAGCGAAACAACGCCGCGAACCATCTGGTTGGATTTTCTGGGATCTATACCTAACCTTACATCCAGATCTATGGAAGCATCAAATTTGGTTTTTGTCATTTCCTTGACCAGAACAGATGCTTCTTTCAACGTATAGAGCCTGTCCTTTTCAAGTTTTTCAAGGGCAAGCTTACGGTTTTTGGTAAGTTTAGTCATTTCTCTTTAATTAATTTTTACCCGGGGCATCACCCTTAATGGTTATCCCCATACTTCTTGCGGTACCAGCTACCATCTTAACGGCCGACTCGATTGTAAAACAATTCAGGTCTTCCATCTTTTCCTTAGCAATTGTTTTCACCTGGTCCCATGTCACCTGTGCTATTTTTTCCCTGTTGGGTTCTTTTGAACCTTTCTTCGATTTAGCGACTTCGAGAAGCTGAACAGCCACCGGCGGTGTTTTTGTAACAAAATCAAATGTTTTGTCAGCATAAACTGTAATTACTACCGGTATAACTTTTCCCGCTTTGTCCTGGGTCCTGGCGTTGAATTGCTTACAGAAATCCATTATATTAACGCCTTTAGAACCCAAAGCAGGTCCTACAGGCGGTGATGGATTGGCTGCTCCGCCACGAATCTGTAACTTAATAAGTCCAGCAACTTCTTTTGCCATAATTTAAAATTTGCGTGTTTATTGCGAGAATTTGACAGCTATTCAGGAAGCATTATATTATTATAACCGTCAATATCTTCTGTTAATTTTCCTTTTCTACCTGCATAAAACTGAGCTCAAGAGGTGTTTTTCTGCCAAAAATCTTGACCATCACCTTAAGCTTTTTCTTTTCTTCATTCACTTCTTCAATGATACCTGTAAAGCTGTTGAACGGGCCATCGATAACCTTCACTGATTCTCCGACAAAGAACGGGACGTTTAGTTCTTCATCGCTGGCATTCAGTTCATCCACTTTACCAAGTATCCTGTTTATTTCAGATTTCCTGAGAGGCACGGGGTCTCCGTCCTGTGATCCGAGAAAGCCTATTACATTTGGGACATTTCTAAGCATATGAGGTATCTCGCCTACGAGAACTGCTTCAACAAGAACGTATCCGGGAAAGAAAGTTCTTTCCTTACTTATTTTCTTGCCAGATCTGATCTGGTAAACTTTTTCGGTCGGAATAAGGACCTGTGAGATGAACTCTTCAAGCTTAAGTCGTGTGATCTCGCTATCGATATATTCTTTCACCTTCTTTTCCTTCCCCCCGATTGCCCGAAGCACATACCATTTCTTTACATTCTCATCCATCTGAAGAGATCTTCCTTTTAGTATAGTAAACTGTAAATAAACTGCATTATCCTGCTGAATCCCAGATCCATCAGAGAGACTATAATGGCGAAGATCAGAGCAGCCACCATTACAAGTGCAGCGCTGTTCTGAAGTTCACTCCAGGTAGGCCATGTAACTTTATGTACCAGTTCCGTGTATGATTCCCGAAAATATCCTTTTATATCCATTGTATCTGTATATTAGCACGGGAGGAGAGACTCGAACTCCCGACACCTGGTTTTGGAGACCAGTGCTCTACCAACTGAGCTACACCCGTATCATTGTAAAAACGCAAGGCAATGTTTAAACGTAATGCATTGCGTTTAAACATTATGCCAGAATCTCTGTTACTGCGCCGGCGCCAACGGTTCTTCCGCCTTCACGGATAGCGAACCTGAGACCGACATTAATAGCAACCGGATAAATAAGGTCGACTGTAATAGTGACATTGTCACCCGGCATAACCATTTCAGTACCTTCAGGAAGAGTGATCTCGCCAGTTATATCAAGTGTTCTGATATAGAACTGCGGGCGGTATTTATTATGGAATGGAGTATGACGTCCACCCTCTTCTTTCTTAAGAACGTAAATTTCAGCCTTAAGCTTTGTATGAGGTGTAATAGAGCCCGGTTTAGCAAGAACCATACCTCTTTTTATTTCTTTCTTGTCAACACCGCGAAGAAGAAGACCGACGTTATCGCCAGCTTCACCTCTGTCGAGGATCTTACGGAACATTTCAACACCTGTACATACGGTTTTGCGTTTTTCGACACCGAGACCGATCATTTCGAGTTCGTCGCCTGTTAACACCACTCCGGTTTCAATACGGCCTGTTGCAACTGTACCGCGACCTGTTATTGAGAACACGTCTTCAACCGGCATAAGGAAAGGTTTCTGGTTATCGCGGGGAGGTATAGGAATATATGAATCGACTGCATCCATAAGTTCCATAACTTTGTCTTCCCATTTTGCTTCACCGTGCATGGCACCGAGAGCTGATCCGCGGATAACGGGAGCGTTATCACCGTCGAACTTATAGAAGTTAAGAAGTTCACGTACTTCCATTTCTACCAGGTCGAGAAGTTCAGCATCCTCAACCATGTCCACCTTATTCATAAATACCAGCACTTTCGGAACGTTTACCTGGTGAGCAAGGAGGATATGTTCACGTGTTTGTGGCATTGGTCCGTCAGTAGCTGCAACAACGAGAATAGCGCCGTCCATCTGTGCCGCACCAGTAACCATGTTCTTTATATAGTCAGCATGTCCCGGGCAGTCAACATGTGCATAGTGACGTGTCGCTGTCTGATATTCTACGTGTGATGTGTTGATCGTAATACCCCTTTCTTTTTCTTCGGGAGCATTATCGATTGAATCAAAATCCCTGACTTCAGAGAGACCTTTTTTGTGCAGAACCATTGTTATTGCTGCCGTAAGGGTAGTCTTACCATGATCAATGTGACCGATAGTACCAATATTCACATGAGGTTTCGACCTGTCAAATTTTTCTTTTGCCATAACTCCAAGCTTATTAAATTTATGTTATCTGTTATCAATTAATATTCATTTCCCGTTGAGCCGGAGAGGGGAATTGAACCCCTGACCCCTTCCTTACCAAGGAAGTGCTCTACCCCTGAGCTACTCTGGCATCAAAAAATGAGCGGGAGACGGAGCTCGAATCCGCGACCCTTAGCTTGGAAGGCTAATGCTCTACCAACTGAGCTACTCCCGCTTAATATCGTCCATAAAGTCTTTTGACTGCCTCAATCAGGTGTTTCAGATCCTGGTATCTGTAAGAAGTGGGGAGAGCAGGATTCGAACCTACGAAGGCATTTGCCAGCAGATTTACAGTCTGCCCCAGTTGGCCACTTTGGTATCTCCCCTCTTGAAACAGAGTCAAAATTCTTAAGACACACACTTTCAACTCTCTCAAGAGCCGATGAAGGGATTCGAACCCCCGACCTGCAGATTACAAATCAGCTGCTCTGACCAACTGAGCTACATCGGCAATTTAAAGAACACACCGTCAGGGCATAATTCACCCTTAAAAAACGGTGTGCAAATGTATTAATTTAAATTTTATTTTTCAAAATAAATTAAAATATTTTCAGGAGGTGACTTTCTACAGTCCCCGCTTCTTTTGTTTGTGTTTGGTAATCTGCTTTTTAAGTGCAGAAACAGCACCGTCAGTTGCCTCTTCAAATGTCTTGCTTTGCCTCCTGGCGAATAAAGGTCCACCCGATATATCCAGCTTGATTTCGCTGATTTTGTTTTCCCTTGTCGAATCTTTGTCGAGCCGGAGATAAACTTCACAATTAACAATGTCCTCTCCGTACTGAGTAAGTTTTCCCAGTTTCTGGTTAACAAAATCAATTAACTTTTTGTCGGCGTCAAACCGCACTGAATGAATCTGAATGTTCATAGTAGTACCTCCTGTTTTTGTGGATTAATTTAAGCTCTGGGATGAGCCTGTTTGTATATCTTCTTGAGTTTCTCAAATGTATTATGCGTATAAACCTGTGTGGCCGATAGATTCGCATGACCAAGGAACTCTTTTATTGCATTGAGATCAGCCCCCCGGTTCAGCATGTGTGTTGCAAACGTGTGCCTGAGTATATGCGGACTTTTCTTTTCAATCGTTGTTACCATGGAAAGATATGTTCTTACTATATTATAAACAGCTTTATCATATAGTTTGTTGCCTTTTTCAGTTATAAAGAGCCATGCATTATCATCATTGTTGCAGACTCTCTGCCGAAGATGAAGATATTCTTTAAGTCTTTCAGCAAATTGTGCTGTGAGAGGAATTATTCTCTGCTTGTTCCTTTTACCCGTGACTTTGACCGATGTTCCGGGAAAATCAATATCACTTACCTGCAGGCCTGTAAGTTCTGCCCTTCTTATCCCTGTAAAATATAGCATCTCTATAATTGTACGGTTTCTCAGTCCGGTAAAATCCTCCCCGAAGTTATTGTTATCGAGAAGGTTTTCAAGAGCTTCCTCCCTGACAAAGACTGGCAGGGTCTTCTTCTGTTTCGGAAGAACAACCTTTTCAAGGGGATCATTTGTTAATATGTTTTCTTTCCTGAGCCACCGGAAAAAGACCCTTAAACATGATATTTTCCTGTGAACACTTGAAGGAGCTATCCCGGTGTCCATCATACTTACAATCCAGGCACGGATATGATGGGAACTTATATCACAGGGATCATCCGGCATTGAGTTGCCGGAAAGAAATACGGAGAATTGTTCAAGGTCATTACTGTACGACCTTACCGTATGCGGTGAATACCGTTTTTCGAATTTCAGATATTGCAGGAACGATTCCTTATGAACCATGAAGGAACCATTTATATATAAGGAGCAAAAACTAAGAAAAGACAGGAAGAAGATTATTCTTCGTTCTCCTGCATCTTCTGCACGTACTGAGCCTTCTTGATTTCTTCCCTTCTCCGAACCGAAGGCTTAACAAAAGCCTGACGGGATCTTAATTCACGTATAACACCCGTCTTTTCAAATTTCCTTTTGAACTTTTTTAAAGCTCTCTCAATGTTTTCGCCTTCTTTTAATGGTACAATGATCATAATAAATAAATCAGTTTTAAACGAGGCGCAAAGTTAAGAATTGAAAAAATCTTTTCAAAACATTTATGGAGATAATTTATTCATATAACGTATTTTCATGATATATAATTATTTGAGTGTGTTCTTTATCATCCCTGACATGTAGAAATTAAAGATACGGATTATTTAACAATAATCAAAACAGGAATTGTTAAAGTTTGCTTAAAAATAAGAATAAAGTAATACTTACCTTCTCCAATGAGTTAATCTGCTTACTTTTAACCATCTGCCCCTCCATTTTGATATCTCTTGTTCCTTTCCCGTGTCAATCTGATAATTCCTACCCCCTTTCCCGTGTCAATCTGATAATTCCTACCCCCTTTCCCGTGTCAATCTGATAATTCCTACCCCCTTTCCCGTTTCCCCCCAAGGGGGAAAGGCTTGATTTTGTGGCAATCGTAGATCTAGAATTCTTATCGGTTGTTATTATGATTAGTCATGTGCTTATTAATTATCTTCAAGACCCAATCGATGCGTGTTTTAATATCCTTATTAGTGAATCTGAGCACTTTTAATCCAGATGATTCGAGAAATCTGGTCCTTTCTTCATCATATACTTTTTGTCTTAGATGAATTTCACCATCAATTTCAATCGCCAAACTTGCTTTATCACAATAAAAATCAAGAATATAAATGTTAAATGGGTGTTGCCTGCGAAAATAGAATCAATTTTGTTGTTTGTTTCTGATTTTACTCCACAGAATCTTCTCTGTTTCAGTCATGTTCAATCTTAATGACTTTGCCCTGGCCTTTATAGCAAGGCTTGCCCCATGACTCTGTTTTGCTTCAATAACTCTTCTCTGAAATATCATGTTGTCGGTTCTTCACCTTCCCCCCTGGGGGAAGGTCGGGAAGGGGGTTTAAACTATTTGTACTGACACATAAACGCATCATTTTTAAAATATCTGACCTGGCAATAAGTTATCCTAAAACTATTCTCTGAACTCCAGATACCATTTTACTTTACTGACCTTTGCGGAATCAATTACCCCATTCTTAACCAGCTCACCTATATTCTCAACCTTTCCCTTTAATTCCCTGTATTTCAGTACCGCGTTCACTTCATACCTAGTAAAATACGGCAGTCGGATTAGTTGCCTGTAATCCGCCTGATTTATTTTGATCATTCTGATATCAGCCGGATCAACAATAAGCATCCCTGAAATCCGGTCAACTGTCTCCGCCGGCAGACCGTAAACCTCTTTTAGCTGGCTTACATCGGCATAACCCCCAAGCAGATTTCTGTAACGGACTATCCTTGCCGACAAGACTGGTCCGAGCCCCGGAAGGGATTCCAGATCAGCTGAATCGCATTTGTTCAGATCAATTTTCTTAAAGGATACCGGATTCTTCTTCGGCTGGTACTTCTGAGTACTGGCAACAGTACTTTCAGTCTGAACTGTATCAGCAATGAACAGGCTATCGGCAAGCGGAATAATCTCAACAGCCATTTTGCGGTTTGGGACAATGAACCTTATTCCGGCAACTGCTGCAATAATCAGGATAAGTATTAATGATGACCTCCTTTCGCGCCGGGTATATCCAAACCATTCCTTAAGCGGTTGCAGAGAATTCCGTTCCATAAAAAATGCAGTAAGACAATTGCAATTTATGAAATTTTAAAAGAAAATGATATAATAATGACAGATTTTTCAGATGGACAGATCAGAAGGGGTATCCAATCCCAAAAACAACAGTGAAATAATCATTGGAACTTTGATATGGCAGGCTCGAGAGGACCCATCTATCTCCCCCTGACAACCTTGGATCCCTAAGTTTCATACCGATATCGGCACGTATAAGTACAAAATCGAGGTCGAACCTAAATCCCACTCCTGTTCCCAGGGCAATATCGTTCAGCACATTTTTAAACCGGAACACTGAACCTTCCTGGGAATTGTCATTGAACGACCAGATATTTCCTGCATCAAGAAAAACAGCACTTTCAAGGATCCAGAACAATTTGAACCTGTATTCTATGTTGGCTTCAAGCTTAATATCAGCCGTCTGATTGAGGAATGTTGTTTTGTCGGGCACATATGAACCCGGACCAAGGGTTCTTACCTGCCAGGCCCTGATGCCGTTTGCCCCGCCCCCGAAATACTGTTTTTCAAATGGTATTGCCCGTGAATTGCCATAAGGGATCCCGGCTCCGATAAATCCCCTGTAAACTACAGAGCTGACATCATTGATTATCAGATTATATCTCAGATCCATGTCGGCCCTGAAATACTGGGCAAAGGGCTGACCAAAGAGATTATAACTCTCCTCTTCCTTTTCAAGGCCGGCAAGATTGCTTATGAGTCCCAGCAAATTTCCTGATGTTTCTGCATTGAACCTGAAAAACCAGAAATCTTTTGATTTCCTGATCGTCTGGTTACTATATATAAAAGAATAGCTGCTGCCCAGAATTGTGACATCCCTGTAACTGTAAGCGAGATAGGAAGAAGATTCGATTTTCTCCATGAAAGCAGGATCGATGGTATCAAGCTTGACAATATTAAGCTGAAGTGGATTTACTATATGTGTTGTATATGAATTTCCATTCCAGTTGTATCCGAAAGTGGCATTTGCCATTTTTCTGGTATAGAACGGCATCTTCTGGTAATTATATGCAGCAAGCAGGGTGGTCGTGGGATTGTACTTTTTTATAAAGCCTTCTGTTTTGAGAAATGGTACAATGAATTTTGGAAATCTAAGACTGGTTTCAGCACCATATTCCACAGAATGCATAATAGTGTCCTGCGAAAGAGTTTCATAAGCCCCCTTTAGCTTGAGACTAAACATTTCGGCTCCACGGAAAAGGTTCTTGTGCTGATAGACAAGGTTGAGCGCCCCGCCGATACCGTCTGAATGCGTACCTTCAACCTCTACCTTATAGGATTGCTGACTTAAGAGTGTCAGCTGGATCGTACAGTCAAGCTCCAGTTCTTCGCCAGGTCTGAAGGTGGATCCGGGCACTTCATTGTAGAAAATATTTACAAGCCTGAATGTTTTCAGAGCCAGCAGGTGTGATTGCGTCTGCTCTGTATTTGTCACACTGAACCTGGCTCCCGATCTGAGATATAATGATTGTATAATAAGATCATATTTTATCTCAGGCTTCTTTCCTGGTGAAATAATATAATAACCATCATATAAAATCGTATCAAGACTGTTAAGGTAGGCTTCTCCTCCTTCGAGGGCATCTCTCGGAACAAAATCGGGATAGATATAGATATTCCTTATTTTATAAATTGAATGCGGGACTTCGGTTATTTTGTTTGTATTATCAATTCTCATGAAATTCTTTACACCGTAGTAAATATCCACCTGCCTGTTACCTATTGTACTATCGACCCTGAAATAAATATGATCGCCTGAAAACCCGTAAAATCCCCGGTCTTTTATGAAGCGTTCAAACCTCGACTGTTCGGCCTGAAGAACATCAACATCATAGGGTTTTCCCCTCATAATGAGACAGTTTACCGAATCAAAGACATACCACTGCTCAATAAGCGTGTCTGCAAATTCATAATAGAGCTTCCGGATTGTATATGGTGATTTAAGATCCACATTATAAGTAACTTCCGATTTTTGTCTGCTTGTCTTTACGGTATCTTTCACACCTGAATCAAAATAACCTTTGGCAGCAATATAAGACTGCATCTGCTCAACCGACTTGGAAGTTGAGAAGGGATCATAAATAACCGGTTCCTCTCCTATTTTCCGCAACCATGAATGCGGCCATTTTTCTTTGCCTTTATTGGAAAGATTATATAATCCCAGATGAAACCTGACACCGAAGATCCTCTTATTTGGTTTCTGCTTGACAAGAGGTTCAAGATCACCTCTGCTTATCCCCTCCTTATTTATAATTATATGATTCTTATCGAGAAGCGTTTCATTCTGAGGGACATACTTTGTGGGATTACATGATGCGACCAGCAATATCAGAAATGAAAGAAGTAAAAACGATCTCCGGGAACAAATATTTTTATTTGATATATTTTTTTCCAAATTTTGTATAATAATGTGACACAAATATATCAATAAAAATATTTAAAGAATTCACATTCACAAAATTTAATATATTGACTTTGTGAATCTTACTACCTTTGTGTCAGTATTTAAACAACAGATGTTAAGTAAGAATAAAATAAACTTCATTTTATCACTTCAGAAGAAGAAAGCAAGGGAGGAAGCTAAACTATTTGTAATAGAGGGTGATAAGCTTGTAAAGGAATTCCTTCTGGCTAAACAGCCTGTCGAGATGCTTATTGCCAAACCGGAATTCCTTAATTCTCTTCCACTGTTTCACAAACAGGGTATCAGGGAGGTCATTCCCGCCGGCTATGACAATCTTAAGAAAATAAGTTCGCTGAAGACTCCGCATAATGCTCTTGCTGTAGTGAGGATGCCTGAAATTAAAATGGATCCCGATGACATTACCGGAGGCTTAACTGTTGCACTTGATTTTGTACAGGATCCGGGAAATCTTGGTACAATTATCCGGGCAGCAGCGTGGTTCGGTATTAGAAATATTTACTGCTCTGAAAACTGTGTGGATGTTTACAATCCCAAAGTCATCCAGGCAAGCATGGGAGCAATACTGAACGTCAGGGTATACTATACCGACCTGAAGGATCTTTTCCGTGCTGCGCTGAAAAACAAAGTCAGGATATATGGGGCTATGCTGGATGGTGAATCAGTTTATTCCCATAAACTCTGCAAAACCGGTATTATCTTCCTTGGAAATGAGTCGAAAGGTATATCTGAAGAGCTGCAACCTTTCATCACCGACAGGATAATGATCCCGAGGATCAGCGGAACAGGCACGGGGATCGACTCGCTTAATGTAAGTATGGCAGCGTCGGTTATCTTCTCGGAGTTTACGAGAGCCAGGGGAAGGCAGGGGTGAGGCATGAGGCGTGAGGGGTGAGGGGTGAGGCGTGAGGGGCGAGGCGTGAGGGGTGAGGGGTGAG